>Ga0206799_1052_pt2 | contig 15580 bp, 7 predicted proteins | sample Alteio_BWOrgCont_67_FD_152900 | JGI IMG/M metagenome (GOLD analysis project Ga0206799, IMG submission 152900) | Enriched cells from forest soil in Barre Woods Harvard Forest LTER site, Petersham, Massachusetts, United States -... | ecosystem: Environmental > Terrestrial > Soil > Temperate forest > O...
AATCTTGGATAAGCATTACTATCCCACCAACCCTCTTTGTTAGTTAGTGAAGTAAATTCCCAAGAGAAAATCTTTTTAGGCTCAAATGAATCCCCTTTCGAAAAGGAAACATAAACTACATTATCTGCAAATCCTACGATATCTGCCTTTCCATCGCCATTTATATCTGCTAAAAACCTAGGATTCTCACTTTGTCTAGGCCAACCATCACAAAAATCTTTTTCTAACATCTTTTGCGGATTATCAAAAGAATCTCCTTTTGATAATGAAACATAAACCCCATCTGTTTCATAAAATCCTACGATATCTGCTTTCCCGTCACCATTGACATCTCCAAGCAGTCTTAGATTTGCATCTTGAGTGTTCCACTTTTGTTCTACACAAAAGGCTTTTAAGACAGCCTTCGCATCAAATGAATCTCCTTTCGAAAAACCAACATAAACATAGCTGTTGCCAAATCCTACGACATCCGCTTTTCCATCGCCATTGACATCTGCTAGCAATCGTGGATTCTTTTCTGCACTACCCCACCCATCTGTTGCAATAAATGACTTTAGTACTAATTGAGGTTCAGTAAACAAATTATCTTTAAATAAGGAAAGATAAACTCCATTTTCACCAAACCCCACAATATCTGCTTTTCCATCGCCATTGACATCTCCCAAAGCTCTGGGATGTTCATTTTGTGTCTTCCAGCCAGCTTGAGGACAGAAACGATTCTCTAGTATGTGTTGCGCAGGGTCATTATTTAACGGTTTAAATACATTGCCATCTGAGAATGCAACACGTACCCCTTTATCAGAAAATCCCACAACATCTGCTTTCCCATCGCCATTGACATCGGCTAGAAACCGTGGCTTCATTTTCTCCTGCCATTGTCCTTCATTTAGACTATAACCCTTTAATGCAAATTTTACTGCACTAAAAGTTCTTTCTTGCTCTTGAATCATATATATCCTTTTGTTTTCTAATTTGTTTATAATTCTCCGTGAAAATTCTGTGCTTGTAAAAGTGTAATAACATCATGCGGGTTTAGCATGTTTGGAGCTCCGGTATTTGGATCAACATAATCAGGAGCAAAAAACTTATCTGCATCGAAACCGTAAACACACGCAACATAACCTTCTTCTCCATTAATCTTAATTCCTGATACTGGAATTTGATTTGTAGAGGTTGTTACACTGGTAAATGTTGTAAAGGAAACTTGATCTACGTTAAATTTACCATAATAGCTTAAATCTATCGTATCTCCTTCAAGTGGATTAAAATTAAGAATGACATTCTTGCATTGCTCTAGGTCTGTTGCTACTGCACTATTTTGATCAGCACGAGTATCTCTTTCTATAATAATTTTATCTGCTTGACCTACTTTAGCAATATGTACTGCAACTTTCTTAAATTCACTTACTGCTTCAGGCTCAAGCTTCGGTTCTTTAACAAAAATAAACTGCGATTCTTTCAAAGTGCTAGGGTCAACATTAATAAGAGTTATTTTATGATGAAAATCTAAAGTAATTTCAGTATTACCACCTTGATAACCAATTTTATGAAACAATTCCTGAAATGACTTAATTTTAGAAAAACTTATATCTATTTTATCCTTATCTATTTCAAAATCCTTAATTGATATATTTCCTGCCTTTTGACTAACTACAAAAACATCTGCGCCTTGCCCTCCAGTGAGGGCATCGTTTCCTCCTCCTCCTTCCAATATATTTGCATGATCATCCCCTGTTATAATATCATTAAATTGAGTGCCTACTATATTTTCTACATTTTTAAGAATATCTCCTTCTGCATCTCCTCCTTGCCCTGTACCAGAAGCCAAATTTACTACTATGCCTGCTGGAGAATTATTATATAAAACAGTATCTATCCCTTCCCCTCCATCTAAAAGATCTGCTCCACCTTTACCTTCTAAAATATCATTTCCATTTCCACCTATTAAGCTGTTTCGATTGGTTTCGTATAGTTGACCATATATTCCACCGCAATCTGCACAGCCTCCTTCTCTATCATAATCGTTATCTTGTCCTTTACTTTCCCAAGCAACTACAAATTGTGCATTTGGAAGACTGGATACTGATGGAGTCATCTGATGATCAAGTGTGTGTGTATTAATTCTAAATTCTTCATCAATTTTATTACCGTTGATATCATAGCGTTGTCCGTATATTCCATAACCTGAACCATCTTGATCTAGACTGGCCCAAGTAGCTATAAACCCACCTTCGACAAAATGTGTCACAGATGGCGTATATTGATTACCCTTTGTATAGGTATTCACTTGAAATTCAGAACCCACTTTACTTCCGTTCTCGTCATAACGCTGTCCATACACTCCCCCATCTGAACCATCTTGCTGATCACTATTCCAAATGATAATAAACCCTCCATCTTCAAGCCCAGTTACGGATGGGTTCGTTTGATAATCCTTTGTATAAGTGTTAACTTGAAACTCAGAACCAACTTTATTACTATTCTGATCGTAACGCTGTCCATATATTCCATAACCTGAACCATCTTGATCTTCGCTATGCCAAGTAACGATAAATCCTCCTCCTGCAAGACCTGCTACTGATGCGTCATCTTGACTGCCCTTAATATACGTATTAACTTGAAATTCATTTCCTTGTTTGACCCCATCCCCATTATAACGTTGAGCATATATTCCCCATTTTGAGCCATCTTGTTGCGCACTTTCCCAGACAACCAAAAAGCCTCCATCGCGCAAGCTTGCTACTGCTGGAATAGATTGATCATTCTTTGTATAAGTATTAACTTGAAATTCGGAACCAACTTTATTACCATTCTCATCGTAACGCTGTCCATATACTCCATAACTAGAACCATCTTGTACACCGCTTTGCCAAACAACTATAAACCCTCCTTCTGTAAGACCCGTAACAGACGGACAATTTTGATGATTTGTAACATAAGTATTGACCTGGAATTCGTTGCCAACTTTTTGACCATTAACATCATATTGTTGACCAAAGACTCCATAATAATTATTAGTTTGTTTGGGTGATGGAAAAGGTTTGCTATCTTGATCATTGCTATCCCAAGTAACTACAAATCCTCCATTTGCAAGACTAGTTACTGACGGATGTCTTTGCATATTTTCGGTATGCGTATTAATCAGAAACTCATTGCCTTTGGCCTTTGTCATTTCATGATTATAGCCAATCAAAACATCATCAAAATCTGAACCAACAATATTTTCAATATTAGTCAATTTATCCCCTTCTGCATCCCCTCCTTTACCAGTACCAGAAGTTAAATCAACAGTTACTCCTCCAGACGAACTACTATAAGAAGCTGTATCTTTACCAGCTCCACCATCTAGGGTATCCGCTCTTTGCTTACCCTCTATCCAATCATCACCGCCAAGACCACTTACAATATCAATTCCTGGTGTTCCCATTAAAATATCATTATACTCAGTACCTACTATTAGCTTTAAGCCATCATTTGTTTTAACATTGTTTGTCATAATTATTTTTTCAAAATCTTGAATTTACGTCTCTAGTCTATTTGCCTTTGATTTTGAAATCTCCAGGCATAAATTTTCAAGGTTCAAGAACTTTATGGGCATTGATTGGTATAATTTATTAAGTAACCAAAAACTTGTGCATCAAGAAAAACTAAAATTAATTAATTTGTATGTCAATCTATTTTAAAATATTATGCTAAAAACCTAATTTTAATCTAGACATCAAAGGTCATTCACTACACAGTATGTATTTCTTAAGAAAATTTTCTTGTGTATGAAAAAGCACAAGCTCCTCTGCCTCTTTCAATGGCAATTCTCCGTAAAGAATACCGGAAGAAGACTCACTATTCCTAATAGAATCGTTAAAGAATTCATTTTATAAAGGAAAACAGTCATAGAGCATGTCAATAAAGTCTCGGTTGTCTTTTCCTAGACTTTGATATTTTTCGCTGTTAGGACGGTAGAATTCAAGGAATGATTTCAAATAAGCGCCTCCTTCTACTTTTTCAAGACCTTTATCACACCTTGCATATACAATCGGAGAAATCTTTGTGATTAATGCACGATAGCCTTCAGAATTAGGATCCTTAAAAGCTTCAAATTCTTCGATATCTTGAACATACTAGAAGTATTAAGTATGGCACATCAGTTAGCAAAGCAAGTATTAGACCAGTTTATTGAATGGAAAAATCTATATTGCTGGGCGGAATTAAAATCTCAAAAGTACCTATCGCTTAATATGTTAGGAAATATATGCTTTCTGAATTATTCGAACTTTAAGGCTTAAGTGCATTTATGGTTCCAATGCTCCCCATACCCCGATTGCAAATCAAAGTAAAAAGCAGTTTGGCAAACAAGGAAAATTTCTATTGGATTTTTTTCATCTCAGCGAATATCTTGGAGATGTGGCCAAAGAAAAACTGGAAGAGAAAGAACGAAAACCATGATTGCAAAAACAACAAGAGCTGCTCAAAAAGAATGAATGAAGCAAAGTATTAGAACCAAGCAAAGTTTATATTGACGACAAAAAATCCGGATTGTGCAGCAACTGAAGCGTATCGATATCTGACAAATAGGAAGAATCAACTCGACTATAAAGGCGCTTTAGAGGCCAAATTGCCAATTGGATCTGGACTTATAGAAAGCGGAAATCGCCATGTCTTGCAATCGAGATTGAAGATACCTGGGGCTTTTTGGCTTACAGAAAATGCGGAGGAAATGGCGCAATTACTAGTACTTCGAAAAAATGGAGGATGGGAGGACGGACTATTGGCAGCAATACTCTTTCAATCTTGCTGCATAGTTACCTTGCGGTTTGAATTACACCCTTTTCCAGATTATGGATACATATTTTGTTGACAGCTGATAAATTATAAATTGTATTATATTGTGAAATGCAAATAATATGAAACCATTCAGTAAAATCAAAAAACCGGTTGACCAACTTCCTCTTTTAGGAAATCAACTTGACATTAAAAATCAATCGAATTCGTCTCTTGTAAACCGATCATTGCAGTCCTCGGAGGGTAGGATAGACCCTTCAAGTAAGAGAAAAGTTAAAGAGAATTTAGGAAAATCCCTCAGCAAACATTTAGAGGACTTCGATTTGGTTTCACATGTTTTATATAATAGTGATTTTTCCACGATTCTTAGTTTTCGAGGGACTGCAACAAGATATTTATTGTTAGCTAATAAACTCATAGAAGCTTATGCAAGTGGTCCTTTACAAGAGAAAGCAGCTGGTTCTTTTACATGGTGTCAAATTGATTCATTGACTAGTGAATCAAGAGAACAGTGTATCGATAGGCCAAATACGATAGATAGTAGATTGGGCATAGACATGGGCATGAGAAGTCTGATGAGTAAAGAAATATTGAAAGCAAAAACAAAATTAAAAGAAAAATGGGATTTTGCAAGCAAACATACAGGTGTAACAATTATTCTTTCTATTGATGAGTTGGTGAAATTATTTTCAATTTGCAATAGTATTGATGGATTAGTGGATAAGCTCAAAATTAAGAATCATCAATTAGGGTTAATTATAAAAATTGAAACGGTTAGCCAATGGAGTGAAGCAAGTAAGATTTTATTGGAGTTAAATAATTATATTAAAGGATTGGATTTGAGTACAATTAAAATTGATAGTAGTACTATTGCTGATATGAGTGTTATTTTAAGCAAAATTAATCAATTTTATAATCTTACTACTCTTAGTCTTGGAAGTATTTGCCAAGGTGTAATTTTAGAAATTCCATCTTCACTGAATTACATTAAGGTTCTTGAAGTTAGCGAAATTAATGGTGAATTGAAGGTTTCCTATCCAATTAATAAACCTCTGGTTTTTGATATTCAAGATATTCATCATGGGGCTAAGATGGGTTTGAATTGTTTATTGAGGGATCGTTTTTATATCGAAAATATTCAAGGTAAGCTTTTTGATGAATTGCATGCATCAAAAAATCCATTTAAACTTGTTGTCGAAAAAATTTATTCTCAGGCTACTTTCAATTTGCCAGAACAATTTAGTTCTATCGTAGAAGGTCATTGTTCACTCGAGCAAGAAGGTAGATATAGCATTGATTCATCAAAATTGAAGATGGATGATGAGATTATAGATATGGAACCGTTTGGATTGTTTGAGGGGTCGATAACTATCAAGCAGTTAAAAATATTAAATGAAAATCTTAAACGGACAGAATTACCATTGATATGTCGTTGTTTGGAGGCGATAGTGGACAGTTGTTGTCAGTGTTTAGCGATGGTTGCTAAGGCTAGTTGTTTTTTCTTGATAGTGGGATTTCTATTTTGGTTCGGTTATAATTTGTTCATTGCTCCTATGATTCCACCACATAATGGAACTTTACCTCCACACACTTCGCCTGGATTTCGAACATAAACACTTATTTTTGCTTTTGTGATTACGGATAGATGATTATGTATAACGACGATTGGTAGGATTTGTTGTTATCTATTCTTAGTAACTTGAGTTTAGCATAGAAACGTCCCTCATTCAAGAGAATTTACTATATATCACTTGGATTAACGAATGGGGCTTTGGTTCCTACAATGATAAACTATGATGTACCCCAAAAAACAGGTCTTTAAGGTGGAAATTGGGGTCACCATAGATAGAGGGCCCCAACGGTTAATCAAAATAGAGGTGAAAGTTGTAGAAACAAGTTTAGACCCTAAGGTAGAACTGAGAATCGACTGGTTTGGGTTAACAAAATTTAGTTAGCACAATAAACCTTATGTCTAGCTTTTATTGCTTTAGTGATCTTTTGTGCAACGTCATGGACGGATGATCACATCTTGATACCTTCTCTCGCATTTTCTTCGTTTCTCATTTTATAGATTGGGAGCAATACGTCGCTAACTGCAAGGACTACTTTTTCTAGGCTAAGCTCCTTGTCAAGCCCACTTATTTTGAGAAATCGGTTCCATTGATTTACCTTATGTTCATTATGATAAAATTCTCTACTAAACCCTCCGGATTCTAAATCATTAATTTTAGTCTTTCTTCGCTCAAACGTATTCTTCACTGCAGTAGAGAGAATAGATGGATCTATTTGAAGTTTTTCATTATTAAGCAGGCTATAAACATCCCAATAGTCTTTTAATCGACTGTTGCTTATTCCATTCGTAACCATTGCTTCAAATTTCTCAGCAATAACTGTTTCTACGTTGTATATCCGTAATTTAGGAGATGGTAGATCCAATAGTGAATTCATCTCCGCAAGCCGCGCACCAGGCGTTATGATATCGCCAAATCCCACGTCTATTTGAAAAAGAATCTCTCGCCCGACCCCTTTAAGTTTACATTTCCCATCGACACAAACTCCACTATATTTTGTGAGCTTTCTGATTTCACTAGTATTTATTGAATCTTTATCGAAAGAGACTTCGTCGTCCTGACCTATTTCTACAAGACAAACTTTCCCAATGATATTTTTGAGTTCCTCCTGATCTTGTTTATCAAAACCCAATAAATCTATATCTTTCGTTGGACGGAATTCACCTCCTCCCCAAAAATAAAATACCATGGCTCCTTTTACTGCGAAGTCATTTACATACTCAGACATGCTCAGCCTATATAATAACCTTTCATTCACATATCGGATAAATACCTTATTGGGGTCTTCTCTATGTTCTTTTGCATATTTAATTAGTCTTTCTTTAATCATAATACTTATTCGTTTATTATTCCTTCTATGTAAGGCTCCATAACCTTATCCACTCGATTTAACTTAGCGTATTTGTGGACCTCATCCAATGAGAATTTCTTTTTAGCCAACCCGTCTCTTAGAGCTTCGATAGCGATATTAATCCCAATTTTATTGCGAAATTTAAAACAATCAGCTATTGTTTTTGCAGGATTGAAGACTCTTATAATATTACCCGCAACTTTTTTTTCTATAACACCTATCTTCAGCGATTCTTCAGACGTCTTTATAATTGATAGAGGATAGGGTGAACTTTTTGGCTCAACAAAATTATAAGTAGCGCATATCCAAACTTGATAAGGTGCTTGTGTTGTTATGTCATAATATTCAAGTGCAGAAAGTAGGCAAATAACCCCTTTAGGAATTCGTTTACATGCATAAAAAAAGGATGCAAAGGCAGGTTCTTCTTCAAAAAGCTTACTCACATACATTCCACTATAATACTTTTCAATATATCCATCATTTTGCAACTTCTCTATATACTGTCTAAATATACCTTTACGCTTAAGATCATTAGGGCTAATAAAATAATGCTTCGATACGAATTCAATAGCTTTCCGATAAAGGGTGCTTCGTACCCCATCGGATCTCTTCAAAAATAGGTTTCTATTATGAATATTTTTTTGCATATTTCTTCCTTATGTAAATAAAAATAGAATAGCGCACTTAAAAAAGCAAGGAAAAAATGTCATTTCTAAGTAAAAAACAAGTGCTTTACTTTAAAAAGTAATAAAATGCATAGCAATCCGTTTATTATAAATAATTTATAACAAATGTTATGTCTAGCTTTTATTCGAAATGCACTTCATTCGCCGATTTTAAGCCAACTGCAGATCGAATTATGCAGCTTCTTGTTGTGCTTTTCTTTCTTCCATTCCCATATATTTTACATGTTCAAAAATATGCTCTGCAAATGCCTTATCATTTGGCATTGCTTTTACACATGCTTCTACTATCGATCCATCCACAAAAAACTCTGGATGTTCGATCGCTATCTTTTTTACTAGTTCGGGATTATCTCGAGTAAATTCTTCCACCACTTCATAGGGTTTGTTCTCTGACTTCATTATCCCTAAATTCATTGATTCAAAACATAACATCTGTGCAACTTCCCTATTTTCATGCTTATTACCCAATTCCCCCAATTTATCATTCAGGTAACTTTTGTCTATGTAACCCTTTACTCCCCAATTTGAGCCAAGCCAATCATAACTCCATCCATACTTCTCTACGGACTTCACAACAAGATTTAAAATAGGGTTTTGAATTTTTTGTTTTAATGTTATCAAATCATTCGTTGTTTCTCCACGAGAAATAATAATCCATCTACATTCAGGCCCTACTCTATTGCCACCATTACAATCTTTATGTAATACTGGTTTTGTTTCTTCTTTTGTAAAAAAATCTTTCTGATTCAATTCTATATTTGATTTAAATAGTTTTTCCAATCGTATTGTTTCAGCATTTTCATCAGGTATATTTGAGACGATAGCGAAAGCTTGTTTAAAATACTCTAAAGCTTTATTTCTATCATCCAATCTTTCATAAGCAATCCCAACACTATTTAATGACCTAGCTACAAAGGAATGATTTTCAGGAAATAATGCTTGTCGCATCTTGAGTGCATCCTCCTGAAATTTTAAGCCTTTCTGGATATTCTCTTTTCCTCCTAAGCCTTGATAAGCCGCGCCTACATCATTCAGCGAGGTTGCAACATCAGAGTCATTGACAGGGAATAAGGCCTGATGCATTTTGAGCCCTTCCTCTCGAAATTTTAAGCCTTTCTGAATATTCTCTTTTCCTCCTAAGTCTTGATAAGCATACCCGACATTATTGAGTACGATTGCAACATCAGGGTGATTGCCAGGAAATAATGCTTGAAATATCTTGAGTGCATCTTCCTGAAATTTTAAGCCTTTCTGAATATTCTCTTCTCCTCCTAAGTTTTGATAAGCATACCCGACAGTATTGAGTGCGTTTGCAACGTCAGGATGATTGCCAGGAAATAATGCTTGCAACATTTTGAGTCCTTCCTCCTGAAATTTTAAGCATTTTTGAATATTCTCTTCTCCTACTAATCCCCTGTAAGCAGCGCCTACATCATTCAATGAGTTTGCAACATCAGGATGATTTCCAGGAAATAATGTTTGACGCATCTTGAGTGCATCCTCGTGAAATTTTAAGCCTTTCTTAATATTCTCTTCTCCTCCTAAGTCTCGATAAGCATACCCGACATTATGAAGTAAGTTTGCAACATCAGGGTGATCGCCAGGATATAATGCTTGAAACATCTTGAGTGCATCCTCGTGAAATTGTAAGGCTTTTTGAATGTTCTCTTCGCCTCCTAATTGATTATAAGTCAATCCTATACTATTGAGTGCGGTTGCAACATCAGGGTGATTTCCAAGAAATAATGCTTGTCTCATCTTGAGTGCATCCTCCAGAAATTTTAAGCCTTTCGCAATATTTTCTTCTCCTCCTAATTCTTGATAAGCATATCCGACAGTATAGAGTGCGTTTGCAACGTCAGGGTGATTGCCAGGAAATAATGCTTGGCTCATCTTGAGTCCATCCTCATACAATTTTAAGCCTTTCGCAATATTTTCTTCTCCTCCTAATTCTTGATAAGCATATCCGACAGTATAGAGTGCGTTTGCAACGTCAGGGTGATTGCCAGGAAATAATGCTTGGCTCATCTTGAGTCCATCCTCCAAAAATTTTAAGCCTTTCTGAATATTCTCTTCTCCTCCTAAGTTTTGATAAGCATACCCGACAGTATTGAGTGCGTTTGCAACGTCAGGATGATTGCCAGGAAATAATGCTTGCAACATTTTGAGTCCTTCCTCCTGAAATTTTAAACCTTTCTGAATGTTCTCTTCTCCTCCTAATTGCTTATAAACCATGCCTATATTATGGAGTGCGGTTGCAACATTAGGGTGACTGCTAGGAAATAATGCTTGATGCATCTTGAGTGCTTCCTCGTAAAATTGTAAGCCTTTCTGAATATTCTCTTCTCCTCCTAATTCTTGACAAGTATTCCCGCAACTATTGAGTGCGGTTGCAACATCAGGGTGATTGCCAGGAAATAATGCTTGATACATCTTGAGTCCTTCCTCCTGAAATTTTAAGCCTTTCTGAATATTCTCTTCTCCTCCCAATTGCTTATAAGTCCAGCCTATATTATGGAGCGAAGCTGCAACATCAGGGTGACTGCCAGGAAATAATGCTTGCCGCATCTTGAGTGAAGCTTCTTGATGTTCTAATCCTTGTTGTATATTTTTTTCCCCGCCTAAATATGCATAAGCAAGCCCTATAGAATCGAGTGAGTTTGCAGTATCTGGATGATTTCCAGGAAATAATGCTTGCCGCATTTTGAGTGCATTTTCCTGAAATTTCAAGCCTTTTTGCAAATTCTCTTCCCCTCCTAATTGCATGTAAGTTAAACCTACATTATTGCATGAGGTTGCAACATCAGGATGATTTCCAGCAAATAATGCTTGCCGCATCTTAAGTGAAGCTTCTTGATGTTCTAATCCTTGTTGTACGTTTTTCCCACCGCCTAAGTTTGCGTAAGCAAGCCCTAGAGAATCAAGTGCTTTTGCTATAACAGGGTGATTTCCTTGATAAATTTTTCTTTCATACTCTAATAATTCTTTCCAACAATCTATTGCTTCGCTGTAATTAAATTTTATATAATAATTATAATCTCCAACTTTTGACATCAGACTTTGTCGCTCAGTAAGAGGTAAATTGGTTTTTTTTGCTTCTTCAACAAGTATCTTCGCATGACTTATGTATTCAGTAGCTTCCCTCCAATGTTCTGGATTATTATTAACCGTTGGAAATATTTTATCTAGTTCTTTAATCAACTTTTCTAATATCTGTGACTCTTGTGTTTTATCTTCTTCAATCAGCGCTTTTTTTGTCTCATCTTGTACTATTCTATTATTTATTCTAAATAATTTTTGTTTCTCTTCAATTACCAAGTCCATTAAAGATAACCCTTTTAATGTCTCAACATATTTATCCAATTCTATCCGTGTTTTTCCCATTAGATTATTAATTAACTCTAATGGCACGCCTTCCGCATCAAGGTAGGCCAAATATTTCAATAATCGCCAACTTTCTGGAGATTGCTTTCTTAAATCTCGGAATAATAATTCTACTTCAGGATAAATTTCTGCATTTTGATTTCGACCTTTTTTAATCGATTCATATTCTATTATAAATTCTTCAATACTAATTAGAGGATGTCTGTTCAAATAAGTTACTACTTTATCTAACCTCAATGGAGATACTTGAACTATTTCTACTAATTGTTCAACTTCCTTTTCGTTTTCTTTTTTTTCGAGCGCCTTTCTTAGATAAGATATTGCTTCTTCTTTGCTAAAACCGTTTACCTGAATTGGTTTGATGCCTTTCAGTAAATTGCCATTTCTTGAAGTAATTAATACCTTCGTACGAATCGGAAGATTCTTTAAATATTGCTTAATTTTTGCTTCATCTTCTACATTATCAAAAATTAATAATATCTGTTTCTTAGGAAGACGTTCAAGACCTCCATAGACTAAATTTCTAATTTCTTCAGAATGTAAATTGGTAGTTGGAATCTTCAAATCCCTTGCTAATTGGAAAAATTCTTCTTCCAGTTGCGTACCTTTTATCCACCTCACCTGCCAACCTTCTTGTTTTCGATCTATTCCAAATTTCTCAGCTAAAGTACTTTTACCCATACCCCCTGCTCCACTAATCACAACTACCTGATTTTTACTTAAAGAATCCTCCAATTCTTGTTCTTTTTTTCGAATCCCAATATAATGTGTTGTTTGCCAAGAAAAATTGTCAGGTAATTGCGTTACGCGCTGATCTGTAATTGTAACATTGCCATCTACTACATTAAAAATCGTTTGATTCTGATTAATGGCTGCCTTTTGCCATACTTTTCGTATATCTTTAGGTATCACTTGTAATAATCTTTGTGCCCTTTGCCTAATACCTTCAACATCACATCCTGGACTTGGTATTAAAATATTTTGCACACCATTTCGCTCAATTGTAAAATTTGCTAGAAGGTCTTCCAGTTGAATTTTGAGCATGGGTAATACATCCTTATCTTCTTTTAATTTCTCTTTAAACTCGTCTAATTTATAGAGATATTTATCTACACTGCCAGTGGTAAGTTTCATAACATGCCTATCCTGGCCTTCTCTATATTTTGCTAATGTGATCAAGGTAAATCTATTATCGAAACTTACTTGTGTCTTTTGTTCAGAGTTTTCTTCCCCTTGTTTTTCTAGATCTATATGGGTAAAATACGTCCAATATTGGTTTTGATTGATCTCATTTTTTACAACATTTTTTAAAAAACCTATAATTGTCATGAGCGTCCTATCACCAATAATATAATCGAGCGTGAGATTTGCGCCTTTTTGGGCCAGAGGGGACGCACTGCTCTTGCCGATTGCTTCCTTGAGCACTTCTTTTCCTTGATGAGCAAAGCTTTTCTCATCACCATTATATTCCATTCTTGGCCAATCAAGCATTTTTTTACATTCTCTGGGCTTACCTGTTTCCGGATTAAATGTTTCTAATATCCCTGATAAAAAATGTCCTTCAATCGATAAACCAGCTTTCATTTTATCACCAACTGCGTTTTTTATAAAATCAGGTATTTTATTCTCAAACTGTTCAGTCCACTTCATTGTCGGGTGAACTCTATAAACTTCACCTACATGGCTATTACAACAATTGGCTGGATTAGGACCTGCTAAGTAAGTAACTACTGGTATGTTTTCTAATTTGACGTGAGCATTCTTGTTTCGAATATTGGACTGTAGTTTTTCCATCATCGGCACCGTTCCAGGACTATCAAAGGTTACCGCTTTTATATTTTGATAATCAAAATAAGCGTAACTATAAAATGCACTCAGCTCAGCTAGCCAGGCGCCTAAAGAGTGTCCAGTAAACGATAAGCGATACCCAGCCTTTTTAGCTATACTTATTGCTTCTTCTGTAGCTTGTAAATTCCGAGCTTGTTGACCAACCACAATGTTCCCTCCCAATATCTCTTCAAAATTCGTTTTCCAATCACTATTCTTATTTAATAGACCCTTTATTATTTCCTCTGTTCCTCTATTAGCTAAAACCACTTGATGGGTCTTGTCATTCTTATAAATAACGCCATAATAACCACTATTTTGAGTATCATCATAGACTCTTTCCACTCTCCAATCCTTTAATTGTTCATTATGAACATTAAAACTTAAATCTACAGTAACAAGATCCCCTAGTACAGAATTTTTATACGCATGTTTACTCAATAATCCATGAACAAAATCCGATGGATGATATCTGTAGTTTTTATTATTGCTGATTAATTGAGTTTCTATTTTCTGTAAAATTTTATTAGTAGGAAGCTGATCTTTATGCCAAGATATGTAACCCAATTCTGTATTATCTTGAATCACGAGATTGAGCGCTTGCAAATTCTCATCAGTTAATATAAATCCAAACTCCAATATATGAATAGTCGGGTTATCCTTCGTTAATTGGGCATTGATTTCCTTAAAATTTTCTTTTGTAACTAAGATCGGTTTCGAAGGACCTTGAATTAAACCACTTTCTTCTTCATTTTCTTCTGCATGGGCTTTACTATTAGCAAATAAGTAAGTTATTATACTGCCCAATATAACCAAAGCCCAACTAGAGACCTGCCATCCTTGGTTATCCCTTTTGCCATTTTCTTCCCAAGAGTCATTTTTTTTATTTTTCAAAAATTCATTATTCTTCCTTTGCCCAGGAACTTGAACTTTAATATCCAATATTTTCTGACCATGATTGAAAAAATAATTCCGATATGCATTATTAATACGACCTATGCCTTTTTCACGAAATGTTAAGGCACCCTGACAGTTATTGAGCATATTTGTTGAATTCCTATTGCGAGTGTATAATAATTGAGTGAACATTTTTGCTACTTCCTGTTTTGTTATTTATTGGGTTAATCTCTGATCATGTATTAATTTTTGATACTCATACGGTGTTACAAAACCATTATTAAATCAAGAACGTTTTTAAATATCAACAATTGAAAGCGAACTTGAGTGATAATCCCAAAGAGACTTTTGAGAAGTTTTCTGAACAAATCTCAGAACTTTTTGAATTGAAAATTTCATTAAAACATCAAAGAAACTTTAAAGCCATCGAATAAAAGGGGGATAATTTACAAAAAACTTGATTATCAAGTATAAGCTTTTGCATTCATAATGCTTATATGCTTAGCATAAAAAGGTCCCTTATTAAAGACAAATTACCAAATATCTTCGTATTTTACTGTCCTCCAAAGCCGTTCTACAAAAATATTGTCTAAATATCTTCCGCGTCCATCCATACTTACCATAATCTTGCTTTCAATCAACTTGCCTGTAAAGTCTTCACTGGTGAACTGGCTTCCTTGATCGGTATTAAAAATTGAGGGAGTCGTTTCTCCTAAAGCTCCTTCCAGGGCTAGCAGACAAAATTTTTTATCTAAGCTATTCGAAAGTTCCCAAGAAAGCACGTATCGACTGTACCAATCAATGACTGCTACCAAGTAAACAAAACCGCCTTGTAGCCGAATGTAGGTAATATCCGAACTCCACACTTGGTTTGGATGTGTTATACTTAAATCTCTCAGTAAGTATGGATATATGCGATGTTCAGGGTGTTTTTTACTTAAATTTGGTTTTTGATAGATGGCTTGAAGCCCCATCTGCTGCATTAGCCGATGGATCCTTTTAGTATTTATCAAATAACCTTCCCGTCGCAAAACCTTGGTCATTTTTCGGATGCCAAAAAATGGACATTTTGTGTAGATCTCATC
>Ga0206799_1117_pt1 | contig 15272 bp, 8 predicted proteins | sample Alteio_BWOrgCont_67_FD_152900 | JGI IMG/M metagenome (GOLD analysis project Ga0206799, IMG submission 152900) | Enriched cells from forest soil in Barre Woods Harvard Forest LTER site, Petersham, Massachusetts, United States -... | ecosystem: Environmental > Terrestrial > Soil > Temperate forest > O...
GGTTTAAAAGTATTTTGTGTGTTTTGAAGTTGGAGTATATGTTTTTGGTTTAAAGGGATCTTTTGTGCACTGAATTTTTGTTCAATATTTTCTGGACATATCGTATTAAAATTTGATATTTGATTGTTGGTACGGCAACTACTGCGCATACTAAATTTTGACACCAAATGTCCAGGAAATATTGAACAAAAATTCACCTATTGTAAAAACGATCATCAGGAAGCTGACATCCCAAGAACTTAACGTTCTCCTTAAAAAAAGGGCCATCTCTATTTAAAGCAAAGGGGACATTACTACCCACATTCCGCACCTCTTGAAAGAGGTTTTTTATTTAATTTTTGGCCTGGCCTCTCAAAAACTTACCTTATTTAAATCAAAATTCTTCATTTTGTGACAATTTGTTGCTGATGTTGAAGATAAAAAGGCGTGCTTTCGCTAATCTTACAGCTACTGTACTAGTTTAAATCTAAAAATTGCATATTTTAAAACCTCCATAAATAACATGTTTACCAAAGTAGATCAATCAATTCAAAAATAAAACGACTTTTGTTTTTTATCTGAATTAATTAAATATAAATTCTTGCTAAAATGCTGCGGAATATCAGTTACTATACAATCTTACACAAAACAAATGATTTTAACTGGCCCTTTTTGAGGTTCTGTCGCAAGGATTATGAAAAAAGTCGTAAGTCGTCGATAAACGGCTAATTTTTTGAACTATTTGTCAAACTGATAGCCTTTGAATGGATTTAAGAATGTCATAGCCACATTTTATACCAGCAAATTTCACAATTGAAAATTACAAAATCTCCCCATTTTTTCACAGATGCGACAGAACCGGAGTCACTGCCATCTTTTCTTTCCACCTTAAAAAAACATAAAAATTTGTCTAAACATTGGGGTTCACTATAAAAAATTAGTATTTATTTTCATTTTGTAATTTGATTAAGGATTTTTTACTCGACATTTAAGGATTTTGGGATTTTCCTCAGCTAGGATGTTTTAAAAAACCACAAAATATAGAAATTACAGTCGTTATGAAAATTATTAAGTTCTTAAAAATAGCCTCGCTATCTACAATAGCGAGTTTATCGATGTCTGTCGTAACGGCTTATGAACCGAGTCTTAGTGATTTTGATTTCATGCAAGTTGCTGAAGCATTTGCATTAGACGATCAGGAGCAACTCATGCTCTTAGAAGCGATAAATCAATGGGATGATTTTACGGGAAATTTTGATTGTAATGCATGTAATTACGAACCTAAGTTTTACCAGGTAGATAAAATAGCTAAACGTGCAGAGTGTTGGACAATAGCAGGTACTTTTGGTGCTGCTATGGATGTAGTTTTGGGCATGTGCGATAATTATGGTGGCCGAATGGACGCGAGTGAGCAAATAGACGCGGCTAAACAATTGCTCATTAATGCGAAGGTATGGAATCAACATGATTTTGACGGCGTTAGGATTAGATTGTGTCCAATCAGACCCGTCACCATTCTTGGACTCACATTCAATGGTGCCGATGGCATGGTACCGAAGGGCAAACATATTCTGATTGATGTACATCAAAAAAATGCAGATGTATCAGATCTTGCAAGCTTAATTGCACATGAAATGAAGCATGTACAACAATATGAAGATTGGGGTAATGGGAAGTTCAGATGTAAGTATGCCGATGAATTACTGGCTGGCTATGGGTTTGGCAGACACAATGAAGTAGAAAAAGAAGCTTATGAATTTCAGGATAAGGCTGATAAGATAATTAAAGCGCATAAGATGGGGGTGAGCGACAAAGGATATGAAAACTCCTTAAGACAATTTGTGGATATAAATGGAGATGGTAAGATAGATTATTGCCGTGAGGTTGGAAATCATCCAAATACTTTTATAGCATGTGCTACAATTAATAGTAATGGAATACTTGAGGAATATGGATACGAAATAAGAGACAAAGGATATGAAAACTCTATAAGGCAATTTAAAGATGTAAACGGGGATGGTAAAGTAGACTATTGCCGTGAGGTTGGAAATCATCCAAATACTTTTATAGCATGTGCTACAATTAATAGTAATGGAATACTTGAGGAATATGGGTTAAGATTATCAGACGGAGAATGTCAAATGCATGGATGGTAGCTTTACTTACCATTTAGATTTAAATGGTTCCATTGAAAAAAGCCATGATCTGTTCAGAGCAGCAACTACTGCTGCGCGGGTCGTCCAATTTTACAAGGACTGAAGATTACGAGGCATTTTTGGAGGCGATTAAAAACAGTGCAACTCCTACATATTTGCCAGATTAAGGCTTTTACTTTTCTTTAAATGCTCTGTGCGAGCTATCCGTAATTGGGCTGAGTCAGTAGATCTCTGACCAATATGGGGTATAGGGAGCAGTGGAACCACAAAAGGTGTGCCGCAGACACACAAGAAGGAGGAACATATGAACTGAAAACTTGTACATAAGCTCTATAAAAGATGAAGGTAGGCCCTTTGAAGTCGACTTCAAAGAGTAGGCTTCAAACCACTTCAAGTGGCTACTATTAAGAGTAGTGGTCATAAGCATTGAAGAAAAGCGCGAAAGAACATATCGTACAAGAACGGCAGGAACGTGCAGAAAGAGCATTTGTTGAACGTAATTCAGCTTAATTCTTTACCTTGGCCCAAGTCCGAAAAGGACTTGTTAGAATCAGGCAACATAACAAGCTATTAACATCAAATCGTAAAGTACTTGGAACTCCATCCAGTATTCTAAGTGTATTTTACGATTTTTTAGTTTAAAGTAACAGTAACCATGTTTATAATGAATAAAATACATCAAATCGAAAGATTCTCGAGGAATAAAAAGACATACGTAACTAATCAAGGCGATTTACTGAAACATATAAAAAATACATTTGCTATTGATTCATTCGATATTGAAATTAAAGAAACCCAGGGCGGAGAGATGGAGTCTATAAATAGACATTGGGTTTTTGTAAAAGATATTCAGTACACAACAATACCTTCGTTTACATTTTGTGCTAAAGAGACTGGATCTAACTCATGCATAACTACGCATTTATTAAACTATGAGCATCCAAGAGATGAATATTTTGTGGATCAGTGGTATCTCTTTTCTACTAATGTTTTACCCGTGTGGAAAGACTATACCGGGATGGGTGTTAAAATTGCTGTGTATGATGACGATTGTATTTTAAAGCATGCTGATTTAGGAACTGTAAATAGTAGTAAAAGTTTATGTGAACCACAAAGTAGCAGGCAACATGCACTAGCAGTAGCAGGAATAATATCAGCTATACCAAATACTATTGGAACGATCGGGATAGCGCATAATGCAAAAGTAGAGAGCATTCAATTCTCACTCACCAATACGAGCTCATATGGTTTTAGTTGGGCAAGTGAATACGATGTTATTAGCAATAGTTGGGCGCAAATGAAAATCATATTTGATTATACAAAGCTTCCCAAATTTTTTCATAAAATGTTAATGGATATTAAAGAGGCCGCTACTATAGGTAGAAATGGGTTTGGAACTATTTTCGTTTTTGCAGCTGGAAACGAATATGCTCAGGATATAGACCCTAACTTCGATATAAGAAAACATAACCCTTACTCAATTGTGGTTGGAGGATACAATATGCCCAATTATGAGGAAAAATTTGCAAGTAACTCCGCTTTAATATTAGTTTCGGCTCCTTGTACTCATTTTCCTATCTTACAAGCTGTAAATATTAGAACTGAGCAGGACAGAGTTTTATATGATTCAGGAGTGATGTTAGCGCATGGAGTTTCATTTGCTGCCCCAGTGGTGACTTCTATCGTAGCATTGATGTTTGAAGCGAATAATAAGCTAAGTTGGAGAGAGGTAAAGGAAGTATTAGCGATTAGTGCATTATATCCAAAGGAAAAGCTAAAAGATGCAAATATTAATCATGCAGTACATATCAATGGTAAAGGAGCACTTTATAGCCGTGAACTTGGGTTTGGCGTAGTCAATGCATTAGGTGCTGTAAGGCTTGCTGAAGTCCTAGAACCTTTTTCAAATTATCAAAAATGTCAAAATCATTCTTCCTCCATTGCTTTTGAAGAATTTGATCGTAAGGGTATTTATAAATTAGATTATGCAATTTCTTCACAAATACAATTGGAGTATGTACGTATTTATGTGGAAATGGAGCTACCTTATCCTGTAAGTGAATATAGTATAACGTTATTAAGTCCTACAGGAACAAGTTCGCTATTAATGTATCGCCCAGAAGTTAACCCAGTAACTGGAGAATTAGTAAAAACAGCAAATGATGTTGGATTAAAATTAAAATGGATATTTGGTAGTGAAAATTTTAGAGGCGAATGGAGCCAGGGAAAATGGGAAGTTCATGTATTTAATCACATACAAAAAGCACCTGTACCAAAACTGATATCTTCGATAATAGAATTAACCGGAGCAGAGAATAGAACAAAAGAAATTTATTTTACGCCTAACCTTGAGCATATTAATAATAATACTTATGAGGTCACGATAGAACCTTCCACTCACACGATTAATACTGTTACCATTACAGAAAATGTCATTATAGATCTTTCAGGGGAAAATGCATGCTTTATGTTAAATAAGCATATAAATATTTCAAATATCGAATTAATTAATAATATTAAAGCCGGGAATGGAGATGACATATTGATTGGCAATGAGAATGATAATAATTTTTGGCCTGGTAGGGGTAATGATATCATTAAAACTGGCAGTGGCAATGATGTAATAATATATGCTAATTTAAATTATAAAAATATTGGACATGATGTTATTTTGGATTTTGATGTTAATTTTGATAAAATTCAAATCAGGGGACATAACTATGAATACCTCTCCACTTTATTTACTGAAAACGAATACAGTAATGCGGTAATCAAGGGAGATAGTTGGAGTATAGAATTATACAATGTTTCAATCACTGAATTAGGCGCAAGCAATTTTATATCCTATATGGACTGATTGAGATCCGATGCCGCTATGGGAAACAAAGCGTTATTCCCATCCATCCCCATTTGACAACCTTAATCCCGACATTGAGCAGGTCTTTTTGGAAAAAATCAAAACTTAAACAAGCGCCTACCCAAGCACAGAATCCTTGCGACAGAACCAAGCTAATCATTTACTTTCATTTTGTAAGTTTTTTAAATATTTTTGAATTGACATTTTAATGATTTTTGAAATAACGTCTAGGACGCTTGGGAAAAATTCGCAATTCGCTTTTTCTTATCACGAATTGAAGTTCGAATTTTTAGAAAGTTGAACCACAAAATATAGAAATTACAGTCGTTATGAAAATTATTAAGTTCTTAAAAATAGCCTCGTTATCTACAATAGCGAGTTTATCGATGTCTGTCGTAACCGCTTCTGAATCAAATTCAAATGATTTTGATTTAATGCAAGTTGCTGAAGCATTTGCATTGGACGATCAGGAGCAACTTATTCTTTTAGAGGCGATAAATCAATGGGATGATTTTACTGGTAAGTATGATTGCAATGCCTGTAACTACAACCCTAAGTGGCATGAATTCGATAAAGTAGGCAAGCATGGCCTTTGTTGGACAGTAGCAGATACTTTTGGTGCTGTTATGAATGCGATTTTGCTCAGGTGCAATAATTATGGTGGACGAATGGGCGCAGGCGCAAAAATAGAAGCGGCTAAACAATTGCTCATTAAAGCAGGGGTATTGAAGCAAAATGATTTTGACGGCGTTAAGATAAGATTATGTCCGATTAAAGATGTCGACATCATTGGATTCACCTTCGCTGGTGCCGTCGGTATGGTACCGAAAGAAAAACATATTCTGATTGATGTGGCGCAAAAAGATACAAATGTAGTAAATCTTGCAAGTTTGATAGCGCATGAAATGAAGCATGTACAACAATACGAAGATTGGGGTAAAGGAAAATTTAGATGTAAGTATTCAGATGAATTACTGTCATGGCATGGATTCGGCAGAGACAATGAAGTAGAAAGAGAAGCTTATCAATTCCAGGATAGCGCTGATCAGAAAATAAGAGAGTGTCGACGACATAGATGCGACCTTTAGATCTACTACATATTTGGTTCTGTCGCAAGGATTTTATGTCTGCCTGGGTGCCTGTGTTAAATTTTGATTCTGATGTATCGATTTCATACAAAATGAATTGTTCAATAGGTGTTTGGTCCAAAATAGAGGTTCTGTCACAAAGTTTTGTAAGTCGTTGATAAACTTCAAAAAATTAGTCGTTTATCAATGGCTTACGACTTTTTTCACAGTCCTTGTGGCAGAACCAATTTTTGTTATTTTCTATAAGTTTAGCTTCTATTTCTTGTAAGACCTCCCATGCTGTCTGACCTACATGCCACGATACATAGCCTAATTCAGTATTATTTTGAAGTGACTCACGCAATAGGCCTGCTTAATATCGGTTTCAATATTTGAAAATAAATTGACATACAAACTAATTAATTTTAGGTTTTCTTGGTACGGAAGTTTTTGGTTACTTTATAAATGAGACCAATCAAAGCAAAAAAGTTCTTGAACCTTGAAAATTTATGCCTGGAGATTTCAAAATCAAAGACAAATAGACTTGAGGCGTAAATTCAAAATTTTGAAAAGATGATTATGAAAAACAATGTTAAAACAAATGATGGCCTAAAGCTAATAGTAGGTACTGAGCATAATGATACTCTAATAGGAACATCAGGAATTGATATTGTAATCGGTCTTGGCGGGGACGACTGGATAGAGGGTAAGCAAGGAGCGGATACCCTAGATGGTGGAGCTGGTAAAGATACAGCTTCTTATAGTAGTTCGTCTGTAGGAGTAACTGTTGATTTAACTTCTGGTACTGGTAAAGACGGCGATGCAGAAGGGGATAAATTGACTAATATTGAAAATATTGTTGGTTCAGACTTTGATGATATTTTGATTGGCTATAATCACGAAATGACAAAGGCTAAAGGTAATGAGTTTCTGATTAATAATAATACTGAAAATTGTCAAAAGAACCCATCAGTAGCTAGTCTTAAAAGTGGAGGATTTGTGGTTACTTGGGATAGTCATAGCCAAGATAGCAAAAAACAAACTAATACAGATGGAGTATTTGGTCAACGATACGATGCTGATGGTCAAAAAGTTGGCAATGAATTTCAAATTAATACTTATGTTGAAAATTATCAATCCCGTCCATCTATTACAGGTCTTACAGGAGGAGGATTTATAGTTGCTTGGAATAGCAAAGATCAAGATGGTTCAAGTTGGGGAGTATATGGACAATGTTATAATGAGAACGGTGATAAACTTGGTGCTGAATTTCAGGTTAATACTTATACTGCGGGAACCCAATGGGAGTCATCAGTAGCAAGCTTGCAAGATGGGGGATTTATTGTCATTTGGGATAGTAATCAGCGAGATGGTTCAGATTTGGGAGTATATGGACAGCGTTATGATGAAAATGGTCGTAAAGTGAGTTCTGAATTTCAAGTGAATACGTATACTAAGGGCAAACAATATAGCGGATCAGTAGCAGGCCTTGCAGGAGGAGGATTTATTGTTACTTGGCATAGCTGCTATAGACAACATAGTTCAGCTTTTGATGTGTATGGACAGCATTATGATAAGAATGGTAATAGAGTTGGTTCTGAGTTTCTAGTTAACACTTATACAAAGGATAATCAATCGCACCCATCCGTAACTGGGCTTGAAGATGGAGGGTTTATTGTCATTTGGAATAGTGATCAGCGACGTGTTTCAGGTTCAGATGAGACAGTATATGGACAGCGTTACGATGCAAATAGTCGTAAAGTGGGTTCTGAATTTCAAGTTAATACATACACTAAGGGTAGTAAGGATTATGCAGAATACGCATCAGTAGCAGGCCTAGCAGGAGGAGGGTTTATAGTTACTTGGCAGAGCTATGGACAAGATGGTTCAGGTTATGGAATATATGGACAACGCTATGATACTCATGGTGCCAAAATTGATGAAGAATTTAGAATTAATACACACACTCAGGATCATCAGAAGTATCCATCAGTATCTAGTCTGCCAAATGCACAATTTGTAGTAACTTGGGAAAGTAAAGGACAAGATAACGATTACGATAGAGAAGGAAGCGGCTCAGATTGCGGTGGAATCTATGGCCAATTATACGAAACAAATCGCAACAGCTTAATAGGTGGAAATGGAAATGATATTTTAGAGGGTAAAGGTGGAGCTGATATTTTAGATGGAGGGGAGGGGATAGATACTGTTTTATATAATAATTCTCCAGCGGGCATAGTAGTAAATTTGGCTTCTGGTACAGGGCAAGGAGGAGATGCAGAAAGAGATATTCTTAAAAATGTAGAAAAGGTAGTAGGCACTAAATATAATGATATTATTACAGGTGATGATAATGCAAATATATTAGAAGGTAGAGGAGGAGATGATATATTGACTGGAGGGCAAGGTTCGGATGTTTTTGTAGTGAGTCAAGAGGCGGGAAATGTAATCATTAAAGATTTTGAAATAGCCAAAGATAAAATAGATATAAGCTTTTGTGGCACCATTAAATCATTTAAGGAATTGTTGAATAAAGTTGGTTATAAAATTAGTGATCAAGGTGGTAATACTGAAATTACTTTAGATTTTCATCATAAAATAACTCTTATTAATGTTGACCCTAGTACTTTGCAAGCATCACAGTTTATTTTTGTTAAAGAACCGAAACCTGAGCTGGAAGCAGTAAGTGAATTTAAGAAAGTTGCAGTACATATTGCTAAAGTAGGTCAAGCAGATAAAATTATTATAGAAAGAGATACTCGTGCTGATCAAAATAGTGCAGTAGCAACAGACCTAGAGCAATGCAAGAATGTCATTCTTAATTTTAATCCACTTGAAGGAGATACGATAGATTTAAGCTATTATGGTAAATTTAACGTAGATCAAGTTTCCTTTACAACATTTACCAGTGTAACAACCTCTACAAATCAAATTCCAGTATCAGGAATTAAGATTAGTGGAGAAGAGGATTATGTTGCTTGTGTGTATGGTTTCGATGCAGATAAGTTTTTTGCCCCCGATTACGTTGATCCAGACACCGGGGCTCCAAATATGCTAAACCCACATGATGTTATTACACTTTTACAAGCACAGAATTTTCATGGAGAATTATGAACAAATTAAAAAAAAGACAATATGGAAAGCATTAATAAAGATGAGCTGGACGATATTATTGATATTTGGAATGAAAATGGTCAAGCTGTAGCACGCACTTGGTTGAGTACAGGTACCGGTTTTATTCGGGGGCTAAAGTCAGATATGGGACATTGGGCTGACAGTCAATATTTAGCAATAGATGCTAATAAAGATGGGTTTGAAGATATTATTGATATTTGGAATGAAAATGGTAGAGCTGTAGCACGCACTTGGTTGAGTACAGGTGGTACAGGTGCCGGTTTTATTCGTGGGCTAAAGTCAGATTTGGGACATTGGGCTGATAGTAAATATTTAGCGATAGATGCTAATAAAGATGGGCTTGAAGATATTATTGATATTTGGAAAGAAGATGGTGAAGTTATAGCACTAACTTGGTTGAATACAGGTGGTACAGGTGCCGGTTTTATTCGGGGGCCAAGGTTAGATATGGGATATTGGGCTGATAGTAAATATTTAGTGCTTAATGCCGATGGTAAAAGTATACAGAAAATATTAGAAAATAATAAGAAAGGTTTTCATATTGCTAAGGCAGGCCAAAACGATACCATTGTTATAGAAAAAAATGCGCACATTGATCCAGAATGTAAAAAAGCAACAGAACTAGAACAATGCAAGAATATCGTTCTTGATTTTAATCCACTTGAAGGAGATACGATAGATTTAAGCTATTATGGTAAATTTACAGTAGACCAAGTTTCATTTAAAACATTTACAAGTGCAAGAACATCTACAAATGAAATGCCAGTATCTGGAGTGAAAATTAGTGGAGAAGAGGATTATGTTGCTTGTGTTTACGGTTTTGATGCAGATAAGTTTTTTGCTCCTGATTATGTTGATCCAAATACCGGAGCCCCAAACACGCTAAATCCGCACGATGTTATTACACTTTTACAAGCACAGAATTTTCATGGAGAATTATAAACAATTAAGACAAAAAGAATATGGAAAACATTAATAAAGAGGGGTTGGAAGATATTATAGAGATTTGGAATAAAAATGGTAAAGCTAATGCTCAAACTTGGTTGAGCACTGATAAAGGATTTGTTCATGGAGGGCCAGAGTCACCTATTGGTCATTGGGGTGATGGTAGGCAATATTTAGCAATAGACGCGAACAACGATGGATTAGTAGATATTATTGAAATTTGGAATGGGAATGGTAAAGCTGTAGCACAAACTTGGTTGAGCACAGGCAAAGGTTTTGTTTATGGAGGGCAAGCGTCATATATTGGCAGTTGGGGTAATCGGCCGTATTTAGCACTAGATGCTAACAAAGATGGATTGGTAGATATTATTGAGCTTTGGGACAATAGTGGTAAAGCTTATGCCGTCACTTGGTTGAGCACTAGTAAAGGTTTTATTGATGGAGGACTGCAATCATTACGTATTGGTAATTGGGGTGATGGTAGTCAATATTTTGTGTTTAATGCCGATGGTAAAAGTATTCAAACAATTCTTTATGATAAAATAGAAGAATTAGAAAATAATAAGAAAGGTTTGCACATTGCTAAGGCAGGCCAAGCAGATAGAATTATTATAGAAAAAAATGCTCGTATTGATCCTAACAGTGTGATAGCAACGGAACTAGAACAATGCAAGAATATCGTTCACAATTTTAATCCACTTGAGGGAGATACTATAGATTTAAGTCAATATGGTAAATTCACAGTCGACCAGGTTTCATTCACAACATTTCAAAATATAAAAACACCTACAGATCAAATTTCAGTATCAGGAGTTAAGATTAATGGAGAAGAAGAGTATGTTGCTTGTGTTTACGGTTTTGATGCAGATAAGTTTTTTGCCCCTAATTTTGATCCTCCACATACGCTAAACCCGCATGATGTTGTTACACTTTTACAAGCACAGAATTTTCATGGAGAATTATAAACAATTAAGACAAAAAGAATATGGAAACCATTAATAAAGATGGATTGGAAGATATTATCGAGATTTGGAACGGGAATGGTCAAGCTAAAGCACTAACTTGGTTGAGTACTGGCGAAGGTTTTATTCGGGGGCCAAAGTCAGACTTGGGACATTGGGCTGATAGTGGCCAATTTTTAGCGATGGATGCTAATAAAGATGGGTTGGACGATATTATTGAGATTTGGAATAATAATGGTCAAGGTAAAGCACTAGCCTGGTTGAATACCGACGAAGGTTTTATTCGGGGGCCAAAGTCAGATTTGGGATATTGGGATGATAGTAGCCAATTTTTAGCGATAGATGCTAATAAAGATGGATTGGACGATATTATCGAGATTTGGAACGGGAATGGTCAAGCTAAAGCACTAACTTGGTTGAGTAACGGTGAAGGTTTTATTCGGGGGCCAAAGTCAGATATAGGACATTGGGATAATGGTAAATATTTAGTGCTTAATGCCGATGGTAAAAGTATTCAAAAAATTCTTTATGATAAAATAGAAGAATTAGAAAATAATAAGAAAGGTCTCAACATTGGGGTAATTGGGACAAAAGATACCATTGTTATAGGAAAAAATGCACACATTGATTCCGAATTAAAAAAAGCAACAGAACTAGAGCAATGTAAGAATATCATTCTTAATTTTAATCCGCTTAAGGGAGATACTATAGATTTAAGTCAATATGGTAAATTCACAGTAGATCAAGTTTCATTTGAAACATTTCAAAATATAAAAACACCGACAGATCAAATTTCAGTATCAGGAGTCAAAATTAATGGGGAAGAAGATTACGTTGCTTGTGTTTACGGTTTTGATGCAGATAAGTTCTTTGCTCCTGATTACGTAAATCCATATAACGGGGCTCCACATATGCTAAATACGCACGATGTTGTTACAGTTTCACAATCACAGAATTTACACGGAGAATTATAAAAAATTAGGAGATTAATATGAAAAAAGCAAAAGGTTTTGAACATGTATTAACTATGGTCAAGGAAAATGACCCTCATTATCATATATTAGATTGAAAAAAGTCTTATTTAACAGCAGGGCAGATAGTTGAGTTAGCTGATGCAATGCAAAAGAATAGTATGATTAATAATGTTCTTTGGCATCAAGACCAGGAAAAAAATGAACATCAATTGAAGATTAACTCTACAGTACTAAAAAACTTCAATAATAATTATAACATTATAACGGACTATGAACATGCTTTGTTATCTAAACATGTATATTTAGGAGAAGGACTTAAACTTGCAAATGGTGATTTAATAGAACATGTTAAAATAGATGATGGCAAAGAGCAAAAACTAAGTCAAGGTTGGCAAGTCCATCAAGTATATAAAGATCAAGCTAGTAGCTATTATGGGGTAGCCTATCGTAATGATATAAAGCATAAAATAGTATTAGCACATAGAGGAACAATAATAGATCCTAACGATCTCTTAAAAAAAGACTCCGTATTAAAAACAGATCTTAAGGGGGTATTAGGTCAAGCAATAGTAAGGGAATTACGAGAGGTCTATAAGTCAACTGAAGATATTATTAAATGGGTCAAAGATCAGGCTATTCCTTACGAATTTTCTACAACAGGCCATTCTTTAGGCGCATGGTTGGCAGAACATAGTGTTTATTTTAGTTGCTATAAATTTGATTATAAAAATATACGTGCTGTTACTTTTGATAGTCCGGGATCTTATGAAATGTTTAAGAAATTTGAATCAAATATTATTGGTAACCATGGAATAAATCTTAAGACGTTGGATATAACAACTTATTTATCAGAACCAAATATAGTAAATATTTGTAATAAGCATGTTGGCAATGTATACAGAATTTTTCCTGATATTAAACCTTCTCAAATACAAAAAATTATTGATGCCTATGTTAAGCCTTTAGGTATTAGTAAATTAGAAGGTACAATAAGAGCGTTATACAGCATAGAAACACATTCACTGACTAAAATTATTGAAACTTTTGATGCTAAAACTGGCAGTCCCTTGATATACAAAGAAGTTTTTGATTGGCCTCATTTAAAATATGAGCCTGATACTTCATCAAAAAGTGTTTTTACAAAAATCGTAAATTGGGCTACGGGTATTCCTTTAGTGAGTTCTTTTATTAAGCAATATATAGATGAATACACTATAGGGACCGTTTTGAATGTATTAGACGACTTTATTCAAGGTACGTTGGATCTTAAAGAATATTTCATTACAATGAAAGTAATTGATAACGATACGAATCAGGATCCTGATGCATCATTTAAATTAACAGTTGAGGGTCATTATCACGTTAAGCCAGCTACTACCCCTTATCAAATAGCGTTAAAGAGTAATAGCAAGGAGCATAAATTTGTGCTTGAGGCAGATAAAATGCAAGAAACATTAATGGCAAAGATAAAATGTGACGGTAATACAAAACTTAAGGAATTAGCAGAATTATTTTTCTCAAGTCATAGCATTACTAAACACCATAACCATGATTTTTTACAAAGTCAGGGAAAAATTAGCACGGATATAATATTGCGTTTAGCTGGAGAATTAAATCACTGGTGGATAAAAGCAGAAGGAAAGGACTTACATTATGAACTTAAGCTTATTGGTACTGGTGGGTCTAGCAAGTTAGGTATGGAAGGAAAACAAGAGCCTCTTCAAGGTTATTGTCTTAACCAACCATCAACATGGGTAGACTTTAATGGAGATGGTAAGATTGATCTGACATGTTCCAATAAAGCCGGCACTCATGCTGTATTGTTATCGACAGGTTTAGCTTTCAATCGATTACCTGGCGGTCTAAATAACATCGTTACAGATTGGTGTACCAAGTCAAAGAATGAATATGTGCAATGGGTAGATTTTAATGGAGATGGAAAAATGGATTTAGCCTGTGATAGTGCAAATGGCAAACATTCTATATTACTATCGGATGGTACGGTTGTAAAATCACCCAATTCAGATCCAAAGGGAGAGTTAAAGTTGCAGATAGAAGGAAAAGAAGAACAAGCTTTGAATAATGTTTGTCCAAGCAAACCAGACAAGGAATTAAATTGGATAGATTTTAATGGAGATGGAAAAATGGATTTAATCTGTTCTGATACTACAGTTGGTAGACATTATGTATTTTTATCAACAGGTACTGCACTAAAATCAGCAAATCAATATCCTGGAGGAATATTATATAATATCGAAAATCCAAAGAAGCCTCTTGAGAACTGGTGCACAAAAAAGGACAATGTATGTGATGCTAAGAGTACCTGTACTAAGACTCCTAGTAAAATAGCTGGTGAATTAAAATTTGCAGATTTTAATGGAGATGGTAAAGTAGATTTCATTTGTTCTGATATCGAAGCTGGCAAACATCATGTGCTTCTATCGACTGGCACTGCTCTTCAATCACCTAAGCAATCGACTTTAACGTCTCCTGCTTGTGATCCTAAAGGCATGGAATGGATAGATTTTAATGGAGATGGTACTGCGGATTTCACTTGTCGCGGTCAAGGTGGAGAATATTATGTATTATTATCGAAAGACGGTGCTTTAAGATCTCCAAATGCAGATACACAAGGCAAAGTACAAATATTAGGTGATATTGCTGAATCTTCAAAAAGTTGTACCAAAGAAAATACAGCATGGATAGATCTTAATGGAGATAACAAAGCAGATTTGATTTGTTATATGAAACCGGATTACTATGCTTTATTATCAACCGGACGAGCGTTTGATTTCAAAACAGTAAGTCTACCAAAGCATCCTTCTGAGCCATTATGTATCAATGGAGGACAGCATCAGCTATCATGGGTAGATTTTAATAGTGATGAATTTGTAGATTTAGCTTGTAGTACTGCTTCAGGTACGCATTCAGTATTGTTAGGATGGTGTGAACTGAGCTAAATCAAAAATAAATTATTATGAATTCTGTTGCACCTGTGAAAAACTGTAAGATGTGTGATTCATAGACATCGTTTCAATTTTCGTAATGCCATTTCTATTCGGTAATTAGCTTCTTGTAAATGTTCATTTTTGGGATCATAGGCATCTATTACTTCATCCCAGAAAGGGGTCTTATTACTAAGTTCACTGCTATATTGAGCGGGTGTTTTACCAGCAAGTGACCCATGAAGCCTTTGA
>Ga0206799_1033_pt2 | contig 15257 bp, 6 predicted proteins | sample Alteio_BWOrgCont_67_FD_152900 | JGI IMG/M metagenome (GOLD analysis project Ga0206799, IMG submission 152900) | Enriched cells from forest soil in Barre Woods Harvard Forest LTER site, Petersham, Massachusetts, United States -... | ecosystem: Environmental > Terrestrial > Soil > Temperate forest > O...
GTTCCCAGCACTACTCCACCAGCTATCAACACACACTATTTTGGCAGCAAGTCCATCGCTTGGCTTGCAGGACTATCACTGTGCGCAGGCACAGCCTATGGGATATGGAGATATTGCCATCCGGAGGAACAAGATGATGATGAGGATAATGAACAAGGGAATACAGAATCGCCCGTGATAACCATACATGGGATATTGTGATGAAATCAGTTAAATTTCTTCTCTTGTGGGGACTTATTGTTGCCTGGCTCCAGGCAGGCCAGTTATACGGCATGGATACCAAACAAATTTCTCCACCAGATTGCCCTGAGCAACAACTCATTGATGCTATGAAATCGGACAGGCCGTCTGATGCAATAATTCACCAATTTTTTATCAAGCCCGTTGGCCTTTTTGCCGGCACTGAAAATATCAATTATCAAGATAGTGATGGCAATACGCCACTCATGATAGCCATACAACAAAATAGGCCGGAGATCGTTGAAAAAATAATTCATGATTATGAGCCTTCTTTATCACCAAAAAATAAAGACGGCATGACCGTCTATGCTCATGCTCATGTGGGACCATATCCAGCACTAATCACACTGCTTTGTGAGTATGAAACCACTATCGATACAAAAATCACTACCGAGTACAAAAATGCTCAAAGTGAGGCGCAATTGCTAGAATTAATACGGCACATAAATTTATTGGAAGATTCTGCATTAGCACACGAAAGGCACATACGAGCAGCATTCAGAACTTGCAAAGACCAGTTGTTACAAATATTCTCAATACAATTGCACTTCAATCTTGAAGAAAAAATAATCTCACTATTATTTTCACAGAACTCATATGATAAGATGTTTCCTGAGATCATTGCCCACTATAAACAGTATATCAACAGTAAAAACAAAGACGGTTATACCCTTCTTGACCTTGCAGTCCGCCATTGTAACTTGAAGGTTGTTACTATACTGTTACAAAATGGTGCCAATGTGAACCTACAGGACAATGAAGGCAAAACGGTACTTATGCATGCTATACATGCGGAATCACACGAAATAGTACGAACGTTACTTAACACACCATCAATTAATCTGAACCTGGTAGACAAGTTGGGAAAAACGGCACTTGAACATATTCCAACCCCATATGAGCGCATCAATATGCCTATACTTAATTGGTTATTGGTAAAAAAAATGCTTGGCACCATAAGAATCCGTTATTATGATTTTGATCTAGAAATCGTCATCGCCCTTAAGCTATTGTGTCAGCAAGTCTCAAATAATGATCAAAGTGTGAAAGAAGTTAGTCCAATTCTTGCAATGATAATAAAAAATGATGCATTTATAAAAATATCTACAGAAATTCCGGATATTGAAAAAAGTTATATTGATTGCGTTAATTTACTATTGCCCGTACTACAGAATCCAGAGCATATGCATCACACCCTTGCCTATGATTTTGTTCATGCCATTACGTCCAAAACGATAGATATCAGCCAGGACAAGTTAAGCGAATGGAGTAAAGTTGCCTATGAAACAAAAAATATCGGATTGTTTAAGGCTCTCCATTGCAAGCTTTACAGCACAGATCCCTCGGCTGGATCACATGGATTACACCTATGCATAGCGCACAATTTCCCTCAAGGTATTAAATTCATCTGCGAAAATAGCAAAAAAACAGTTATTGAAATTCCTAACTCAGCACAAGAAACTCCCCTTGAGCATGCTATCAGACTTGGCCATACAGAATGCGTTCAAGAGCTTCTAAACCGTGGCTGTAATCCAAATCCACCAAAAATTAAAACCATAATAAAAAATGGTAAAGAAGAACAAATAACCGAAGAAGGTAATTCTCTAACATTGGCAAAAAATAATTGTTCTGCCGCTATTCCTTTGCTGAAAAATGCACAACAAACAACTATACAAAGCCTTCCTCATGATATTTTACGGAAGATACTACCTTATGTGCCATCAGTTGGCCTGGACAAAAATAAAGCGAGAAGCATTATTAGCTTCACTCGCGCCAGCAAAAATATGCTTGCCACTCTATCAGAGTGGAATGATAACATACTGGAAGTTAATGCCTGGTTATTAAGTATCGAGAGACTTTCTGATCAAGACAAGAAGGATGTTTTACAAGCTAGGTTAGCTAACAAAGAATATGACCGTTGCTGCATACTTCTTCGGGAATATCCTCGCATCATAATACCCTTATCAGATAATGAAAGGCCACTGCTCATTCAATTAATAACTGACTTCCCCCTATGTCCTTTCAAACTTTTTGAAACAGTTATTGACTGTATGCTTACTGTCAATAAGGAGTTGGTTAAAGCGAGTCAAAAACCGCTTGAACTCAATGAGAGAACTACCCTAAATCAGGTACAGCATATGAAGAATGGAGGGCCTATGGCGGTGAGGGCTGATCCAGGAGATACGAAACCGGAACATAAACATACTTTCATGGACTTAGCAGCATATCGGTTAAGGCATTATATGTTTTATACACATGATCGAGAAGATAGGAACACCGAAATAGAAACGCTTCAAAAAATTCTAAATCTTTTACGCAAAAATGGTTTCATACTCAATAAAAAAATAGTTGTCTATGATCACGAGGGCGCCCTTTATACACCCATTAATTGGCTCAATGCAGTTCTGGATAGACAGCATATGCAGACCTTAAATCTCCTAAACCCATGGTTGCTTGAATTTCTTTTAGATGAACCACATATAGACATTAATGAAGAGCTAAGCGTAAAGAAAACTGCCCTATCTTATGCAGTGGATAACGTAGAAAGAGGTTGTATAGATATCTTACTCAAACATCCAAAACTACAAGTAAATAAAATGGACAGCAGCAACAGAACAGCGCTTGATTATTTTAAGCTTGATATGCAGCATACGGATCCCTTAATCAAAACAAGAAATATACATTTATATATAACGCTACTTGCAGCAAAAGCTAAAATTGCCATACAGATAGCGATAGAACGTAAAGATACGCACCTTTTTAAATGTTGCGTTGAAAATAAAGATTACATGAACGGCCTTGTGCGCATACTACCCAATCCACCATTGCTATACATCACAAAATTATGCATTGATGCTGATTTTATTGATGGCATTCAAATCCTCATAGACGCAGGCCACAATCTCAATTATAAAGATACGGGCAAAAAAAACCCCAAAGAGCCTGCTCTTATACATGCTCTCAAGCATAAAAAAAGAGATTGTGCATTATTATTAATAGATGGTGGCGCTGACATCAATTGCTGGGATGCCGATGGCAATAGCGCTCTGTATTGGGCAATTAAACATGGATTTATAGACTGCGTTCAAATCCTGCTCAAAAATGGCTGTAACCCCGGAGATGCAGACACCATAGGTTTGGCAGAAACATACTGTAAACCCTCTATAGAATTACTCAAAGATGCACAAAAAACAACAATAAGCGATATTCCTCATGAGATATTGCCCTTAATTTGGAAAAACTGCATTGAGCCGGTTAAAGATTACGATATGAGTTCCTTTTTCAAGAATACTCTTAATCAAGTTAAACAACTTGGCCTTACTGATAAAATTTCAAACTATCTTTGGAACAGCAAGAAAACATATGCCGCTGCCTTAACTGCTAATACTGAAACAAAAATAGCATTGCTGATAAATGCAATTGAAAAATGTGACTTTGACACCTTTAGCGCAGTATTATCGACAAGCCCGGACCTTGTTAACACAGCCTATGCCAATGGCGACAATTTTTTAACCGTTTTTATTAGAGCATTCTCCTTTAATTTTAATACAATTACTGATACACAGCTTAATTTTATTCAATGTTTAATCACACACAAGATTAACGTAGGCCAGAAAGCATCCCACTATCTCTTTTCCCTAGGGGGCAGTAGTAGGGGCTTGAAAACTGAAGATTATCAAAAAGCTAATCTCAATGTGCTTGAGTTATTGATATTAAAAGCAGGAGAAGCAATAACTACCCGGGTGCAACAATCCATTAGATCAGTACTAAAAATGTTGTCTGATGCCGGCGGCAGATGTAGTGAATACGTCACAGTATTACAACCTGATGACACTTACTCCCATACCGTACCTCTTCTATTTGGTCCACTCTATAATCAAGATTTGTTTACCGTGGGAGTATTGCTTGATGATCTTACATGTAATCCAAACAGTGTAGGTACTTTTATGGGCACTAGTCATACACCACTCACGCTTGCCGTAACATTAGCACAAGAGCAAGATCCGCAAAAATATATGGACATGGTACAACTGCTATTAAATACTCCCGGCATCAACATACATCAAAAAACAGCCGACAATAAAATCGTATTCGATTTTGTAGGCAACTCTCCGGAAATTCGCAAATTGCTTAAAATGCCTGCTTGGCAACCGAGGCCACCATATGAATTGCCACCTCTGTACAAATTGTTTGAAGAAGATAAACCTGCGTATATAAATCCTGTGGTAAATTCAGCACTGGTGCCTATGCTAGCGGTAGCTGCTCAAGCGGGACAAAGTCCTGCTATGCACCCCGCACAGCATAATACAAACCAGGGCCCTGAACTTGGCGCGCCTGATGGCGCACCGGTTCCTGATACTACTCCCCCAATTATCAACACGCATTATTTTGGCAGCAAGTCCATCGCTTGGCTTGCAGGACTATCGCTGTGCGCAGGCACAGCATATGGGATATGGAGATATTGCCACTCAGACGAACAAGATGATGATGAGGTTAATGAACAAGAGAATAATGAGTTTTTTGATGATACATCTAATAGCATACATGGAGTGTTATGATGAAACTGGTGGATATTTTTCTCTTTTTTGCACTTGCCTCTGTCTGCCTTCAGGTAGGGCAGGTAAACGGTATGGATACCGCTCAAACAAACAACAATCAGCCTAGCGATGTTGCATTCGATAACATTAAAACCATATGCAACCGTATCGCTACTAATGGTGTAATAACAGATCAAATCAAGACTCTCTTTTTCCAAAAAAGAGACAGGGGTACGCTGCCTCGAAAAACGTTGAGCGAATATTATGATCATTGCATTAAACAATTAGAACCCGTATTAAGTAACGAGACCCACAGGCATTACCAATTCGCTGTTGTATGCACGCACGCTCTACTTAACGATATGGGCGCAGAGCCGGAGTATAGTTGCAAACTATTGTATTATGCAATAAGAGAGAAAAACATCGGTCTATTCATGGCCATTGTTTCTCGCTTAGGCTTTAAGAACCTATCTATGTTACGCAATGAAGCAACAATCCTGCATCTGTGTGCACAGCATAATTTTACCGCAGGCGCTCGATTAATGTTTAACAATAATAAACGCTCCATTCTTATATTATGCGTTGATCAAGACGGAAAAACCCCACTCGACTGGGCGACCGACTACAACAGTGCCGAGTGTATGCAAATTCTGGAGAAGGCAGCAAACTCAAAAAAAGCTGGAACTGTTGTCTCTCAAACATTATCAACCATCACATCACCAACAGTTGTAACGCCTACCGCAGCGACTGCTCATGATATACCGCCACAAGTAGTAGCTGCGCCGTCTGGTTCAATACGGCATGTAGCCAGCAACCCAACACTTGTACCTGATGATAAGCCATCAACTCTCAATACCTATTGGATGAACAAACAACCATTATTATTGATTGCGGGTATTATGGCGTGTACCGCAATGATGTATGGGCTATGGAAATATTATTGGCATGAAGAAAAGTATGATGATGAGGACACCTATGATGCATAAACGAATTTTTATAGTGCTGATCACCATGTGGTACCCAATGAATTTTGTTTATGGCATGGACACAGAAATAACAGATGCTAGGCATATACAGCTCGAGAAGGAAGTGATTGCTGCGTATCAAGCTGATAATATTCAGAACGCGGTAAATCTTATTGAAGGGCACTCCCCTTTGGGCAATCTCTTGCTCAAGCATGTTATTAACTGCGAAATATTTGAGACTAATAATTTTGGTGGACAGATGTGGTTAAAAAAAATTAACTGGACAAAACAGTTACTTGAAAACAAGTTGGTAAATGTTGACGCTCCAATAGATAACACCGGAAACACACTCCTAGGCCTTGCCTATGTTTCACGCATGAAAAAATGGGACAACTTTCACAGCCTTGAAAATGAATGCCCAATTTATTATATGCAATTGCTACTCAAACACAGCACAAATCCAAACATCATGGTATCTATTCCAAATAAATCACCCGTACCTTTGTTGCATTACGCTCTGCTACATGACGATGAAGGCATGATATTGGATCTCCTCAATCATTCAAAGTTTGATATTAACATACAAAAACATGCATATGATCTTAATACATTACTGGATCGCATTGCGATATTGTTTTTTATTAAAAAAATATTCCCCGAGAATCTCGTATTTAACAACCCGGAAAGCATTATGTATCCGAGAGCTCTGGATGCGCTGCGCACATTTATGTCCAAAATAGCTACTTCAACTTTTGTCACCGATGACCCCAATGATTTTTTGCAGTTGTCATCGATGTTAAATAATGAATATTTTAAAATGCATACAACGCCACCATTATCACCCCACCCTATTGAAACATTATTGAGCGGCCTATCTACCATTACCTCTGAGTACAAATGGCGCATCTACCATATCATGAAAATTTTACTTTTGAGCAAAGTAATAGAATATGGTTACGTAGAATCGCCATCACAGTGTAATCCATTCTTGCCACTCTCTAAAAAGGGCTGCCTATTGGAGCAAGTCATAGCGCAACGAGATATAGAACTATTTAAACTATGCGCCCAAAATAAAAATTTTGAGACATTAATTAATTTCCCCCTAAAAGGCCGTGAAGATGGTGCAACACCCCTGCGGTTATGCCTACAATACAATTTTCCTGAAGCTATCAAATATATATACAATGCCTGTGATAATAAGCAAATAGAAGCGCCGGATAAGGATGGCAATACCCCGCTTGTTTACGCTATAAAAAAGGGATACTTAGAATGCGTTAAAATGCTTTTGGCATGCCACTGCAATCCCGGTGACGACGCCACCATCAATGTAGCTAAGACAGACTGCCCAGAAGCGGTGGAGCTACTTAAAAATGCACAGAGTACTACTGTGCGTGATTTGCCTTTTGAAGTTCTAAAACATGTTTTTGCTCACACAGCACAGGGTAGTTCTTTGAAAAAAAGAATGACATCTTTGGTAGATTCAGCAATATATGTAAACAAAGCATGGAATAGTGCACTAGCAAGTCAACCACATCTGCTGCCTGACTGCGCCGCAACTAATGCCGGATCGTTAGACCCTGAACACATTGAGAAAATACTGTGGCAACTTATAAAGAATAAAGATAGAGATCCGGAAGCGAACCAACAAGTCTTTAATTATTTGATCAAGCAAAATGTCAAACGCATTAAGTGCCAAGTGGCCTCATCAGTTGATACTTTATATTATTTGTTTTCAGCTCCGGTATGTTCATTTTTGCATTGCGCGTTGAGAACATATAATATGCAGTGGGTAAAAACCATACTCTATTGGTATAAACAATATGACGAACACGCAACATTAACCAATCCTAACCACATACCTCTTATTAACAAACCATCGGGCCTTGTTTGGACATCGGATACACTATACGCATCATGCGAGGAGAAAGGCATAACTTACTTGGGCATAGCCCTTCATTTATTAAAACAATCACAAAACACCGAGCAAACAGTTTTCTACCTTAGATGCATAGAGTATATGCTCGAACACGGCGCAAATCCTAATGCATCAGTGCCCCTGTACGCATCACGAGGCCTTAACCCGTTTCCACTCGCTGCTGTAGCGGTAATGGAAAATCTCCCACATGCTTTGCCACCACTTATCAAGCATGGCGTTGATGTGAATCAAGCGTATAATTTTGCTGATCGCGGATTTTTTCATACGCTTTTGTCTTTGGCTGCCCGAGAAAGGAGTATTGAGATACTAAAAATTCTTCTCCATACAGACGGTATAAATATCAATGCGTTAATTATGGATAAAACTACCCTAGATTGGGTGTATGATTGGTTACAGAATCCCCTGGAATTTAGAGGGCAAACTGCACTCAATTCGTTATATAATTCCAGAGAATATGACAGAAACAATAATTATGATACAATAATACCCCTACTTACCAATGCCGGAGCCAAGCGAGCTGCGGACCTTACGATCAATAACAATGCTCCCGCTGCGCCACCAATACAAAATCCTCCGGTACCACCTATTGGTCACTTGGCCGATGCAAATCAACATAATGCATTGCCAAATAACAACGTCGCACATATTGTCAATAATAATCCAGACCCAGTACCAGGCACTAATCCACAACTAGAAGCAGTCACTTGGTTGGGTAAAAATCCTATATATTGGATAGCTGGAATCGCCGCCTGCGCTGCCGGAATCTATACATGGTATAGATACACCCATCCACAAGCAATCGATCAAGAAGACAATGAAGTTACTAATTTAGAAACCAACGGCCCAGTAATCGAAGGGGATATGTCATGAGGTATCAATTACTTAATATACTCCTCAGTTTTATGTGCCTACAGATACTATTTATCCAGGCAATGGATACTCCGCATACCGGTGAGGATATCGATAGGGCTATGGAGAAAGCAGTAAGCAATAACCAGTTAAGTGAGCTTGAATCAATACTAAAAACAACGAATTTCCCAATTGTGAGCGCACTCCACTATGCTGAGATTGCATTAGAAAAATATGGCAAAAATTCTCAGGTGCATCAACTATTGATTGATTATACCCTAGCTTATAAAGCATACCCCGGCAACGATGAAGATTTATTTGAAAAATTATTAAAACAAGGCGCCAACATCAATACAACAGTTAATGGAAATCAGCCTCTAATAATCTATGCCGCTCTAAATCAAGAAAAAGATGCATTAAACTATTGGTTTAAATATTTAGTTGAGCATGGCGCCGACGTCAATAGTGTAGATACTCGAAATTTTTCAGTACTCAGCATTATATGTATGATACAGTACATTCCGACTTCATATATCACGCTTTTATTGGAACGTGGTGCAAATCCGAATGTATTAATAGGCCGCACAAACCCCGAACCATTATTGCACTGGGCTATTAAGCACAACAAAGAAAACATTTTTACTGCGCTATTAAGACATGGCGTTGATATTGACATCCTGGACAAAGATGGAAAAACAGCATTTGATATTTGTTATGATACATTATACAAGTGCCATACAATTGTTAAAAAACAGTTTCAACATCATGTTCAAGCATTACTCTTTATTAAAAAGATGCTTCCTACCAACAAAAACATCGATCTATCTCTGGGATATGAGGCCCTAGATGCATTTATTTCAGCAATAGCAGATGGAAAGGACTTAACAGAATTAGCGCCATGTTTACACAACCCACATATCTGCAAGCACTTGTTAAGCGCAGAATACAACAAAGCCCATCCCATTGAAAAACTTATTAATGCTATCTCTAACAGCTCCCTGCACCACCGCCTCATGATATATAGCTGTATAGAAATATTAATTTCACCAACACAATGCCATGACGCTCCCATCAGCCCTTTCTCGCGCCTGTCTAAGAACGGTTGTTTGTTAGAACAAATCATTACAATCAATGATGAGCATCTATTAAAACTCTGCTTACAAAAAGGGGGTGTCAATTTGCTGATTAATGGCCTTATAGACCACAGAACCCAAAAGCATAAAGCTGATACAATGACATTGCTGCATCTGTGTGCTCAACATAATTTCCCTGCCGGTATTAAAATGATATGCGATGTTTGTGATAGCAAGCTGATTGACACAACAGATCAGGATGGTGATACCCCGCTTGTCTATGCCCTGAAACTTGGACACACCGAATGTGCACAAGTATTACTCAATCATCGTTGCAATCCGGGAGATGCAACCACCATCGATGTAGCTAAGACAGACTGCCCGAAAGCGGTAGCGTTACTTAAAAATGCACAGCGCACTACTGTGCGTGATTTACCTTCTGAAGTTCTAAAGCATATTTTTGCCCACACGGCACAAGGTAATTCTTTGAAAAAAAGAATGACGTCCTTGGTAGATTCAGCAATGCGTGTCAGCAAAACATGGAGTGCTGCACTAACAGGCCAACCACACGGGCTGTCGGACTGCGCTGCCACCTATGCCACGCTCAATGCTAACGAAATAAATAAAATGTTATATACACTGCTTACTCAGCTGTCTGTACGCCAAGATGACCCTCGTCTGGCACTACTATTCCATTACTTGGCAAGTCTTGATATTAATAGCATTAAAAGTGAACAGTTCTCACTATTAGATCGCGCTATTTTTGACTACAATATAGAAGCGGTAAAAACCATAATTGATTGGTATGAGAAGTATGACACCCAAGCAAAGATTGCCAATCCCAACCACGTACCTCTTATTAACCAACACCACTGTTTTACATGGCACTTTAACACTTGTCATTTTGGAACAGTTGATAATAAAACGGGCATGCCCGCTTTGGGCTTTGCCTTTTTCATGCTCAAGGTAGCACAACACCAATGCCAGCACAACACCAAGTTGATATTTTCTGCTCTCAATTGCATACACTATTTATTAAAACATGGCGCAAATCCCGACATACCTATGCTAGGTAACGGCCTATTTTCAAGTCCTATTCCACTGGCTGTACTAGCTGTTCTAGAAAAGTTGGAGTATGCAATTCCATTACTTATACAAGATGGTGTTGCCGTAAATAATGTTTATAACCTTCACATACATAATCATTCGCATCAACCGGTATTCAACGACACACTACTCTCCTTAGCGGTCAGGCAGAACAATAGAGAAGCTATAGAAATATTGTTGAAAATACCTGGTATAGAAGTTAATAAGGTGGTGAATGGTGTGACTGCTCTTGATTGTGCATATGATGGCACAAATAACAATGAAGTAATACCCCTACTTGCCAATGCCGGAGCCAAGCGAGCTGCGGACCTTGCGATCAATAATAATGCTCTCGCTGCGCCACCAATACAAAATCCTCTGGTACCACCAGTTGGCAACCTAGTCGGAGCAAATCGAAATAATGCGTTGCCAAATAACAACATCGCACATGTTGCTCATAATAATCCGGACCCCGTACCGGGCGATAATCCACAACTACAAGCTGTCACTTGGTTGGGTAAAAAACCCATGTATTGGATCGCCGGAATCGCCGCTTGCGCTGCCGGAGTTTATGCATGGTATAAACACACGCATCCACAAGAAATCGATGAAGAAGGCATAGATGACAATACTCAGCAAGATCTCCAACCTCATATCTCAGAGGAACTATGATGCTGAAAATTTTGATGCACCTGTTTGTCCTTATCATACTCATAAACAACTCTATGCATACCATGTGCATGGATACTGCTCCGGTTGCTCTAACGGGAAAAAATTATTTTGAAGCGATAGGCTTTACGTGTATAGTGCAAACCAAAGAGGCAAGAAGCATATTGACCGATAGCATCTTTAAACAAAATATGACTCCGGAGTTAAAGCGTCTTTCAATAGTAAACTATATTGAGGATATACTAATTTTATCTCCAATCATTAAAGATACCAACCACCCCGTTCATATGGATGCATATAAATGTGTTCAAACGCTGCTGGCCGCAAGTGAATTACATTATCAACAGGATGCGGCAGCACCTGTCAAAATGTTAATTATAAAAACGATCGAAGAACAGAATACACTTCTTATGAATCTACTCTTCTCAGGCAAAAGTCCCCTACTTAACAATGTCTTCACTAGATTTTTGGACCGAGATCAGAATACTGCTTTGCATCTATGTATACAGCACAACTTTCCTGAAGGCATTACCGGTATCTGCGCTCATAGTGAGCTTAAATACCTTGAAGATACCAATTTAGCCGGTGACACCCCATTGGCATATGCACTCAAAATGAATAGACCGGAATGTGTAAAAATTCTGGTGAATAATCACTGCGTAATGGATCAAAAGCTGACATTAGATCTCGCCAATGCTCATTGTTCTACCATAGCACCTTTTTTAAACGATGCGCAGCGGCCTATGATACATCTAATTCCACCCGAAGTACTAAAGAATATATGGCGCCTGAGCGCAGTGGGTCAAGATATAACAAGCAGAATAAAATCCATAGATTTTTCTTCTGTTAGCAAACAATTTCTTGCTTGTAAAGTTCTCTCGTATCCTATCGAGACATACCCCACTCTTTCATCAAAGACTATCGATCTGGCCCTTGCATCACTTGATACTAATGAGATTAAAAAAATAATGTGGAAAATTCTTGAAAAACCATGGCACCAATTAAATGAAACTGAACAGAAAACCGTAAAAGAAATAATTACTCTCCATAAGAGTGAAGAATTAATGAATACCGGGTTAGACCGTGCTCCGATGCGTTCAGAAGGCCCTACGCTACTTGAATATGCTTTGCATGAAGACCCCAACAATATAATTGATTTATCGCTTGTACAATTTTTTGTAGAAAATGGTGCCCAAGTCAATAAAAAAGGTCTTACAACCGATGCTTATAAAAACCTTACCCCCTTCGAGTGGATATTACTGAAATTGACTGCAGAAAATAAAAAGCGTCTATGCTGGGTATGGCACAATGACTTGGAATGCGCTCAGTATCTTCTGGCAAAAGGAGGTGTAGTCAATGAGTATATCGAAACAAAAGATGGCCCTCTGCCCGAAGCGCAAATGCCGATTTTATTTGCGGTTATGGACAATGGGTGTTCTGATATAGCGTTAAAAATAATACTCAGCCAAAAAAATATTAATAAAAATATTGTCGCAGACTATGACAGAACAAGCCATACCCCCCTTTCTTTTGCCGTTCATGGACACCAGAATCACCGTTACGGATCTGATTGGTATTTCTCAACCATTAATACATTACTCGCCACGCCAGAAGTAGATATTAACCAGAAAACAAGGGCTAACGATACGGCGGTTGATGTTGTAGACTGGGCAGCGCACGAGTTTCTTACCCCTGAGCTGAAAAACAAAGCGAGAGCCTTATTAAATGCTGAGCGCTACTTTCCGCACCAGCAACCAATTGATACCACCATTCAAAGCGAGCTTAATCCTATTCCTGTAATATCTGCCGCCAATCAACCACCACACGCGAACGTGCAACTAGATGCCCCTTTAATTCAAAATAGAGCCCCAGCAAATCCTCAAGTTGTAGGCACTGCTCCAGCACCGGTACCCGGTGATAATCGGGCAGCTATCGATGAGTATTTTTTAGGCAAAAAATCACTGCTCTATATCACAGGCGCTTTTCTATGCGTTGCAACGGCGTATTGGCTGTATAAATATCTCCGGCCAAATGAGCAGGAGGATGAGGATGAGCAGGATGATGAAGGTATTCAAGAAATTGACCAAAGTCATTGCCAATAGACCTTAAGATGCTATCAGGACCATTAAGAAGAAAAAACACTATGATCTGAATCATAAGATGACTGCTTTAGCATGAGAACTTTGGCATAGCTTGTGCGTAAGTCCTGGTGAGAAGTGTTGTTTTTTGTCCACATTGGCCAGCCACTAAATGGCCCCAAAATTAGCTTGCTATTTTAGCCAAACGTAGGTAGCATGAGTCCCGAGCTAAGAAGGAATTGTAGTAATGAAGCGTTTTTGTATAAAAACACTTCTTCTTTTTTAAACTCACCACATCACTGGTTAGTTATTGCCGGAACAGATTTTTGGTAACGATCGCAATATTTTTTAAGTTGCTCGAATTCTTGAGTAAATTTCTCTACGTATAGTTTTTCTTCAGATACCAAAACATTTTCTCTATTGGCTTTGCCGGCTGCTACCGTCACGTTGAATGACCCGGTCCATACTAATGATTTGCCAAACATATTTTCTTTGAATAAAAAGAATTTATTATGCATAAGTCCCTGCAACGCTGTTTTTGCTCGTTCCGGATTATATATGTATAGGCTTACCTTGCCCTCATGGAGTATCGATAATTTATTATATTTGCAATACACACTACTCGCATCGGTTATGACCTCAACTCGTACACCCCGTTTTTGTGCGTCGACTAAGGCTTGTGCAATTTTTTTATCCGTAAAGGTAAACATTGCCAGCAGTATCTGTTGCTTTTCTTGACCAATTAAATATTCAAGTATGGTATGTATATTATCATCAGGGGAAAAAAAGACCGCATTGATTTTATTGTCATGGATCAAATTAAAGGGCTCATCAATAGCGAGTGTTGCGATCTTAGGTAGAGTAGAAGGCTCTATGATTGTTGGCAATGTCTTGCTTTCGTAGCCAACAATAAAATGTGTTTTGCCAAAATTTGACCCGGATATCCCGAGTACGTACAGGCTACCTATGGTCACCGCAATCATTATTTGCTTTATTCTCATACATACTCCTTGTTCTATTAGTTGTATTGCAGCATATCTTACCATCGCAAGGCAATAACAGCGTAGGTTTTTGCTTGCTTCTACCTCATAATCTTGCTAGTTTCATTTTGGTCTGTTTAAAAAAAGTTGTAAAAAGAGTAATAAGAAAAGCAGGGCAAAAAGTAATGAAGTGTATACGTATAAGTATCCTTTTTTTAATGGTGTTGTATAGTACGATCAAACCGGTGGTTCCCTACGTTGACCCACAAACAGGAGAAAATTTGTGGGGACTTGTCAGCCGAGAAGGCACTGCGCTTGATTATATTATTAATCAGGATATTGCCATAACCGCAACGGTAGATAATACGTTTCTCCTGGTGCAAGATATTGGCATGGATGTTGATGCTATCACCGCCACTCTTGCTATAGTCGTTACCGACCTTGGGATCATCACGACGACCCTCAATAATACCTATGCAGTGGTCCAAGAAATAGCGGTTGATACCGACCTATTACTTGTCGATCTGGGTGCTATTACCGCAACACTGAATAATACCTATCAAGAAGTTGTCAATTGTTGTCCATGCACTTATTTTATTACGCCGGCCAATGTACCTATCACTATTACCAAACCCGGCACCTATTGTCTGACGGGAGATATTAATACAACCTTTACTGCCATCGTTATTGCAGGAACAGGTATAACCTTGGATTTACGAGGGCATACCATTACTTCTGCCGGTGGCGATGCCATTGCTACCGGAACAGCGTCACAGATATGGATTACAAACGGGAATGTTATTGCTGCAAATGGCATAGGAATTAATTCAGCCGCATTGGGTA
>Ga0206799_1119_pt1 | contig 15112 bp, 14 predicted proteins | sample Alteio_BWOrgCont_67_FD_152900 | JGI IMG/M metagenome (GOLD analysis project Ga0206799, IMG submission 152900) | Enriched cells from forest soil in Barre Woods Harvard Forest LTER site, Petersham, Massachusetts, United States -... | ecosystem: Environmental > Terrestrial > Soil > Temperate forest >...
AAACTTCAATTCGAAATAAATATGTATAGAAAATCCGGAATTCATTCCGTAAAAAACCTTGAAAATCCGGAATTCATTCCGTATAGTTAAGGAAAGCAAGCGAAATTATGTCATTTTATAAACGATTATTGCGATTGAAATTACCGAAAAACCAATCAGCTTTTTTATGGGGTGCAAGAAAGACAGGTAAATCGACGTATTTGAAGGATCATTTTACTCATTCGGTATTTTACGATTTACTGAAAACAGACTTGTTTTTTGATTTGCTTAAGAATCCTAGTCGATTGCGCGAAGAGATTTTGGCTTTATCTAAGGATGCCCTTCAGTATCCTATTATCATAGATGAAGTCCAAAAAATACCGAGTTTATTAGATGAAATTCATTGGTTGATAGAAAATACGGATGCCTATTTCATTTTATGTGGATCGAGTGCAAGAAAACTCAAAACAACGGGTGCTAATTTATTGGGTGGAAGAGCTTGGCGTTATACTTTTTTCCCTTTAGTTTATCCTGAGATCACTGATTTTGATTTGCTGAAAGTGCTTAACTATGGGTCTATCCCCTCGCATTATGATTCAAAGAATCCCAAGAAGTCGCTCAAATCTTATGTGGGAGATTATTTAACGGAAGAAATTAAACAAGAGGGTTTGGTACGTAGCTTTCCTGCCTTTGCTCGTTTTTTGGATAGTGTAGGATATAGCAACGGCCAAATGATCAATTACACTAATATTGCACGGGAATGTGGAGTTGATATGAAAACAGTCAAAGAATATTATCAGATATTATTTGATACACTTCTGGGTTATTTTTTACTTCCTTATCGTAAGCAAATGAAACGAGAATTGATCACTGCGGTACCCAAATTCTATTTATTCGATGTGGGTGTTGGCAATATATTAGCTAGAAGAAGTATCGAAGAAATTAAAGGAGATTTAGCTGGCCGAATGCTCGAACACTACATATTGACGGAACTTATTGCTTATAAAGGATTGAATGATTTAGACTTTGATTTATCTTATTGGCGGACAAAAACAGGTCTGGAAGTAGACTTTATTATCTCTGATTCTTCGATAGTTGCTATTGAAGTTAAGGTATCGAATGAAATAAAGAAAAACGATCTCAGAGGACTTATCGCATTTGCTCAAGAGCATCCCGAAAGCAAGAATATTGTCGTATGCTCTACGCCGAGAGCTAGGGTCAAAATATATGAAGGAATCGAAGTCCACATCCTGCCTATTATGAGTTTTTTGAAGAAATTATGGAATAAGGAGATAGTGAATTAATCTGAGTGATTTGAAGATCTTAATTTAAAGCTTATTTCTTTTCTTAAACGTATAATTGTGGAGATATTAATGAGTATGAGTAATCCTGCTGCAAGACCCATAATGGCAGATATTTTGGATTGATCATAATGAGCAAAAAACCAGAAGGCAAATATAGCATATAAGAAATAAATCAATTTACCATAGCGTGGGGAAATAAATTTTGCTGCTTTAAGGCCAACAGTAAAGTAGGCTTGAATGGTTGTGAAGCCAGCGAGAAAAATTATTGTTAAAATTAAATATTTAGAATAAGGAATATGCATAGAAAGGGCTTTCGTTGCATATTCAGAAAGCTTATAAGAAGTTAATTCTGTCCAAAGATCTGATAAATAAATGATTGTAATGCTTAAAGTACAAATGAAAGTATCCGTAAGGGCGGCGACAATGGCGAGTTGCGCCTGATAATGAAAGTTTTTTGCTTTTGTTTCACTTTGGATAATAGAATCAAAGCCAATAGCTATATCGCCTGAATAGACGGCTCTTGCAGCACCTTGTTGAGCTGCCATTAGGATTGTACTACCTGAAAATCCACCGATAGCGGCATGTCCTACAAAAGCACTTTTAAAAACGGTAATAAAAAACTCAGGCAATTGTTCAATATGTAAAATTATGACCCATAAACACATGCCAACATAAAGTACTATAAATATTGGCATTAGCATAGTGCAGAGGGCAGCAAGACGTTTTACTCCACCAATGCCAATGTAAATGATCAATAAAACAAATAAAATGATCGTAAGTTCTCTAGGTACATTAAAACTATCATGGATGCTATCAATAATGATGGTGAATTGTAAAATTTCTATTCCATAAATGCATAAAAGAAAAGCGGCTAGATTAGCTAAAATGAGTCCCAATTTCCCCTTAAAGGCCTCCGGAATAATAAACATAGGGCCTCCATCATATCCATTACTTGTATTAAGGCGGCGATAACGTAGCCCAAGATAAATTTCTGCATACTTTATAATCATGCCTGCAAATGCTGCAATCCAAAGCCAAAAGAGCGCCCCGGGACCTCCAATAAGAATAGTTGTCATAATGGCTACAATATTACCTAGGCCAGCCATACCTCCAATTGAAACGAAATAGAGTTGGAGAGGAGATACACCAGGCATTTTTCGCTTGGAATAGGCTGCTAAAATTTTAATTGTTGCAGGTAAACGACTTAAGACACGAAATTGATAAAGATTACTTCGATAACTAAAATAAACACCTACTAGGACAATAAGAAAAAATCCTATATAACGCCAATATAGTGTATCGATAGTTGATAATTGTGAAAATACTTGTTCGAGCATCGATTTTTATGAGGAATCGAATGGTTTAGATATTTAATTTTTATTATAAATGGATATTGCGAGGTCGCTGTTATAGGTATGGGAAGTAAGATTTCGATCATTAAGCATTTGTAACCAGATGGATTCATCTTCTATCATTTTGGTTTTATAAGCTTTTTTGAGAACGTCTTTAGGGAAATTGACTTCAATGCCTTTTCCACTGATAATTAATTTAAGCCATTTCCAAAGAAATTCGAAAGTGAATTCGAATCTTTGAATAGTTCCATCGATAGCAAGATGATGTGAATCAATAGGATCTTTGATTGCTTCTTCGAGCTGTTCTAAGGCATCAGAAAGTTTGGATTGGGCAATTTCTAATTTAGTGTTTTCCATGAGATTTATAGAGAGAAATTCCTTCGGTCAAGATGTTATCTTTTAATGAATTAGTATTTCCCAGAGAATCTAGACGTACGCAATCTATTTCTAGTAGAGTGTCGGCATGATCAATAATTTCTATAATAGAAAGCCATTCCATATTGGTAGCTTTGGGGCAAACAATGGCGAGATCTATATCGGAGCGTTCTTTATTATCCTGTCTGGCTCTGGAACCATAAAGCCAAATTTCTTCTACAAAAGGCAGAGATTCGAGTTCCCTAAAAAAAGTATAACTTGTAATTGTTGATGGCATATCCCTGATTAGATATTACTTTTGTGAACTTTGCCAGCGATTATAAAAAACTTTAAAAATCCAGATGGTTATAAAAATTGTTGAGCATATGACAACTATAGTGGCCCCCGAGGAAATTTGAAAGTAAAAGGATAAGTAAAGTCCAAGTACCCCTGCAAAGATAGCAAAAATGATAGAAAAAAGCATTAACGAGAAAAATGTTCTGGCAATGAGGGCCGCTGCAGCTGCGGGTGTTATGAGCAAAGCTGTTGTTAGGAGGGCGCCTAGCATTTGAACTGCTGAAACGACGCTCAATGCTGTCAGTAGCAAAATGATATAGCGTAGAAGAGTGGGTTTTATTCTAATGAGTTTGGCGTAATTATAGTCGAAGGAAGAGAGTTCTAATTCTTTATATAATAGGAAAAGACTAAAGATAACGATTAAAGTTATGGAGCCGGTTAAGAGTATATCTCCTGAAGTAACGCCCAAAATGCTTCCGAAAAGGATGCTGCTAAAGTCGCGAAATGAGCGTACAATGCCCATCATCATAATGCCGATTGCGAACATCAATGAAAGGACAACGCCTATCGCCGTATCTTGGCGTAGTTCTTTATGTGAAGTCAAGAGACCGATCCCTAGTGCAGTGAGTATACTTGCTGAAAGAGCGCCCCAAAATAGGTGAATGCCTCGCAGGTAGGCAAATACTATTCCTGGTAAGAGCGTGTGGGTGAGGGCTTCACCAAAAAAGGCCATTCGGCGAATGACAACATAGGAACCAATGGCGGCACAATTAATACTGGCTAAGATAATGCCAATAAATGCCTTTTGCATGAAGGCATATTGAAAGGGTTCTTGTATGAATTGAAATATCATGAGGAGTGAGAAAGGCTTTGTTTTATTAATTTCCCATTTTCGATAAAAAGCGCATCGTCATAGTCGGTTGCTATATGTTCTCTTTCATGAGTTGCAATTAATAGAGTTTTTCCGGCATGTTTTAGTTTATCAAAAGTATCCCGCATAATAATTTGTGTTTCGATATCTACAGCGTTGAAAGGCTCATCGAGAAGGTAGAGTTGGGCGTTATGGACGAGAGCGCGTGCCAGAAGCGCTCTTTGCTGCTGACCAACGGAGAGTTGGCCAATTTGTCTATGAGCTAAGTTGTTTAGCCCAAGAAGTTGTAAAGCTCCATCGACTCGCTCAAAATGTTCTTTTTTAGGTCGCAAAAACCAACCTAGATGTATGTAAGAGCCAGTAAGAACGAGTTTTTCAACAGATATGGGAAAATCCCAATCGATTTCACTGCGCTGTGGAAGGTAATTGACTTCATGAAAGCATTTGCCTACTGGGTGACCAAAAATTTTGATTATGCCGCTAGAAGGAGGCAGCAGCCCAGAAAGGACTTTCAGTAAGGTAGATTTTCCTGAACCATTTGGGCCAAGGAGAGCGACGCGGGTTCCAGTTTCAATAGTGAATGTGATGTGATCAATGGCATTTCTAATGCCTCCCGGATAGTTAGCAGAGACATTTTTGATTTCAATCGCAGGAGTTCCTGGAAGCGGTTTTTTTGAACATCGCAAGCAGTAGGGTAAAGGAGTATACAGATTGGCCATTATTTCAAATTTTCTACAAGCGTTTTTACGTTGTATTTCATAAGCTCAATATAGTTTTTTGCCGGTCCATCTTCTTTACTCAGTGCTTCTGTATAAAGTAATTTGGGTTGAGGAAGATGAGTTTCATTAGCGAGTTTATTGACTAGCGCATTGTTATGAATATTTTCACCAAAGATAGCGGGAACTTTATTTTTGCGAATTATTTTTACTAAGTCCTTAAAATGAGCAGCGGAGGGATCGACGTGTTCTGTGGTAGTAGAACCTAAAATGTCACCAAGAATTGTGAATCCATAGCGCTTTGCAAAGTAAGCGAAGGAGTTGTGATTGGTGATGAGTTTTCTATTATTCAAAGGAATTTGAGACACCTGCTGGAAAATCCAATCGTCTAAGGATTTGAGTTCGGCGATGTATTTTTCGCTCAAGGTCTGATAAGTTTGAGCATTTTGAGGATTTTTATTGATGAGGGTATCTGTGATAATTTGTACCATGGTAATGGCATTGGTGACGTCTAGCCAGGTATGAGGATCGTAATCTTGGCCATGGTTACAATGGGGACCATGGCAATTTGCTTTCAAGAGATTTTTGATATGAGAACTTAAGGCTATACGGGATGCTTTGGATTCGGAAGACTTATAAAGTCCATTGAGCCAAAATTCTAGACCCAGACCATTTTCAAAAATGAGATTCGCTTTGGAAAGCGCGACACTGTCTTGAGGAGAGGGCTCAAAAGTATGATTATCGGTATCCGGACCTACAAGAGTAGTTAAATGAAAGGAGTTATTAGAAATGTTTTTTATCCAATCCGCAATGATGCTATCAGTGGCTACAATTTGAAGTGGAGGTTCGGAAGTTTTGGTATTTCCGTAAGCATTAATCGGTATAACTGATAGAAAAAGAAAAAAACTGTGTATTATTATTGTCTTTAGAAAGTAATTCATAGAATAATTTAAGAGTGCGCTATTTTGGGAAAAGGTCAAGCTCTACCATAAAGCTGAGATAGGAACAGCCCACATTTTATCGCCAAAGGAGAGAGAAAATTCTCCAGTATAAAGGACAATGCCTGAAAAAGGCTTTTCCTTGGCTAAATTCTCTTTAAACCATATTAAATTTTTGAAGCTATTCTTATTAATTGCCGAACCTGCTTTGACTTCTATCCCTAATAGGCTGCCATCCTCTCTTTCTATAAGAAAATCAATTTCTCGTTTTTCTCTATCCCGATACTGATAGAGAGTATATTTCCGATCACTTAAATCGATTTGAGCAGCTAACTGATTAAAGACAAAGGTCTCTATAAGTTTACCGAGTTTATCGGAATCAAACTTAATATCGTCGATATGCCAATTAAGTATCGACGCCATCAAACCTGAATCTGTCATAAAAAGTTTAGCATGTTTTCCTACACGATCATAATCGGTTTTGATCCACGGTCTAACTCTTTCAAATAAAAATAAGGCTTCTAAAGCATTAATATAACTCTCTACAGTAGGTCTTTGAATCGATAGACCTGAACAAATGTGGGATATATCCATAAATTTGCTCGACCAGGATGCCAAGACTAATAAAAGCTCTTGCATGGCATCTTGACGTCTAATGTTTAAGATATCTTTAAGATCTCTTTCTATAAGGGATTCTACATAATCTTTATGCCATGAAAGCCGTTGTCGTCTTTCTTCAAGTTTGACTGCTTCAGGAAAGCCGCCACGACAAGCAATATCAATAATAGCATCTTGAGTATCATTTGCATAATTATCTTCAAATAATCCGGCAAAAGCGCATTCTAAAAATTTTGGAGATTTTCCTTTAATTTCTCCTTCACTGAGAGGACGTAACCTAAGCTTTTTAATTCGACCTGCGAGAGACTCTGTTACTCCAGGAAGTGATTGTATATTTGATGATCCTGTTAAAAGAAATTGGCCAGGGCGCGTATCTTCATCGACTATTTTTTTGATCCTGTTTAACAATAAAGGCGCTCGCTGAATTTCATCGATGATCATAAGATTTTTTGTATGTTTCAAAAACCCCCCAGGATCGCTTTGGGCTGCTTCTAACATGACCGGGTCATCTAAAGTACAATATAATGTATTATCAGAAATAAACTCTTTGGCTAAAGTCGTTTTCCCACATTGACGAGGTCCAGCAAGAATAACAATTCGTCTATATTTGAGGACACTTTCAATGGATGCTTTACTCCAACGGTCAAATTTTACCATATTCACTATTTAATTAAAAAATCCGCGTTTTTGCAAATAAAAACTTCGCGTTTTTATAAACTTATATTCCGCGTTTTTTTCAATTCAAGGTCCGCGTTTTTTATAATTTTTGGCACGTTTTTTATTGATTCCCTGATCTTATGCGAATTAATTCCTTAATCACATCCGCGTTTTTATAAATTCGCAATCCGCGTTTTTTAAAATAAGAACTCCGCGTTTTTATAAATTGAGAGGTCGCGTTTTTATAAATAGAATACTTTTCGCGATTATAAAATCACTCTAAAGCTATTGAAAAAAAATACGTTGCTTATCAGAAATTGGGAAATTAAGGTGTTCCATGACTTTTAGCATGTCTTCCCAGACTTGACGTTTGGCATAGAGTGTATCGTTGCGCAGAAGATAAGAGGGATGAAAGGTGACCATTAGAGGGACATTTTGGAATTCAAACCATTTCCCTCTAATATCGCCCATTCTGCGTTTATTATCAATTCCCAGTAGACCATTGACGGCTGTGGCCCCTAAGGCAACGATGACTTTAGGTTTAACGATTGTAAGTTGCGCCTTTAAATAAGGAAGGCAAAAATTCATTTCCTCTTGAGTTGGGGGACGATTTCCGAAAAGAGCCGGGACTTCAGGGCGCCAGTTCATGATATTTCCAATATAGACATCCTCTCTGCGAAGGCCCATTGCTTGAATGATTTTTGTCAGTAATTGTCCAGCTTTGCCAACGAAAGGCTTTCCCTGTATTTCCTCGTCAGCACCAGGTGCTTCACCGCAGAAGAAAATATCGGCATCGAGATTGCCGACGCCAAAAACGACTTTTGTCCCTGTTTTGATATGGCTATTGCAAATAGAACAATTTAAGACCTTATCGCGCAAAAAATTCCATTGAACTTCTTTATCACCTTCAGGAAGGTCGATTTGTGGTTGATGCGATGCAATGTGGCTTGATGCTGAAGTTGGCAGTGATATAGGCGTGGATATTATTTTTGCAGAAGATTCTGGGTGATCAGAAGATATAAGTTGATTAAAGGTTGTTTTGAATGCGTGAAGTGTAGAATCTTGTAGGTAGATAGAAGTAACTCCTTGTTGTTTCAGGAATATTAATTCGTCTAAAAGCATTTCTAGCTTTTCTTTCATAGAGAGGAAGCTTTAAACGATTTGTTGTGAAAGACAACCTTGAAGTTTTGTAAATTTCTTTGATTATGAATATCAAAATGACTTGGAAAGTGATAAAAAAACACACTTAATGAGCACCTATGCTTTTTTCAAAGGAGGCAAACTAGTTTCCACAGCTTTTTGAATTGCTTGTTTTATTTCCGGAGTGAGCAAAGGCTTCACAATAGGAGTAAGTTCTTGGGAAATAATTGGAAGACTTTGCTGAACAATCTCTGTAATGAATGATTGAATAAGTTCTTCGAAATTAGTGACATCTGTAAATTCCTGAGCATAATTCAAAGTGAAATTTTGAGTATCTTCAGGTTGAGGAAATCCTACAATCTGTAGAGAATTTAATTGTATACTAAGCCGCTTGATTAAATACTTCGATTGTGAATTAGATTGAGAGTCGTATTGGGAGTCGTTTGTAGAGGAGGAAGAATGCTTTCGGAAATTATTTGCAAATTCAAGTATGTTGATCGAATTTTCTGGGGTACGCACTAATGTGAGTTTATCGATATTTATAACAAGTTCATCGAGAACACGTTGAGGTCTCCAAAGGCTAAAAAGTTGTGTTTTAATTAAAATTTGTTTAATTTGCAAGAAGTTTTTATTTTGATAGTAAGGCGGGTTGATTAGCGTTATATTTTCAAAATTGAGGGTACCAGAAAAAAGCTTTAAGTCTATTTTTTGGATGGAGGTAGAAAAGCCTGTTCTTCCTTCAATCCATGTATCGATAAGTTTGGGAGCTATTTTAGGTGCAACCCAGATTGTCAATCCCACGATACAAAGAAAAAATAAAAAAATGAGGACTAAAAGATTAAATAAGGTTTGGAATGCAAATTTGAAAAAACCCATGATTTAAAAAAACATTAGCATTGTATAAAATGATCTACAATCAATATAGTGCAATTTTTTGAAGCTTCCAAGATAAAATGTTCACAAAAGGGAAGTAAAATGTTAGTACCTTTATTTAAAAGAACAGAGTTCTCGGCATCAGTGATTTTAAGGAAGCCATCTACAATAGAAAGAATTCTTGGTTCTTGATGGGCCTTTAATTCCATGGGAGCGTGTAGACAGATTTTTTGAATTCTAAATTCTGGACAGTCAGCTAAAATAGCGTTTTCACTAGAAGCAGGAATTTTAGAAGGTTTAATATCATTAAAGTCAATACTCAGAAGAGATTCTTTTATGTGAAGTTCTCGGAATTTGCCATCGAGGCCTAGGCGACCCCAGTCATAGACACGATAGGTGGTATCTGAATTTTCTTGAATTTCTAAAATTAAATTTCCTTCCGCTATTGCATGCAGTCGACCACTGGGGATAAACAAACTGTCTCCTTTGGTAGTAGGAATGTGATGTAAATGCGTTTCAAGATTTTCTGCTTCGAGAGCTCTTTGGAAAATTTCTGGGGTAATGCTTTTTTGAATGCCTGCAAAGACTGCCGATTCAGGCAAGGCTTCAGCAATATACCAATTCTCCGTTTTTGATTCTCCTTTGAGTTCTTTTTGAAGCTGTTTTGGAGGGTGCACTTGGATGCTGAGACGTTCCTGGCAATCCAGCCATTTAACCAAAATCGGGAAAGGTTTGTCCTTCGGCCATTTTGGACCCATAATGAAGTGAGATTGTTCTTGAAGTAAATTTCTTAATGAAAGTCCTTTCCAGGGCCCATCTTTAACAATGGATTGGTCATCACTTCGGTCAACGATATCCCAGCTCTCGCCATATTTGCGGTTATCCGGCAATGTTCGGTTAAGACTATCATGAAGTCGATGGCCGCCCCAAACACGTTCTTTATAAATGGGAATAAATTCGATAAATTTCATGAAATTTTTAGATAAGATTTATTTTTTTATGCTTGAATGATTGACTTGTTAAACCTTGAATTAGACTTCTTAGTGATATAAGAATGAAAAATCCTGTGGTTTTTCCTTAAAAAATATAATACTAATATAATTTTTCAACTATCTTGAAAACTAAAAAATTAAAAAAAATGGCTATGAAAGCTTCGACTGATAAGAATAATACGCATCCAATCCGAGGTTTGCTGTTATTAACGCTTGGGCTACTCACAATTGTGGCTCTTTTTGATTATCATCCTTCGCAAAATTTTTGGCTGACAACGACTGCCTGGAAACTCTCTGAAAGCGTAACACGGAATTTAGTGGGAGCAATGGGGGTGACTATTGCGTTTTGGATGAATTATATATTGGGACTAGTCAGTTGGGTTGTGCCCATCTTTTTCATTTGGGGAGCGTGTTTATTGATGTTTTCTAGCCGCCAGGGTTCGCGATATTGGCGATATATTGCCATGGTTTGTGCAACACTATCGTTAGTTGGCCTTTTTGCTATTTTGCAATGTTATATTAGTTTTCCGGGATGTGGTTCCAATCCAAATTACTATCCTTATGGTGCTGGGGGAGTGGTAGGGTACGTTTTATTTGAAAAGCTGTTACAAGAGAGTTTGGGAATATTTGGAAGTACGTTGATTTTAAGTATTACTTGTTTAGTATCATTGATTATCAGTTTTACACGAAGCCGGTCGGTGAGCGAAGCTTTTGAATCCTTGTTTCAAGGAATAGTAAAGTTCTTTTCAAAAGTGCCTAAACTATTAGGTTTCAAACTAAAGAACCTATTTTTGAAGATTAAGAGTAATAGCCAAAGACAAAAGAACGTTATTGAGGATGTGGAATATAAAGAAGAGAGGCAAAAAAGTTTTAGGGATTTGACACAGAAAACTATGAAGAAGGATTTATTAACGGATCATTCATTACCTATGCGCAAGCAAAATATGCAAAGTGAGCTTCCGTTACATGTCCCGACTCTACGAAATGAAAAAAAAGAAGCCTCTGGGCTTAAGATTATTGCAAGTGAGCGTGTGGAAAAAGCGGTAAATCCAGTTCCTCAAAAACGAGGGAACTATATATTTCCTTCTCAAAGTCTTTTAAAACCAGCTCTGGAAATCGAAGGGGTTTCGGCGACGGAGCATCAACAGATTGTCGATGACCTAATTCGGACTTTGGCGGAATTTGGTGTGAATGTAGTTGCAGGAGAAGTGCATGCAGGACCAGTTGTTACACGATATGAAGTAATACCGGCTGCGGGAGTGCGGGTAGAAAAGATAGCAAGTCTCGATAAAAATATTGCATTAGCCCTTAAGGCGCACTCTGTAAGAATTTTGGCGCCTGTTCCAGGTAAAGGAGCTGTAGGAATTGAAATACCCAACCATAAAGCCTCTCCCGTATGCTTGCGTGATATTATTGAATCTACAGCATGGTCTCGAGCTGAAGCAGAAATTCCGATTGTACTAGGAAAGGAAGTGACGGGAAAACCGCTTGTTTACGATCTAACGAAGATGCCACATTTGCTCATTGCTGGCTCTACAGGATCGGGTAAAACGGTTTGTATTAATACAATTATTACTTCATTACTCTATCACTCAAGCCCAGATGATTTACGGTTTATCATGGTGGATCCTAAAATAGTGGAAATGCAGCTTTATAACGATCTGCCTCATATGCTAATACCGGTAGTGACGAATCCTAAAAAAGTTCCCGGGGCTTTAAAATGGCTTATTAAAGAAATGGAGCATCGCTATCAAGTCTTTGCAGCTGCGGGGGTTAGAAATATTGCTGGTTTTAATGCAAAAATTTTGAATGATAGGAAAGAAAAAGAAAAAGCTCAGGAGCTTGAAGCAGGACTTTCACCTGAAGAGCGAACTGCAATCAATAATATAGAAGTTCCGAGGGACCCGCATATTGCGTTACCAAAAGGAAAGATGCCTTATATTGTGTGTATTATAGATGAGTTGGCAGACCTAATGATTGTTGCGCCTGCTGATATCGAAACTTGTATTGCGCGTCTTGCACAATTAGCACGGGCGGCGGGTATTCATTTAATTATTGCTACACAGCGTCCTTCGGTAAACGTAATTACAGGAGTCATTAAAGCGAATTTGCCTTGCCGAATCGCCTTCAAAGTAGCTTCAAAGATTGATAGCCGTACCATACTCGATGGGGGAGGGGCAGATCAATTGATTGGTAGAGGAGATATGCTTTTCACACCCCCGGGATTAGCTGAACAAGTGCGAGCTCAAGGGGCCTATGCTTCAGATGCTGAGATCAATGCGGTGATTGAAGCAGTAAAGGTCAATGGACCTCCGGATTACGCTGATGATGTACAACGAGAAATAGAATGTGCAGATACAGGTGATGGAGATTCTGCCGGTGAGGACGAGGCAGAATGGGATGATAATCTTGTTCCTCAAGCTATCAATGTTATTAGATCGAGCAAACGAGCATCAACATCCATGCTTCAACGCCGTTTGAGAATTGGATATAATAGAGCAGCGCGGATTATGGAAATTCTAGAAGACGAAGGTATAGTGGGTCCAGAAAATGGACAGAATCCTAGAGAAATTTTGAAAGATTTGGATTTGGTTTAGATCTTGACTACAGTCATTTTTATATTACAAATTATTATTCATCATGAAAACTGAATCAAAAGACATACTGCCAAGATTAAAAGTTTGGACTACCAAAAATGATTCGCCGTTTGAGGCTAATAAAATTATTGCCAGTTTTCTTGAGCGTCGAAATACTAATCTAGGAGATGAACTTCGAAGAAGAAGTAAATCAAATGACATAAATAATATGAATGATGAGACAATGAAAGATTTTTTCAACAGTTGTATTATTAGCGCAAAGACTCATATATGGTCACAGTATTGTACGAAAGGGCTTTTAGTCTACGCTTTTGCACGGAATTTGAACACGTTATTATCATGGGTATTTGCCTTTATATCCTTGGAGACTTTTGTCAAAGAAATTGCCATTCAGTGGGTATATATATTCCTCTTTTTAATTTCAATAAGTGTCTGGGTAAAGTTTTCCGATAATTTTCTATGAGGACTGAGATTTTATACGTCTATCGGTATCGTCTTTTAAAGGAATTAAATAAATGCCATTTTTCGATAAAAATGGCATCGAAAATACAAAAAATTTATAAAAATGGCATTTCGAGGAGAAAAATTTCCAAAAATTACTTGTAGAACATGGGAAGAATCCTATTATCTCTCTGAAAATTATTTCATTGACAGATAGGGTTTAATTAAAAGAATAATAGCCAATTAATATCAAAATAATTTGATAAAGAAAAATTGATAGTATGAAACCTATACCAAATACACAGCCAAAAAATAAAGAGCCCGTAACAGGTGACTCAACGCCTACTAACCCAATGCCGAATGTATTGTCCTGTGAGAGGGGAACGTCACCATCAGGACGTGCAAAGACAAGTTTAAATAACGAAGAGCAAACACAATTGGTACTAGAAATTAAAGATTCGATCTTGAATCCCGAGAATGTCACTTTACCTACAGAGATTGAGCAGAGAACAAATGCGTACTTGGAGATTGTAGAGGAAGACATACAAAATATGAAGCAATATCTCAGCATCTTAAAAAATGCTCTTGATTTATTGCGACAAAAAATAGAAATTACAGGCGATTTTAAGATATTTGACTTAGAGGTACAAATAAATTTTATAAAGCCTGAGATGAAGTCGGTACAAAATTTGTCTGACATTAATCCAAAATGGAATGAAATATTAAAGTTATTACTTGCGGTAATAGAACAGATCGAAATTTATTACAAAATTGCTCATTCGTTAAATGAATCAATATTACTACCGCAAAACAAATTTAATGAATTAAAACAAAAGCAAGTACAAGACTTACAGGCTGGTAATAGATCAGAGAACATTATAGATAACCAAGTGGATTGTAATTTTATAAATTCGAAGTTAAAGGATGTGGAAATGCAACTCAGCAATATAGCTGAACTAAAATTCAAGCTTTCTTGTGCAATTGAAGAAAAAAATGTATTATTTAACGAAATAACGTATGTAGATAATCTCTTAAGTTTCATACATCGAGAGATTATTGGTATGAAAGAAATTTATTGCTCATTAAATCTAAAACAAAATGTACAAAAAGTATCCGAAGGCCCGTTAAAGCAACAAATAAAAGTATTAATTGACGGATTCATTCCTGGAAGCAGATGGAGTGTATTGCTAAAACGCGTAATACAGCCAATAACACAAGCTGACGAAAAAGCAATAGCAGCCTTGTTAAGAAAAATTATTCTAATATTTCAAGGACCTATTGCAATTACGATTGGAATCTTAGCTTATAATACTGAGATGACCATGAAAATTCTTCAAGCGCTCAGTTGCGACAAAATCATTGCACAACAATTCATGCTCGATGCTGCAAGATTAATAGCTATTGGACTAGGAATCTTAAGTTATGAAACATTCCCTTATATAGTAGAAAAAATAGTTCCAGCAATCATTTTTTTTCCAATCGTCGCTCCTTATATTGCATATGGGGTTTATCTCTTTGTAAATACTTTGAATACTATTTTAACGTTTCCTTATGAATTTATTAAAAGAAATATTGGGATAGTTGCAATGTTAACAGTAGCAGCTGGGGCAGTATATTATAATCAGCAGTTAATTCAGTTAATTTATGTAAATTGTGAACTAGCAGCATTTTGCACAAATCTATCATAGGAATCTCTGCTAATTAGCTACCTCGAACTATCCGGCTACTATTTTATCGTAACAAAACCAATTACATGAGTGGGCTGGAAAGTTTAGCTATTAACCGGTGGCCGGGTAATTCGCTAGACAAAATTTTAAAGTCAGGGCCTGCGACAATAGGACTTTTTAGGCTTGATGGCAGCCACAATTTAAGTTTTCTTGATAATAGAATGAATTTCTTTTGAGAAATCGTGTTGCATTATTTCAAACTACAATTCATGCCGAAACTAGGCAATAAATGCAATTAAGTTTGCTTTGTTAACCT
>Ga0206799_1074_pt2 | contig 14921 bp, 10 predicted proteins | sample Alteio_BWOrgCont_67_FD_152900 | JGI IMG/M metagenome (GOLD analysis project Ga0206799, IMG submission 152900) | Enriched cells from forest soil in Barre Woods Harvard Forest LTER site, Petersham, Massachusetts, United States -... | ecosystem: Environmental > Terrestrial > Soil > Temperate forest >...
ACATGCCTGGCAATACGGCTTTCCTGGCTTTCAATATCAATATCCAAACCTGCCACATCAATATTTAATTGTTGTGCCTGTTTTTCTAAAATGGCAACTTCAGCCTTTTCTGTTTCATTTAAATTGGTAGCTTTACCATAAGCCTTAATACGCTTTTGCAGGTTTTTATAAGCCTTATCAGTTTCCTTTCGGTCACCTTTTAGCTTTTTCAGCAATTCGCGGTGCTCTTTTAATTCTTCGCGGGGCCAAACTTCATATTCTTCATCGCTCCACTCGCCTTCTTCCATTTCGTTAACTTCGGCAAATAAGGCTTCCAGTTTATCCACTTCAGCCTCCGCCTCGCGCTGTTGTTTCAACACTTCCGGAAACTGGCTTTCTAAAATTTCATCATCGGGTATCAGTTCGGCATTCCAGCCGCTGGCTGCCACACTTTTTAAATCGTAATGTAATTCATTCCAGTATGCAGCCAATGCGCCCCGGCACTGGTAATTATCCATCACTGGTTTTTGCCCGGTTGCTAATGTTTCAATAGCTGTGGTAAAACTTTCAGAGAAGGTTTGGTATAGTTCAAAAATATTTTGGTTCTGTGGTAATGCCTCAAACTCTTGGACTACCGTTTGCCACCAGGCAGTTAATTGTTTGGTGTACTGTCCGCGTGTTTCCTTTATTTCCGGGCTTTCATCCAGCAATTGTTTAATATCTTCCTTATTTGTTATCGCGGTTGAAAATTGCAGGTAGTCTTTTTTTAGCGGCTCAAATAAACGCTGATACAGGCCGGGATAGGCATCAAAATATATTTTCAATGCCTCCGCTTCGGCAACTGGAATGCCGCCATGCAGGTGTGCATGCACATCCTGGGGTACGGCCGGCGGTGCATTATCAACAAAACGGCGTATGTTGAGGTTGTATTCTTCATCAGCAAGCTTCTTTTTGGTAACCAAGGCACTGTAGCTGTCAATTTGCTTTTTGTGCCTGTAGGCGTAACTAATCTTTTCCATATCTTCCGGGCGAAGTTTGTTTTGCACTTTGCCTTCTTTATATTCCCGGTCGGCATTTATAAATAACACTTGTTTACGCAGGTGAGCATCTTTTTTATTTATCACAATAATACTGGCGGGTATACCTGTGCCATAAAATAACGCAGGGGGCAAACCGATTACAGCCTCCAGGTAGCCTTTGTCTATCAGCCATTTCCTATAATTACGTTCGTCACCACCACGAAACAGCACACCATGCGGCATAACTACCGCCATACGGCCGACATTGTTAAGCGACGCCACCATATGCTGCACAAACATAAAATCAGCCTTGCCTTTTGCGGGCATCCAAAAATTAAAGCGCTCTTTAAACTTCATGCCATCTTTACTATAATTCTGCGAAAAAGGCGGGTTTGCAATAACTATATCGAATGTTTGAAGTTCACCGTTATTAACGTGCTGAGGATTCTGCAAGGTATCATCATTACGTATATCGCTATCATAAATACCATGAAACAACATATTCATTTTACAAAGCCCCCAGGTGGTGCCGCTTTTTTCCTGGCCGTACAATGTTATATTCCTAGTAGCTCCGTACCGGTTTTCTACATAGTTCTTACTTTCAATAAGCATGCCTCCGCTACCAACCGTAGGGTCATAAATCTCTGAATCAGCCTCGGGCTCCAAAATGCTCACCAACAAACGAACAACTTCGTTAGGTGTATAAAACTCACCTCCTTTTTTCCCTGCACTATCGGCAAAATATTTAATCAGGTATTCGTATGCAGCTCCTAACAGATCCGGGAATTCAAGATTTTTATCAGTAAGGCTTACTTTGTTAAACTCTTGCAACAGGTTACGCAAATCTTCATCCGTAATTTGCTTATTGTTTTTGCCTATACTCTTATTGAAATTTATAGATTTAAGTACACCTTCCAGTTTATCCAAATTCTCATCTTCCAAAGCGGCCAGCGCAACATTCAGTTTATCGCCTATTTCTTCCTGCAGGCTTCTCAGGCTTTCCCAGCGTGCTGCTACCGGTACATAAAAATACTATTCAGGCGCGTTAGCAACATCTAATTGCGTTTCTGCCTCTGTAGTAGATAAACCCCGTTTATTAGTGAGGTTTAGCCGGCGTATGTTTCGTTGTTCATCAAACTGATCATTAACGCGTTTTAAAAAAAGTAAAGCAATAATATATTCCTTATATTCAGAAGCATCCATGTTTCCCCGAAGGTTTTCACAGGCTTCTTCCAAAAAAGTTTCTAACCGGGAAAGTGATAATTTTTTGTTAGTCATTAAAATTTGGTAGTTAATCAGCGAATTTACAAACTATATAGAATAATGTGGGACTACCTATACAAGGAATCACAAAATTGACCAAGCAAAGTTCGATCCTGCCTGGTTTGTATAATCACCTGACAGGGTTAAATGTTTGTTTCGGGCAATTTGTATTCTCTAATGCTTTATACAGCTGGTCTTTAATCTGCTTCACCAATATCCTTGGGCCCAGTACCCTAAGCTTTGCACCGAATCCTAATAACTCGCGTTCCAACTCAAAATTCATAATTACACGGATGCTGAAGATCTTACCTTTATCATCTTCACTCAACAACATTTGGGTGTGGTGCAAAGGCTTGGTAACTACATAGGGTGCATTCTTTGCATCAATCCAAAACACTACTTCCACATCGCGTTGCCCGGGTGATTTGGTTACACCTATCACGTCATTATAATAAGTTGAAAAATCGATCGTGGTATTCTCGATATAATCATCATCATGCGCGGTGATGGTTTGAATTCTGTCCAAAGCCAGGTTAAGCAACGGTTTATAACGCTGGTGCGATATGCCTAATACAAACCAACGGTTACGATACTCTTTCAGCAGGTATCCGCTAAAACAAAACGTACTGGCCTCACGTGCTTTGAAAGACTGATAAGTTACGCACATGGTTTTTTTAGCCACAATATACTTGCGTATTACTTCTATCCATTCCAGCCCTTTCAGGTTGTCATTCTTTTCAAAATCAATTACCGGCGCACTTTGTGTTTTTTGTGTGTAGATCTTGTCCTCCAGTTTACTTACCATTTCATTTAGATCGGTAAAGTGGCTGAAACCTTTAAACTGTTTTAGCAGGTCAGATACTTCGGTCAATACCTGCATGTCTTGCTGGTTCAGCGGACTATTGGTAATGCTGTAATTATTATCGCTGTAGGTATAATACTTTTTATCAATCACCACAATTGGTGCTTCGTAGCCCAGCTTATTGCTACGCATCATCTCCATGTCGGCCTGCACGGTACGGCGGCTTACGCCCGTATCAATACCCTGGTATTCGTAAATAGCATCGCTGCAAGCGTCTATCAAATCATCCAGCGTCCATTTCTTAAAACGATTTTGCAAGCACTGGTCAATGGTGCGGTAGCGGATAAGGGCATTGCGGTTAACTGGCATCGGTTTGAAAATATTTTGATGAAATTAAAAAATATTTTTCACTGCGCAAATACGCTGCGCACTTGATGTTTCTCTTTGTACTGTCGAAAGGCTGAACGCGTTCACGAACGCCCCCTCTCTCGATCTGGAGAGAGGGGGCTTGGCCCGGAGACTTTTAAATTGTTAAATGATACCTTTAGTATTAATATTATGGAAAAGGAAAAAATAAGCAACAACGAGTTAAAGGCATTAGGCATTAACGATGTGGACGTATTGGTGAACTTTAGTCGCGTGGCTAACGGTTTGTTAAAGCACAACGTGATGGACAAGGCCAATATACTGGCCAATTTGGAAGCCTTGATTGACGACCCGATGCCTTACGCTTTGAAGAAAGGCGGCAAGTTTAAAAATCTGGCCGAAGATGTAATTGCCATGCGTAAAGAGGGCAAATTTGTGAAGCAGGAACGCAGCAACTTTAAGCTGAAAGAAGAAATAGCCGATTTCCCGGTGTGGGGATTAGAGAATATTGAAGTGGGCGCGCTTACGCAGATGAGGACTGCTGTACAATTACCCATTGCTGTTGCCGGGGCTTTAATGCCCGATGCGCACCAGGGGTACGGCCTGCCTATCGGCGGCGTGCTGGCTACTACTGCCAATACCATTATCCCCTTTGCGGTGGGTGTGGATATTGCCTGTAGGATGTGTTTAAGCATTTTTGATTTGCCTGCGGAAGCAATTGATACGGAAACTGATAAGTTGAAAAATATATTGGTTGATAACACCTACTTCGGGATGGGTTGCACTACCAAATCTTACTTTGATAGTTCGTTGTTTGATAGCAAGACCTGGGGCGAAACCAAACTGATCCGTACGTTGAAGGATAAGGCTTACGCGCAATTGGGTACCAGCGGTACCGGCAACCACTTTGTGGAATGGGGCGAACTGGACATTGCCGAAGGTGCTTTAGCAGATATCCCGGCCGGTAAATATTTGGCTTTGCTTTCGCACTCCGGCTCGCGTGGATTTGGCGGTAGCGTGGCCGACTATTACAGTCGCATAGCTATGACCAAAACTAAACTCCCTGCCGAGGCCAAACATTTGGCCTGGTTAGATCTGGATAAGGACGAGGGGCAGGAGTACTGGATTGCCATGAACCTGGCCGGCGAGTACGCCAGCGCCAACCACCACGAGATCCATAACAAAATTGCCCGTGCCTTAGGTGTGAAACCTATCAGCATGATAGAGAACCACCACAACTTTGCCTGGAAAGAGCAATTGGCCGACGGCACCGAAGTAATGGTGCACCGTAAAGGCGCAACCCCCGCAGGCGAAGGCGTGTTGGGCATCATCCCCGGCAGCATGAGTACCCCCGGCTTTTTAGTCCGTGGTAAAGGCGACGCGGCCAGCATCAACTCCGCCAGTCACGGTGCAGGCAGGGCCATGAGTCGTAGCGCAGCCTTTAAAACTTTGGATAAAGCTTTGATTGCCGCCAACCTGGTTGACAAACGCATCACCTTGATGGGCAGCGATGTGGACGAAGCGCCGATGGCTTATAAGGATATCCACACCGTAATGGCCGCACAGCATGATTTGGTTGAGGTGTTGGCGAAGTTTGAGCCGAGGATTGTAAGGATGGCAGATGCAAGGGAGAAGCCGGAGGATTGAGGGGTTATATTTCAGTTAAGTCATCGATCTTACTTACACGGGTTCATAAAGCTGTTGGGGTAATAAAATCACTATAAAATATTCTAAAAAGGTTATATGTCAATTAGTTTTAGCATTTCTCAAAAGACAATAATATTTGTATATTCACCTTATTATTGTACATAAAATAAGGTATTGGGAGTGACGATTTTATTGCATTAATAAACCGATTTAAATCCGATCAAACCTTACCATGGCTACTACATTAACTGAACACATCATTCCTACACTTAAAGTGTTTTCAAATTTTATTGAAACACAACTGCCGTTGTCAAAAGATTCAACATTGTGGTTTAGAGGTTCTGGGAAAACAACTTACACGTTGTCCCCTTCAATTCATAGACATGCAACCCTATCTTCTCCGGAGAAAATAATTGAATTAGAAACGCAGATTATGGACAGATTTAATCAAAGATCGGTTCCTTTTCTTATGAGACCTGTCGATAAAAAAAATGATTGGGAAGTATTATTCTTTATGCAGCATTACGGCATTCCTACCAGGCTATTGGATTGGTCTGAAAATCCTTTCATTTCATTGTATTTTGCGTTGACAAGTGCGCCTTATGAAGTAATTGACAGAAAAAGAGTCTATAAAGAAGATGCTTGTATATGGGTTTTGGATCCCGTTTTGTGGAATCAAGAATCTTTAAAAGATTTTTCATATGATAAAGGTATATTATCGGTTGAGGATCACTTTGTCGGTAGTTTCAAGCCGCGGACCCCTTATGGTAATATTCGAGAAAAGCCGGTTGGCATATTTGGAACCCATAACAGTTCAAGAATCGTTTCTCAAAGAGGCGTGTTTACAATTTTTGGAAAAAAAATGAAGCCAATGGAAGAAACATATATTGAAGATTCTTATCCTCAAGATTCTTTAATAAAGCTAATACTTCCTAAGGATAACATTTTCTCCTTATTAACATCCTTAACATCATTAGGGATCACTGATTCTGTGGTGTATCCAGATTTAGAAGGATTAGCCAAAGAAATTCGCCGTTTTTATAAATTTGATATATAATATGTTCACAATCAGAAATTTCGAATCAAGAACTCTAAGTTGGTGGTACGACCAACGAGATGATATAGACTTCAACCCTTCATATCAAAGAAAAGGAAGGCTGTGGTCTTCTAAAGACAAGTCATATCTGATCGACTCAATATTGAATGGCTTCGATATGCCCAAAATTTATATAGCGGATTTTACATTTTTTAGTTCAAATTTGAACGAGCATAGACGCCCCTATTCTGTTATCGATGGAAAGCAAAGGTTTGAAGCAATGTTTGATTTTTTTGCAGGAAAGCTGACATTGGATAACGATTTTGTTTTTTTGGAAGACCCTACCTTAAGTCTAGTTGGGTTAAGCTACAATGATTTAAAGGCTAAATTTCCGAAAATAGCCAGTAAATTAGACAATTTCAATCTTTCCGTTATAAGTATTATTACGGACAATGAAGGAATGATTAACGAAATGTTTATCCGACTTAATAAAAGTAAGCCCTTAACCGGAGCAGAATTAAGGAATGCCATGAAAGGAGATGTTCCAAAGTTCACAAGACAAATAATTAAACATCATTTTTTTGAGGATCGAGTTAGGTTTAACACCCAAAGGGGGCAGGACTCAAATGTTGCTACAAAATTGTTACTCCTCGAATTTCGAGGCAAGTTTGTCGATACTCAAAAGGGTCAGCTTGATAAACTTGTTAGTGATGTTATCGCGTCAGAATCACAGAGTTTAGACAACGCTTATTCACAAATAGAGAAGGTTTTGTCTGACATGGATACCTCTTTTATCTCCAAAGATCCACTGCTATCTTCTTCAGGTATAGTATCAATATATTACTGGTTATATCGCAATTTCGCTAAGGAACACTCAAGCGAATTGAGAAATTTCCTAGTTCAATTTCAATTAAATCGCAAGAAAAGTAAAAATATTGAAGGCAGAGATTTAGATTATACGAATTTTGATATCTATACACGAAGCATTAATAATCAGGCAGGTTTGCAGGGTGGATACAACGCATTACTAAACAAATGGAAGCAATGGCAGGCTAACGGAAAGATTTAATCTTACCCGTAGTGACATCCGTACCCACAAACTAATATGCCTGTATCCGCGCCTCCCTTGGATCAAATATAAAAACTAGTGAAAGAAATTAATTTACTGTCAATTACTCAGGCATCGAAACGATTAAGTAAATTAATACTGAAAAGTTATTTTAAATACTTTGATATAAACGCAAAGGAAATAGAATTGAATGATTTAGAATTATTTGTAAAGCAAATGCAAGCGACTAATTCCAATATTGAGGTCCTTGATTGCTATTTTTGGGGTTATACCATCCCACAAATAAGTAAAGAGTTTGATTTATTAAGATTTGGAAAAAACAACATTGTTAATATAGAATTGAAAAGTGAGAATACAGGGGTTAAGATATATAAACAATTAATCAAAAATTACTATTATTTAGATTTTTTAAAAAAAGAAATAAACTGCTACACGTACGTATCAAGTGAAAATAAACTTTATGGCCTTGATCGAGATAAAATGTTATGCACAGTAAGCTTCGGCGAATTGTATGGAATTTTAAATAATCAAAAGGTAATTGCGATTGATGATATAGATAAGTTATTTAAACCCTCAAATTATCTAGTATCTCCATTTAATTCTACAGATGAATTCATGGGTAGCAAATATTTTTTAACATCCCGTCAAGATGAAATAAAACAAGATTGTATTAATAGAATTGAAAAAAAAGGGACGACATTTATCTCCATTTGTGGAAAAGCAGGCACCGGGAAATCCCTCCTAACGTTTGATATCGCTAAAGAATTTATGGTCAGAAAACAAAAAATTCTTATCATACACTGTGGCATGTTAAATGAGGGGCATCATAAATTGAATAATGATTATGGATGGAATATAATTGCTGTAAAAAGTATGCGTCCCAATGATTTTTCAGCCTATGATTTAATAATTATCGATGAGTGTCAAAGAATTTATCCAAGTCAATTAGAAAACGTAATTAATCAGATCAAGGCTATAAAAAGCAATTGCATTTTCTCTTACGATAATCAGCAATGTCTCAGACAATGGGAAATAAATAATGATATTTCAAAATTGATTTTAGATAAGACATCATCAGTCTTCTTTGAATTAACTGAGAAAATCAGGACCAATAAAGAAATCGCGTCGTTTATTATCGCGCTTTTTAATAAAAGTAAAACTATTGAGAAGTTTGTAAGGCAAAATGTCGAATTAAGCTATTTTGATAGTGCTAAAGATGCAAAAAAGTTCATTAAGCTCTTGGGTGGATATGGTTGGAAGATAATAAATTACACACCATCTAACAGAGACACACATCCGTATGATGAGTATAAAATTCTATATGAAAATAATGCTCACGAAGTAATAGGACAAGAGTTTGACAAGGTAGTAGCTGTAATTGATCACAGTTATGTTTATAATGGAAATAACTTAGACGTTAAATACTCGAAATCACCATATTATCATCCTGTAAAAATGTTGTTCCAAATTATGACAAGAACAAGAATAAAATTGCATGTTGTAGTAATTAATAATGAAGAAATTTTGGCAAGATGCACTTCAATTTTAGATTATGACTAACACCGCTCTGGTGCGAGCAACGTTAGCTTATGGTTGGTGTTATCACCGCACCATTGTTTGCAACCAATTCGTTCTATATGCCGCCACGCTATGCAAAATCCTGAAGGTTATTTATATTCACCTAACTGGTCGAAGTTTATAACCTCGACCTAAAATAGGTTAAGCTTCCAGCTTAACCTTAATAAATTCCACCCGGAACCCATAGAGAGTTCGAGTCTCTCTTCGGCCACACCAAATAATTCAACTTTTTTCAAAATAATTTCACCTGCGCAAATACACTGCGCAGTGCCTCTATTTCTTTGTATCAACATTAAGAAAATAAAGGAGGTTCAAAATGAAATTCAACCTGTTAAGCAAAACAAAAAACCAGACCGTTAACCACGCGGGTGCCAAAGCGTTTACGCTACCGCCAGAAATGGAACTATACACCGCCGTGGTGACCTGGAGCTTAAACGACTCTTTTTATGAAAAAGACCAGGAGCGTTTAGCGCGCCTGCAAAAATTGATTGCCGCGTGCAACCCTGTGTTTGTAGGTAAGCTGGCCGTATATGCCCGCACTAAAATGTATATGCGTTCGGTACCGCTGGTGTTGGTTACCGAATTGGCTAAGCTGCACTCGGGCGACAATTTGGTCGCCCGGGTTACCGATGGCGTGATCGGCCGTGCCGATGAGATCACCGAGCTATTGGCCTGCTACGAATTGCTGAACGAGCGTAAAGGCACTAAAAAGCTAAACCGCCTGAGCAAGCAGTTGCAAAAAGGTTTGTCGACCGCGTTCAACCGTTTCGACGAGTACCAGTTTGGTAAATACAATCGCGACAGCGCCATTAAACTGCGCGATGCCTTGTTTTTGGTTCACCCTAAAGCAAAGGACGAATTGCAGCAAGTACTGTTCAACAAAATAGTGAACGGCGACCTGCAAACGCCTTACACCTGGGAAACCGAGCTGTCGGCATTAGGTCAGCTAAACTTTGACAGCGAAGAAGCAAAGACAATAGCCTTCCGTGCTAAGTGGGAAGAACTGATAGACAGCGGCAAGCTGGGCTACATGGCCTTGCTGCGTAACTTGCGCAACATACAGGAAGCCGGCGTTAGCTACGCGCACTTTCAAAAAGCATGCGCCCGTTTAGCCGATGCTGATGAGGTTGCTAAGGCAAAACAGTTTCCGTTCCGCTATTTGGCCGCTTACCGTGAGCTGACCAACCCTGCAGTAACCAAAGTGCCTGCGCAAAGCCTGGTTAAAAAACTGACCGCGTTAATGCAGGGCCAAAACAAAGGTTACACCGGCGAGTTGCTGGATGCTTTGGAAAAAGCCGTACAGGCAAGCGCTGCCAATATAAAAGGCTTCGGTTACGAAACCCGTGTACTGTTAGCGTGCGATGTTTCGGGATCGATGCAGACACCTGTATCGGCAAAATCTAAGATCTTGCTGTACGATGTGGGTTTGATGCTGGCCATGCTGTTGCAAAGCCGATGTAAAAACGTGGAGCTGGGTATGTTTGGTGACAAATGGAAAACCATTGTGGTGCCTCGTAACAACATCTTAGGTAACGTGCAGGAGTTTTATCGCCGCGAGGGCGAGGTGGGTTACAGCACCAATGGGTACCTGGTTATCAAGGATATATTACAGCGCAGATTACAAATGGACAAAGTGTTCTTATTCACCGATGCCCAGTTATGGAATAGCAATAACACTGCCGACCATATCCAAACCCTGTGGTTACGCTACAAGGCCGAGGTATCGCCAAACGCAAAACTCTACCTGTTCGACCTTAAAGGTTACGGACAAGCGCCATTGCAAATATTGCGCAATGATGTATACCTGGTAGCGGGCTGGAGCGATAAAGTTTTTGAAGTGTTAGCTGCTTTGGAAAATGGAGGCTCGGCTTTGGATGCTATCAATAACATAGAACTGTAAAACCAAGTATGGGGAAGCTAACGCCCCATACTTTTAAAAGAAATTAAAAAAATAAGGATGCTGTAGAAACGGGTTACTTCGCTCATGAAGGGGGTGGGCAGTGTGGCGCAAGTTATGCTGGAGGTTCGAGTCCTCACAAGCGAGCCCCCGTCCCGCGTTCGCCTGTTGCTCCTTATAAAAATAAAGAAGGTGTCGTAAATAAGTCTTACTTCGACCGGAACCTGTTGGCGGGCATAGCTACGCGCAGGTAATGAATGGCTTATTGCTATTAGCCCTTCTTTTAAAGAAATTAAAAATAAAAAAGGTGTCGTAGATGAGTGTTACTTCGCATTTAACGTCCAGGTCGCCGGTTCAAGTCCGGCCGTTGGTGCATGCCAATGTAGCTCAGTTTGGTTAGAGCAGGAGCACCGCAAGGTGCATTTCACTTGTTGCTTTTTACCCTTTTTTAAGAAACTAAAATATTAAGGTGCCGTAAATATGCGCTACTTCGTGTCGCCGGTTCGATCCCGGCCAGTGGAAGTAAATCCCATTGTAGCTCAGTTGGTAGAGCAATGCAAGCGCATATTGCCCATCGCCCTTAAGAGATAAAGAAGATGCCGTAGATCAGCGTTACTTCGCCTGTCACGCAAAAACCAAACGTTGGTTAATTGTAGCTCTTCTTTTAAAAGGTGCCGTAAACAGGTGTTACATCGGTTAGAACATCCGCCTTTGGCGGAAGGACGTTGGTTCAAATCCAGCCAGTGATTAATTTCACAAGTAGTTCAGTAAAAAACACACCCGTTGCTTTTTGCCCTTTTTTATAAACATAATGAAAGATGCCGTAGGCGGGTGATACTTCGCTGGTGAAACCGCGTAAGCGGTAGGGTTCGACTCCCATAAGACACCTGCCGGTTGTTGCTCTTTCATTTATATTTTGTAACCTTATATATTGAATTATGACCGAAACTATCCTTCAAAAACTGTTCGAACTGGAGCAAAATGAAAATATAACAATACTGTATGCCTGCGAATCAGGCAGCCGGGCCTGGGGCTTTGCCTCGCCCGATAGTGATTTTGATGTGCGTTTTATATATGCCCGGCCGGTAAACGACTACCTCGGCATAACAGAACTATCCGATAATGTAGGATTGCCTGTCAACGAAGTGTTGGATATAGGTGGTTGGGATATCAAGAAAGCACTAAAACTATTCCTGAAATCAAACAGCACATTGTACGAATGGCTACAATCGCCAATAGTTTACCAGGGAGATTCGCTCTTTGCTGATGATCTGCGTAAACTGATGCCGGACTACTTCTCGTTACGTTCCGGCGCCAATCATTATCTGTCGATGGCACATAATACACTTCGAGATGATCTTCAAAGCGAGCAGGTAAAGTTGAAACGTTACTTTTATGCACTTCGCCCGGCATTGGCGTGCCTATGGATAGCTGAGAAACAAACGGTACCACCTATGGAGTTTCAACATTTAAGGGTTATGATATCAGACAACAAAGTTCAAAACGCTATAGATGAACTGCTGGAAAGGAAAAAGATAGCTGATGAAAAGGCGTTGATAGCACCTGTCACCCTACTTAACCGATGGCTGAGTAACACGCTTGACTGGTGCAAAGAGCGCATACCTGAACTTCCATCGGAAAAGAAATACCCGGATAAGTTGAATAATATCTTTAGAAAATATATCCAGCCATGACCTACGAGCAGCTCAAACAACAAAAAGAACTGATCCTGCTGGATTGTATTAGTGGTAGCACGGCTTATAACCTGAATGTGGCTGGTTCTGACGTGGACAAGAAAGGAATATTCATTATGCCTCAAAAGCAACTGTATGATTTTGAACGACAGGACCAAATAGCAAATGCAAGTAATGATGAGGTTTATTTTGAGATAGGCCGTTTCCTGGAATTATTGACAAGAAACAACCCTAACATACTGGAACTATTAAACACACCAAAAGAGCATGTGTTATTTCGCCACTCGTTAATGGATTTGATCAAACCGGAAGATTTCCTATCTAAGCTTTGCCTGGATACATTCGCCGGATATGCGCAGACACAGATCAAGAAAGCCAGGGGCCTAAATAAAAAAATCAACAAGCCAATGAATGCGGTGCGCAAGTCTGTTTTAGATTTTTGCTTTGTGATTTTCAACAATGGCAGTATTCCGTTAAAGGAGTGGTTAAAGGAAAATGATTATAATCAGCAACAATGTGGATTGGTAAATCTGGACCATTTTAGAAATGTATACCTGCTTTACCATCAGGGGCAATTAACAGTAGGATCGTTTAAAGGAATCGTTTCAGGTCTTGATGCAGATGATGTGCAGTTAAGTTCTGTACCAAAAGGTATAGAATACCTGGCAGTAATGAATTTCAACAAGGATAGTTATTCTATCTATTGCCGGGAATATAAGGAGTACAATGAATGGGAAGACAAGCGAAACGACCTGCGATATAAAAGTACTTTATCGCACGGTAAAAGTTATGACGCCAAAAACATGATGCATACTCTCCGTCTACTTAATATGGCTGAAGAGATTGCCTTACACCATAAAGTGATGGTTAAAAGAGAAGATCGCAAATTCCTGTTGAGTGTTCGCAATGGAGAATTTGAGTTCGATGAACTAATGCAGATGGTTCAAGACAAAATGGACAGGATCAAAACTGTGTATGAAACATCCTCCTTGCCTGACAAACCGGATATGCAAAAAGCTGAGCATATTTTAATTCAGATCAGAGAGGATTTTTATAAAAGATAGTTGATTCGAAACCATTCTCAGGGCATTACCCCTATATTAACTCTTTCAATTGCATAACTGCCTGTAAATCGTCATATAGATCCGACAGTTTACGGCTCCCTTCTACATTGGCAGAAAGCCTCAAATCTAAAGATTTGAGGCTTTCTTGTTTTGGCAATCCGTAGATAAATGATGACAAAAATATCGACAATAGGTTGAATTGTGCTCTCTGTCAAATTTTTATATTATTCTAAATCCTCATTAATAACATCTGTTAATATATTTGACATGATGTATTTATTCTTTTCGTTCTCAAGATTTTCCTTTATTTCAATTGCTGTCTGCCTTTTTTGCTCTATCAAATCAAGAAACTCAACAATCTTTTTTGCTTCGTCATAATCAAAAGGTATTTCCAGATCTTCAACACTATCTTTGTTTAATGTATCTCCTTTTGTAGCTCTATTTGTATTATAATCAATTTTAGGCAAAATATAATAAAGGTATTTTCTGATAATTGGATCTTCAATAATTAATCCAGCAATAGCTTCATTAGTATAAAGTGGTTTTTGGGTTAAAGCTACTTTCCCTATAGATAATTTAAAACTAAATAAAAGCGTATCTATTGGTAAAAGTTTATTTGGCTTAATCCCGACATTGGTTATTTTTTCTTGTGAATCTCCAATATACATATCATCACCCATGTCCTTTATGCTTACCCAAATATTTTTACCACCAAACCAATAGGAATCATCTTCCCGGGGTGGTGTAAATCCAATTATCGCTTTATTATCTTTCAATAACTCTTTAAGTTTTATAGTTTTAATAGAATTTGGCTTTTTTAAATAAGTCCCCATTGAGAGTTTGTACTCATTATCTATTATTCTTTTTAAATCAACGAAAAATGATTTTTCTGTTTCTAATTTATCTTTCCATATCTGTCTTAATAAAACCAGATCGTCCTTCGCAATTTTCCTTCTACCTTTTTTGCTACCTGTTTTTTTAAACCCATCTTCCTCGACATCAAAAAACCATACATTTTTTGTTTTTTCGCCTTTTTTAAAAATTATAATACTTGTTGGCTGACCCGTATATGGCTTAAAAACAAAACTGTTTAATCTGATTATTGCCTCAATGTTTGTTTCTTCTAAAAGAAGGCGCCTTATTCGTATATACTCTTTATTATTATCAAATAAAAGGCCCTCTGGTACAACAACGGCACACCTTCCATTTATAGTTAAACTATCAAAAATGTGTTTTAGAAAAATAGGGTTAGCATCTGAAGTAGTAAAATTATAAAAACTACTATAGTTCGTTTTTTGAGAAAATGCATAATTACTTAAAACCACATCATATTTTTCCTTGACAGGAAATTCTAAAGAATCTTTTTGCTCTATATTATTATGACCGTCACCAATAATGATCATATTCATTTTTGCAATTCTTGAAGTAGTTGATATTTCTCTTCCAAAAACCGTATTCTTTTCGAGTACTTCGGTGTTCTCCTTTGTTTGTTTACATTTCTTTTTGA
>Ga0206799_1122_pt1 | contig 14797 bp, 16 predicted proteins | sample Alteio_BWOrgCont_67_FD_152900 | JGI IMG/M metagenome (GOLD analysis project Ga0206799, IMG submission 152900) | Enriched cells from forest soil in Barre Woods Harvard Forest LTER site, Petersham, Massachusetts, United States -... | ecosystem: Environmental > Terrestrial > Soil > Temperate forest >...
GCTTTCCAATAAATTCCATATAGTCTGGATCATTCTTACGCTTCTGCCACTGTCTCACTTCTTCTTCATTCCTAAAAAGTCTCAAAATCTCCAAATCTCTAAAAAATCTCACTCCCAATTTTTCTTCTAAGTCTTTATAATATTTCTTCGCAAACATCAAAAATTTATTTACCTCCCATGATTTAACTAACCTGATCCCTGTAATCGGATTCATGATCCCTGCAGCAACTAGAGTTGAACTACTTTTACATCCATCATCAATAATGACTACCTCAAATCCCCTACCCATAAGTTCCCAAGCTAAAAGGCTACCAGCAATTCCCTGGCCAATAATAATAAAATCTGCGCTTTTCATCTCAAGTAAATATATATAAAGATATTTATTTCTCAATAACAATTCTTGAATTTAATAAAATTTATATAAATTTATAATTTAATATTTATTGTTGACAATTAAATAAAAAAACAATAATATCAACCATGAATAAGATTATAATAGAAAATCCGATCCCTCATAAATATTCTTATAATAATATCTTACCTACAGCTCTTTCAGTACCAGAGATTGTATTAAAGAGAACATTACATTTATTTATGCCTTCACTCCCTACATCACTTCGTAAATATTCATCAATTAAAAATGTTTATAATTACTTCACACCCAATAAAAAACTATTTGAGCGAGAAGTAAAGATTTGGTCAAAAGCCCATAAATCATCCATTATAAAAGCATATAACAATAATAGATCTGATCAGTTAATAATAAAATTTCCATTAAATAACATATTATTAATGGATGCCATGCAAAAAGGATATATTAAAATAGTAAACAAAAATGAGTTAATATCACTAGACATACATTACAATCAAAATAATTTAATAAATATAAATTTTTTAAACAAAGAATTAGTCTATGAAATTGCTTCAACACTTTCATATATCATACCCAATCTAATATTTACGTCATTAAATTTAAGTAGTAGCATTTATATAAAATTACCATGTGCTGTTTTATATGGTCTAAGTAAAGGATTGTCGAAATTTCTATGTGGAAATTGCACTTTAAGCGATACACCTTGGAAAACATTAGTAGAAGTATATGCAGAAACAGTTACTGAACTATCACTATTCATTTCTGGTAAACAACTGAATTCATTTGTAGTTAACGCTACTAAAGGTTTTTACAGATATTGGTTCGATCAATACGGTAGTGGAAATTATGATTTAATGAGTATAAAAACCGGATCACTTGATATATTGAAATCGGGATTAAAAGGACTTGCAAAAACGTATTTTGGTGCCCTTTTAATGAATCAGTTCATCCTAGGGCAAGCCGCGGGCTCTATTTTAGGAGCTATCATAAGCGTCTGCTTCATTAACATATTCATCGATCATGCAGGACAAATGAGTTTTTAAATATTCTTATTTAAATTGTATGAATACCATTGCTCAGCTTTTCAGCTAACAATTTAGCAGCTTCAACGCCAGCGTTGTTTAATTCATTAACTAGCAAACTGCCTACAATAACGCCATCGGCAACTTCAGCCACTTTTTGAGCTTGTTCTAAGGTTGCAATGCCAAATCCTACCGATACAGGTATGGGTCCCATATGGCTCTTTAGTTTTTTGATTTCGTGAGAGAGGTTCTCTGACAATTTTTCTTGCACCCCTGTAACTCCCAAGCGTGAAATATAATACACAAAACTAGGATTTAATTTTTTATAAAGCGGCAAACGCTCTAGATTCGATGTCGGTGAAATCAGTAAAATAATTTCAAGACCCCTATCAAGCAAAATAGCATAAATATCTTCTCCTGCTTCTGGAGGGAGATCAACAATCAAAACACCGTCGACTCCTGCTTCTTTGGCCTGGGTAGCAAAATGATCTACTCCCATTGCCATAATAGGATTTAAATAAGTAAATAGAATAATTGGAGTTTTACAATTCTGTAATCTTACTTTTTTAACTTGTTCCAAGCACCAATGCAAAGAAGCACCATTTTTTAATGCAACTTCAGCAGCTTGTTGATTAATAGGTCCATCAGCAATGGGGTCTGAAAACGGCACTCCAAGCTCAATGATATCCGCGCCCGCCTGTGAAAAATTTAAAATAATTTGCGCTGTACTATCAAGCGTTGGATGCCCGGCCATAAAAAATGGTATAAATAGAGCACGGTCTTTACGGAATGTTTGTCTTATTTTGCTCATTTTTATTTTTTAAAATTACGACTTAAGGTTTCCATATCTTTATCTCCTCTTCCAGATAAATTAACTATCATTATTTGATCCGATTTAAGCCTAGGAGCTTTTTTAATAACATAGGCAATGGCATGCGCACTTTCCAAAGCTGGAATAATACCTTCAATTCTTGCCAATAAAAAAGCAGCATCCAATGCCTCCTGATCATGGGCGTAGGTATATTGCACTCGCCCAATATCATGCAAATAAGCATGCTCCGGTCCAATCGCAGGATAATCAAGACCCGCAGAAACACTATGCGTATTTTGAATCTGCCCGTCTTCATTTTGTAAAAGATAAGTCTTAGTACCTTGCAAAACTCCTACCTTTCCTCCTGCAAAACGAGCAGCATGATGCCCAGGTGTAATAGAATCTCCACCCGCTTCAACACCAGTCATTCTTACTTCCTTATCATTTAAAAAAGGGTAAAAAAGTCCTATTGAATTACTTCCACCTCCAATACAAGCCACTAATTCATCAGGCAATCTTCCACATTTTTCTAGTATTTGCTTTTTCGCTTCAATACCTACAACTTTCTGAAAATCGCGGACAATTGTTGGATAAGGATGCGGACCCAAGGCAGATCCTAAAACATAATACGAATCGTGCACATTACTTACCCAATCTCGCATTGCTTCAGATATCGCATCTTTAAGTGTTTGAGAGCCGTTTCGAACTTCACAAACTTCAGCGCCTAGCACTTTCATTCTAACTACATTGAGGTATTGACGCTCCATATCAACTGCTCCCATATAAACAACAGTGCTAAGACCCAATAAACTGCCAACGGTAGCGGTAGCAACGCCATGTTGTCCCGCACCTGTCTCAGCAATTAATCGCTTCTTTCCCATAAACTTAGCCAATAAGCCCTGCCCTAGCGCATGATTAATTTTATGAGCCCCAGTATGATTGAGGTCTTCTCGTTTTAAATAGATCCTTGCTCCTCCTAAGTGTCCCGTGAGCCTTGCCGCAAAATAAAGAGGTGTAGGTCTTCCAACAAAATCATGTAAATAATTATTCAACTCTTCTTGAAACGCACTATTATCTTTAATTCTATTATAGTTTTCCTCCAACTCTTTAAGAGGAGCCATCAATGTTTCCGGAGCAAAGCAGCCTCCGTATTCACCAAAATAACCAATCTTTTTACTCATAGGATGTTTGATTTAAAAATTGTTTAAGTAAAATGGGATCTTTAATTCCAGGACTGCTTTCAACTCCACTACAAACATCCACTCCCCAAGGATGCACTGCCGAAGTAGCATTTGCAATATTGTGGCTATTTAATCCACCCGCTAGGATCAATTTTACGTCCCTACTGAGCTCAGATGCTATTTCCCAATTTGCCAATTTACCACTCCCTCCATAAACATCATTGCGTCCGCGAGGTGCATCAATTAAAACATAACCATACTCCCTAAGAACATTAAGTGGGGGTAATTCTTCTGCTAAAAAAGGTTGAATTACAAAAATCATAGACTTTTTTGCATCAATAGAGCAGTCATAATCCTGATAAACTTGCGCTAGATCGAGCTCTAGATCCTCCATTATTTGGTGAATGGTTGCATAATCTTGATCTACAAAAAGACCTACTTTGACAATTGTTTTAGGTAAATCCTTAATAATTTCTCCAGCCTGTTCTATTTGAAGAAAACGAGGAGAAGGTTTATAAAAATTAAATCCCAACGCCCATGCTCCGTATTCTATAGCAAATTTTGCGTCCCTCAAATTCGTAATTCCACAAATCTTAGTTTTCATTCAAATTCCCTCAATATTTTGTCCAAAGCCAGTCCAGGATCAGGTGATTGCATAAATGAAGAGCCAATTAAAAAACCATCAAAGCCAAGTCCAATCATCTCTTTCATTGTTTTTGCATTATCAATTCCACTTTCAGAAATTACATAAATATTATCTTCAATTCCCTTAATTAATTCACGAGAAACAGTTAAATCAATTTTCAAAGATCTCAAATCACGATTGTTAATACCTATCAATTGAGGTTTTAAAGTCAAAACGCGTTCTAATTCTTTAGCAGTATGAATTTCTATAAGTGGAGTTAATCCTAAATCTAATGCAAAATTATATAAAAATTTCATTTGTTCGAATTCTAAAAATGCTGCAATTAATAATACTGCATTGGCTCCGTATTCTTTTCCTTGCAGAATTTGTCTTTTATCTAAAACAAAATCCTTAAGTAATATATGACATTCTGGACAAGCATTACGAATATCTTTGATATATTTAATGTTACCTTTAAAGTAATTAGGCTCTGTCAAAACTGAAAGAGCTGATGCACCATTTTTTAAATAACTTTTAGCAATAGCTACATGATCTAAATTTCCTTTATAAACATCACCTTTAGAAGGACTAGCAAATTTTATTTCAGCAATAATAACCGGTTTTTTTTCGCGGAAAATAGTTAGAAAATCCATTTCCTTAAGGTGAGTATCATTCGTGACTTTATTATTTGTATGAAGCTTTATATGCTCTGCACGTTGTAGTACTTGGGGACGAAGGGTATCTAAAAAATTATTCATAATTTTCTTTTTGTAATTTCCTCAAATAACCCTAAGGTTTTTCCTGAAGTTATAGCCTCTTTTGCCATTATAACGCCTTCTTTTAAATTAGCCACCTTTCCACTGACAACTAAACCTGCAGCAGCATTAAACAGAACAACATCCAAAGGAGCCCCTCTTTGCTGTGCGGAAAAAATTTGCAAAATAATTTTGGCATTGTCTTTCGGATCACCTCCTTCAATTTCTTTCAAAGAAGCTCTTTTTAATCCTACGGCTTCTGGAGTTACTTCGTATTCGTAAATAATCCCTTCTTTTAATTCAGCAACATAAGTTGGCGCACTAATACTGAATTCATCTAACCCGTCGTCACTATGAACAACCATAGCATGTATCGAACCTGTATTTTGTAAGACTTGCGCAATAGCGTACACTAAATCTTTACGATAAACTCCGATGACTTGTCGTTTAGGGCGCATGGGATTGGCAATCGGACCTAGAATATTGAGTATAGTCGCAATCCCCAATTCTTTACGCAGAGGTCCTAGCATTTTAAAAAAGTTATTGAATAAAGGGGCTAAGAGTATCGCATAATTGTATTTATCCAAACTGGAACAAATATCATCGACATTATTATAAACAGGTATGTGAAGTTCTTCTAAAACATCCACGCTTCCAGAAGAACTTGTCACTGATCTTCCTCCATGCTTAGCCACTTTGACTGCACAACTGGCAATTACTAAACTGGCCGCAGTAGAAATATTAAAAGTCTTTAACCCATCTCCTCCTGTTCCAACAATATCCACCACATCAAAAGGATAATTAAATTTTACTGCTTGTTCTAATAAATACTTTAATGCACCCACAAGTTCCTCTACTGTCTCTCCCTTGGACGAAAAAAGCGCTAGAATTGCTGCCTGTTGCGTAGAGGGTGCATTTGCAAACAATTGACAAAATGTATACATTTGCTCTTTTGTAAAATGAGTGCCCGCTACTAAATCTTTCAAAAACTTTGTAATCTCATTCATTTAGGTAACAAATAATTTCTGTTGAAACTCAGCTTTTTGATAAAGCTTATCCCGAATAACTTTTTCTATTATTAAAGAAGCTTTCTGCATATCATGCAAATCAAGATAGAGTGACGGCATACTCAATCTGATTAAATCAGGATTTCTATAATCACAAATCAAATCTTCAGCAATTAATGCTCGAGAAATTGCATAGGCCTGGTCGTGCTTAAAAGCTATATGTCCTCCGCGTTCTCCTAAGACTCTCGATGAAACACAAACAAGTTCAGGCACTTTTTGGTTTAATAGATCAATCAAATAATTACCATTATTTATGGTGTCTTTATAAAGTCTTTCTATGACAATATCGTCAAACACTCCTAGTGCACCTTCCAATGCCTTCATACTTAAAATATAGGGGGTACCCCCCAAGAAAGCACCTACACCTGGTGTATTTTCGAAACTTTTTGAAAATGTAAATGGAGCCCTATGTCCGATCCATCCGTAAATGGGACAAACGAGGTTTTTATGATGTCTCCTATTTGCATAAACAAAACTAGGGGCACCAGGACCCCCGTTCAAATATTTATAAGTGCATCCAACTGCAAAATCTATATTATCCTTTGTTAAAGAAAGGGGAACTACACCTACACTATGCGATAAATCCCAAACAACAATGATACCTAGTTCATGCGCTCGCTCAGTAATTTCTCGCATATCATAGATTAAACCCGTTCGATAGTCTACATGCGCAAGAGTCAATACCGCCACTTCCTCTGTTAAACTCTCTATTATATTATTGCTATCATCTGGGACATAGCACAGCTCTATATTATTATTAAAATGTGCTATACCTTGTGCAATATAAAGATCTGCAGGGAAATTACCCGAGGATGTTATGATGATACGCCTCTTTGGATTAAGCCGTAGAGCACTGTGTAAAACTTTAAATAAATTAACAGAAGTACTATCACAAACTATAACTTCATCTTCCTTTGCCCCAATTAATGGTGCAATTAACTGTCCCATTTTATAAGGTAAATGAATCCAATCTGATTTATTCCAAGCCAGGACCCCCTCTTGTGCCCAATCTTTTAAACATCGCTCTATAATTTTTTGTGCTTGCTTAGGCATTGGTCCCAAAGAATGTCCGCACATGTAGAGCGTATTTTCTTTAAAACTAAATCTTTCTTGTTTCATTCTTTACTCCCTGCTTTCACAATCTTTTTCTTCCTATTGCAATTACTATCAATACTATTCCTCCAGTAAGAAGCTTAAAATCCGAAGGAGCAAGACCCAATGAGAGCGCAGCTCCTTGAATTTGCTGATAAATCAAAGCCCCTACCAAGGGCGCTAGTAATTGATGTCTTAAAGTAGAAGTTCCAACAATAGATTCCCCAATCATCAAGGCTGCTAATGCATGAATCACAATTCCAATACCCATTCCAACATCTGCATAACTTTGAACTTGTATCATTAAACCTCCCGCAAGTCCTGTATAGGCATTAGCTAGAAATAAACCGAAAATTGTCCATTTAGTAATTGAAATCCCATGTCTTTTCGCAAACTCAGAATTAAAACCCACTGCTCGTAAACAGAGTCCCCAATTTGTTCTTAAAAATAAAAATAATGGAATAATTAATATTGCCAATATACCGAACATTAATAAAATCTTCACAAAAATATTATCACCCAAAAATAATATCTTTTGATTAAATAATGCCACATTGGGTTTACCCATAAACCTCAAATTAATACTATACAACATCGTGCTCACAATAATACCTGCGAGCAATGAATTAACCCGAAATTTCAAATTAATGTAGGCAGTAGCCATTCCTGCTAATCCACCTCCTATAGCTGCAGCTACCAATGCAATTATTGGATTAAAGCCCAATACAATCAAGCTCGCAGCGATGGCTCCTCCGAAGGGGTATGCACCTTCTGCTGTTAGATCAGGAAAATCCAATAATCTAAAAGGAATCATAACCCCATAGGCAACGAAGGCCAATACTAGCCCTTGTAGCAGTCCTATTAGAATAAGTTCCACAGTCATACATTACCTCCTGATGACTTAAGCGTCATATCTTCATATTTATGGAATAAAGTAAATAATGTGTTCACATCCAAAGCCTTTTTTTCATTTCCTTGCACATCTAAAACAATTTGTCCTTGATGAAGCATAATCAAGCGGTTGCCGAAAGCTACTGCATCATCCAATTTATGGGTTACCATCATCGCAGTAACGCCGCATTCCATGATACTTTTGGAGGTATACATCATGAGTGTCTTTTGCATTTTGGGATCCAAAGCACTTGTATGTTCATCTAAAAGTAGAATTTCAGGTTTAGAGCTTATTGCCATAAGTGTAGCAATGATTTGCTTTTGGCCTCCAGATAATTTCTGCAGCGGTTCATTGATATATTGTTCTAGGCCCATTCCGATTTCTTTAATAATTGCAATGATCTCTTTTTCTTTCTTAGCGTAAAATCCGAATCGATCCGTTTTATTACGCATGTGGCTTAAGACCATATTTTCAAGCAAAGTCATTTCAGGTATCGTTCCTTGGCTAACATCCTGCGTAACACAAGCTATATAGCGGCTCCTGTCTTTCTTTGTAACATCTTGATTATTAATCTCGATCTTTCCGCTATCTACGGCATAGTCTCCCAAAATGGTTCGCATGAGTGTCGATTTCCCAGATCCATTACTCCCTATAATAATACAAAATTCACCCTTACTCAGTTTTAAATTAATATCGTTTAAAACTGGCTCAAAATTGCCAGGAAATGACTTCTTAATGTGTTTAAGATTTAACATTTTTTATTCCACTATTTCAGTATTTTTTAAATCTGAGGGAATAACAATACCAAGTTCTTTGGCCTTTTCTTTGCTAATAAACCCCCGGTGATCATTTTGTGTCGGGTAAATAGGTTCTATATCTGAAACCTTTTCCCCTTTTAAAATACGGGCCACGAGCTTTCCTGTATTGATTCCGATATTTTCATAATTGACTCCATAACTCGCAAATACCTGATTTTTCTTAACCGCATCCTCATTAACATTAAAGACTGGAATTTTCATTCTATCTGCTTCCGCAGCAATTGCCGGTAATGTAGGCTGTATAGGACCACTAGCCCCTACATAAATAAAATCCACTTGGCCTTCAAACATTTTCATTTGCATGGGCACATCCCTTGCTTGATTTATAGGTAATGCCACTACTGTCATTCCTTTCTTTTCAGCGGCTTCTTTCATCATTTTTACAAGGGCTAAATCATTCGTTTCGCTTGTAGCATATAAAATCCCTATGCGTTTAGCAGTAGGGATTAATTGCTGGGCAAAATCTAAAAATAATTCTAAGTTTTGCTTATCGGAAGCACCCGTCATATTTTGGTTTGCCTGATTTTCCTCTTCAAGAAGCCCAGCTTTAACGGGATCAGTGATTACATTAAATACAAGAGGTATTTCCTTTATTGAATTCTTTGCGAATTGAGCCACTGGAGTTCCAAGCACTACCATAACAGCAGGATGCAAACTTTTCAATTGCATGATCATTTGCGGAATCAATGCGGGATCAAAACCTGCATCAGTTACTCGGATTCGCACATTTTTACCCTCAATAAATCCTTGCTTTTTCAGTTCTTCTTTGATCCCTCTTATGGAATCTTCTAAAGAGCTATGCGGACCCCAATTTGCAATCGCAACGAGTGGCAAATTTGAATTTTGGCTGTTTTTATTCGAAATAAAAAAAAGTATGCCAATTGAAACTAATACTAAAATGATGGTTATAAAATTTTTCCTGTACTTAAACATATGTTCTCCTATTAAAATTAAAAATAAAATTGCAAAAAATAAAACAAACGTATCCTTGGCTAGCTACGCCAACGCCAATCTTTATTTAAACAATTTTTACTTATTAGAAGAAACATAAAATAAAATCTTAGTGATTATATCAATTTTCAAGTATACCCTAGCCTTTTTTATATAAAATGTCAAATACAATTTTTTATGAAAAAAGCAGTCTCCCAAAGCAACCGCTTTGAAAATTCAAGGATAAAAGAATTCTCATATTATTTGTCCCAGCCCAACATAACAATTATTCCAAGCCCAATTACTTGTTTCCAATTGGTGGGTTCTTTTTTGGGTAGAACTTCTTTCCAAGCATCTTTGAAATGTTTTTTCATTTCACCATCTCCGAAAAATGGCAAGTCAAGGTTAGCATCCCAACGCTCTATCGACCCAATACTAACCTGAACTGTTTTTGGAAATGAGGTTGGTATTTTAAGTGTAACACCCTCCTCAATCGAACCAATAGAAAATTCTTTGAGATCAGTATAATTTATTTTTGGTAATTCGAGAATTGTATATTCATCTATCTTTCCGATTGAAAGTAAATGAAGGTTAGGAAAATTGCGTAAAAAACCAAAATTGGGTTTCTTTTGAAAACTTGGAGCAACACCAGATACGACAAGAGCAGTCTTAAACAAATTATCAACTGTGCAATCAACTTTTTTAATAGTTAAATTTTGGACAGTAGAAAGAGAACTAACAAATATGACCCTACTGACATCATCTGCATCGGAGTAAGTAAGATCCTTTAAATTGTCTATATTTGGAAAAATGAGTTGATTACCTTCAGCTATATCGCCAACAGCAAGACTTGTTAGATTTTTAATATTTTCCGGTAAGATGATCTTACTATTCTCAATCCCATTGATAGTAAGTGTTTTGAGCTTATCAAGTGACTTTGCTAATTTAAGTGTATTATTTCCACTCATTTTAAGAGAAAAACTCTCTAATTCTTCGCAGGATTCTAAGTCCAAACTAACACCCTTCTCAATTTTAATATCAAGTTTTTTGAGATTGTGTAGTTTTGGGAATTTGATTGCAATATTATCATCGAGATCTCTAACCCATGGCCTTTCTAAAAAATTAGTCAGCAATCTTTCATTGTCTGAAATAGCGTTTAACTTTTGGTAGGTAGAAAAAGAACTAACAAAAGTGAACTTAGTATCGGAGTATCTAAGATACCTTAAATTATCTATATTTGGAAAAATGAGTTGATTACCTTCGGCTATGCGGTCAATATTAAGGCTTGTTAGGTTTTTCATATTTTCTGGTAAGATGATCTTACTATTACCAATGCTATTGATGGAAAGTGTCTTGAGCTTATCAAGTTTCTTTGCCAGTTTTAATGTAATTTTACCATCAGCTCGGTAAGGACCATTAATATGAACACTTTCTAATTCTTCGCACGCGTCTAAGTTTAAATTAACACATGGCTCAATGCCTGTAATATGAAGCTCTTTGAGATTACATAGTTTTGGAAATTTGATTTTAATATTATGCTCAATATCTCCAATATGTAGACTTTCTAAATTAGGCAATGATTTTTCGTTATTTGAAATAGTGTTTAAGCATTTTTCAAAAAGCCTTCTGCTATCTTTATTAATTTTTAAACGATTAAAATTTAACTCTTTGATCTCTTGAAGAAGATTTTTACTATTTTTACTAGTAAATTGCGCATCAAGCTGGCTTAGGAGCATCCAGAGTTGATGCAGATCGTCAACGTCTGCAATTTTCACGACAAGTTTTAGTTTGTTTTCTGGAACTGAATTGAGTGCTGATGCAAAATTATATTTTTCATTAACCCGCTTCTTAATGGGTGGGTAAACTTGAAAAGGACTAAATGAAATAGATATTTTATCGCTTAAAGGAGAACCAACATCTGCGTTTCGTACCGAAGCAAGCCAAAACACTTTTGAAACTAACCGAAGTCGGAGGATCGTTGGTAAGTCACAATTCGATAAAATTATGGAAAGTAAATCCGTATGATGCCTCTGTAATTTGCTAACAACAGGCTGAAATGCTTCACGACAGAAAAAAGGCTCCGCGACTGGGGGCCGAGATCCTATTGAATGTATTTTAGCACGTGGCGAGCCCGAATCTTGTCTTGTTATATCTTGTGGAATCTGTTCTAATCCTGTTTCAAGATTTTTTTTGTACCTTGACTTCTGTGCTGGCTCCATAATTTTGTTAGTGATGAACGGTAGATTCAATTTATACATATAAATCATGAATACAAGTAAAAAACAACATTCGACCCATAGACCCATAGACAAAAACATCTCTCCAAAGAATAGGCTAAGAAGCTTTGAGAAATCAATCACTGGATCCATTATGGATGAAGGATCCAAAGATACGAAAAAATGTTCGATTGATAAAAATATAGTGCTTCATTATTATAATCTTGCAATAGGATATTTTATGAGTTAAATCGTAGAAAATAACCATTTCTTTAACAAACATTAGAAAAAATATCCAGTGGAAATAACTCAAGAAAAAAAAGGCAATGTTAACATCCTGAAAGTAAAAGGGCGTCTAGACGCTAGTACATCAGGAAAACTCGAAGAAGCTCTTCAAGAATTCACATCTAAAGATAAAATGCGCGTTCTCGTTGATTGTCAAGATCTCGATTACATTAGTAGCGCAGGCTTACGTGTGCTCCTGGCTGCTGCAAAAGAATTTCAAAAACGTAGTGGAAAAATCTTCCTTTCAGCTCTTAATGCCAATGTAAAACAAGTGTTTGAAATTTCTGGCTTTACAAGTATATTTCCTATCTATGAAACTTCCGAGGCGGCAATTAACGATGTCTCTTAATTGCAACTTTAGTTTTTTTGCAATCATTAGATGTTTAAATACATACTGAAGCGCTTTTTAGAAGCAATTCCAGTTTTGTTGGTTGTTACCCTTTTAACTTTTTCAATGCTTCATATAGCACCAGGAGGTCCTTTTGACCAGGAAAAACCCTTGCCAGCGGATATTGAAGCTAATCTTAGAGCCTATTACGGTCTTGATAAACCTCTTATTGAACAATATTTTCAATATTTGAAAAATCTTTTCCACGGCGATCTGGGCCCTTCTTTTAAATATCCTGGATGGACAGTGAATGAAATCATCGCAAATAAAATACCTGTATCCATTGAGCTGGGAATTTATTCTCTCATCATTGCTTTATTTTTTGGTATTCTTATTGGAGTCCTGGCTGCTTTAAATCAAAATACCTTTTTAGACTATGTTCCTATGAGCCTTGCAATGATTGGGATCTGCCTCCCAAGTTTTGTTATCGCTCCACTATTAATTCTTATCTTTGCAATTAAACTAGAATGGTTTCATACCTCAGGCTGGAATGATATGAGTGATCGTGTCCTTCCCTCTATTACCATGGCCATTTTCTATACTGCGTACTTAGCACGTTTAACAAGAGGCAGCATGCTGGATGTCTTACAACAAGACTACATCCGTACTGCAAAAGCCAAAGGTCTTTCTCCTTATCGCATTACTTTTGTGCATGCTTTACGCAATGCGCTGCATCCTATTGTATCCTACTTAGGGCCAGCTTTGGCTGGGTTAATTAGCGGATCTTTTGTTATTGAAACAGTGTTTAATATTCCAGGACTAGGCCAGTTCTTCGTACAAGCTGCCTTTAATCGAGACTACACATTAGTGCTCGGAACCGTTCTTTGTTATGCGATTGCTATTGTTGTATTTAATTTAATTGCAGACATCATACTCGTATGGCTAAATCCTAAAGAAAAATTTAGTTAATGAATATTGTAGATCAAAGAACATTATGGTTTCAGGCTTCAAAGAAATTAACACGAAATAGCTTAGCTTTTATTGGCCTAATCATTGTAACCTTTATTCTACTTCTGTGTTTCTTTGGTCCTTTTTTTATTGAATATTCCTATGAAGAGCAAAATTTAGCTATTGCGGGTATGGCCCCTTCGAGAGCACATTGGTTTGGGACTGATATGCTTGGAAGGGATCTATTCAGTCGCATACTCTATGGGGGGAGAATTTCTTTTATGGTTGCTTTTGTAGCTTCACTCGTATCACTTGGAATAGGAGTCACTTATGGAGCTATTTCTGGATGGGCAGGAGGAACGGTCGATCGTCTTATGATGCGAATTGTGGAAATCCTCTATTCCCTTCCTTATACGATTTTCGTCATTCTTTTAATGGTTTTTATCGGACGAGGTCTACTTCCCTTATTTTTAGCCATAGGCGCCGTAGAATGGCTTATTATGGCTCGAATTGTCAGAGGGCAAGTACTGTTTATCAAAAATCAACCTTATATAGAAGCCTCTCGAATACTTGGACAATCAAAAATAAAAATCGTGTATAAACACATCATTCCGAATATCGCAAGTACCATCATTATATGCATCACACTCACTATACCCAATGCCATGTTACTAGAATCCTTTATTAGTTTCTTAGGACTTGGCGTACAAGCACCCATGACCTCCTGGGGGGATTTAATTAAAGAAGGTTCCATCGCAATGGAAACGTGCCCATGGTTAATCATTTTCCCTAGTCTTTTCTTTTCACTCACCCTTTTTTCCTTAAATTTTCTTGGAGATGGACTTCGAGATGCCTTAGATCCAAGAAGTAAACGGAGCTAGAATTCCCATTTTCCAAAAAGAATCATCACATTAGCGTGATCTAGTCCTATCTTTCAACACGCGTTCCGTTTCGCGATTGGCTGTTTTACGCTTTAAATCCTCCCGTTTATCAAAGAGTTTCTTCCCTTTACACAAAGCAATTTCAAGTTTAATAAGACCGTGTGCAAGATACATACGCGTGGGGATAATCGTTTCTCCTCCAGTTTCAACGCCAGCTTGTAACTTTTTTATTTCCTTTTTGTGAAGTAATAATCTACGAGGACGTGTTGGATTGTGTTGAGAATCCGTTCCAAATGCATATTCATCAATATAAGCATGATACAAAATAGCATTTCCTCCTTCTACGCGCACAAATGCCTCAGAAATCTGGCCTTTACCCGCTCTAATAGACTTAACTTCCGTCCCTTTAAGAGCAATACCCGCTTCAAATTTCTGCCCAATGAAATATTTATGGGAAGCCTTGGAATTCCGAACTTCTCTGAATCCTGATGACTCTTTATCTTTTTTAGCAGCCGCCATAAAAAGGGCCTCCCTAAAAAGGGTTAAACCTCTACTTTAGGTTCAAAAAGAGTA
>Ga0206799_1123_pt1 | contig 14685 bp, 13 predicted proteins | sample Alteio_BWOrgCont_67_FD_152900 | JGI IMG/M metagenome (GOLD analysis project Ga0206799, IMG submission 152900) | Enriched cells from forest soil in Barre Woods Harvard Forest LTER site, Petersham, Massachusetts, United States -... | ecosystem: Environmental > Terrestrial > Soil > Temperate forest >...
TAAAGCCCGGCGAAAGGTCAAGCGGCGATTTCCCTGCCGAAATTGCCATTTCACCCCTGGGGCGCTCCATCGGGCGCCCCTTGGGAATGACCGGGTTGCAACGGTTCGCCCGTTAACTTGTCAGGCGGCGGACAGGCGCATAATGCACGCGGGACTCGAAGTCTTATTCAGAAAATAGAGCATTCCCGCACTCGAAGGTTCCCGTGCCTTCCCCCTGAACTGAGCATGAACGCCACGATCAATCGCTTATCTCCAATGACAGAGCAGAAACCCGCGAAACCTGATGAAGAAGTGGTATTGGAGGGAGAAATCATTCCCCCACCCGGCGAGATCAGGGAGGGCGGGAAGAAGTTCCGCGTCTTCATCCTGGATGACCACCCCCTCTTCCGCTTCGGGCTCAAGCGCCTGATCAATGCCCAGCCGGACCTCATCGTCTGCGGAGAGGCGCAGAACGCCGTTGAGGGCCTTGACGAGGCGCTGCGGCTCAATCCCGATCTCATCACGGTGGACATTTCCCTTAACGAAAGTACCAACGGTATCGAGTTCGTAAAAAATATCCGTACCCACCTTGAGACGGCGCGCATCCTCGTGCTCTCGATGCATGACGAGTCCATCTACGCCCTGCGCGCGCTCCGGGCCGGCGCGCAAGGTTACCTGATGAAAGAGGAAGTGCTTCTTCGCGTCGTCGAGGCCATCCGTACGGTAGCCTCCGGCGGCATCTTCCTCAGCGAGACCCTCCGTCAGCAGGTTCTTGTCAATCTCGCCAATGGCAACACCGCCAACCGCTCACCCATCGATACATTGTCCGACCGCGAGCTCGAGGTGCTCCAACTCAGCGGCCAGGGCATGACTCCGCGGGAGATCGCCACCCAGCTCGGCATCAGCGTCAAGACAGTCGAGACCCATCGGATGCGCGTCCGCGAGAAACTCAACCTCGCCACCAGCGCCGAGTTGATGCGTTTCGCAATCGCCTGGAGCGCGGATACCCAGGGGGCAAAGCAGGGGCCCGCGGGCGCCGGGATTCGCGCAGGCGAATGAAGAAAAAGGGAATCCGCCCCGCCTACAGGTCATCCGCCGCCGAGCCCTTCTTATTAGTCAGGCCGCGCAGCTTTCCGTGGATGAACGCGTCAATATCCCCGTCCATTACGGACTGGACATTGCTCGTCTCCACCCCGGTCCGGTGATCCTTGACCATCTGGTAGGGCTGGAAAACATAAGACCGAATCTGGCTCCCCCACGCGATGTCCCCTTTCTCCCCATACTGCCGTTCGATGTCCGCCCGTTTTTTATCCTGCTCGATCTGGTAAAGCCGCGCCTTGAGCATCTTCATTGCCAGCTCCCGGTTCCGGCCCTGGCTCCGTTCCGCCTGGCAGGCCACCACGATGCCGGTCGGCCTGTGTACCAGCCTGACCGCCGTTTCCACTTTATTGACGTTCTGTCCACCCTTGCCGCCGCTGCGGAAGGTATCCAGTTCGATGTCCGCCGGATTGACCTCGATCGGGATATCGTCCGGCATCTCCGGCGTGGCATCCATACTTGCGAATGACGTGTGCCGCCGCTTGTTCGCATCGAACGGCGATATCCGCACCAGCCGATGCACTCCCCGCTCCGTCTGCAGGTAGCCATACGCGAAATCCCCCTGGATCAGCAGCGTCACCGATTTGATCCCGGCCTCATCTCCAAGCTGGATATCCACGATCTGCGAGGTAAACCCGTGCCGCTCGATCCACCGCTGGTACATCCGCAGCAGCATATCCGCCCAGTCGCACGACTCCGTCCCGCCTGCCCCGGAGTGGATCGTTATAAACGCATTCGACTTATCGAACTCACCCCCCAACAGGCTTCGCAGCTCGATCTCCTCCAGTGCCTTCAGCACGCCCGCGTACTCATTGAGCGCATCCTGCCCGGCGGCCGCCTGGGCGTCCGGGTCTGCCTCCTCGAGCGCAAGCTCCTTGAGAACCCCCAGGTCCTCAACCTGCCGTTCGAGCGCGACCAGCGGGTTCACCTTTCCCCGCAGCTTGGAGACCTCCTCGACCGACGCCTGCGCGCGTTCCTTGTTGTTCCAAAAATCCGGGGAGGTCATCGCCTCCTCCAATTCCCCTAGGCGGGCTTGTAGTTTCGGGAGGTCAAAGATACCTCCGGAGTTCGCTCACGCGAGACTGCAACGCCGGAAGATCAACGGAGGATAGATCGAAAGACATGATGGATTGAGATTATGGGAGAGAATGCCGCAACGTCAAATGTACCGCTCCAGGTACCGGCGCGCCAACCTCTTCGGATTACCTTTCGCCTTTTACTGAATCAACCGCATATGCGACTGATCCGGCGTAGGCGAGGGATCAATCCGGTAGATCGTCTCCCCCTCCTTCATCATATCCAGCCGGTCCCGCGCGATCGTCTCGATATACGTTGGATCATTCTTTAGCAGATCCACCTGCCGCGTATGCTCCGCCACGAGCGCCCGCTCCTTGTCAATCTGGCCGTGCAGGCTATCCACGCGGTCGTACCCTTCCCGCGCATCCTTCAGCAATGGGATGAACGCGCACGCGATCAGCGTGATGACCGTAAATGCGATCAGCGCCACCAGGAGACGATTGAGCGAATCCCAGACCGTATTCTGGTGGCGTAATCTAAAATCGCCGTACTGTTCCATGGGCAATGCGCGCTGGAAGCGCCTCGGGAGGTTGGCCCGGCTGGCACTTCGGTGCCATGGGTCGCTGCTATCGCGCGTTATCTCATCTTACCGCCATAAATCGCATTGTCACCAAGTTCTTCCTCAATACGGAGAAGCTGGTTGTACTTCGCGACCCGGTCCGTGCGGCAGAGCGACCCGGTTTTAATCTGCCCGGCGTTCGTAGCCACCGCGATATCCGCGATGGACGTATCCTCCGTCTCGCCGGAGCGATGGGAGATGACCGCCGTGTAAGCGTGTTCCTTGGCCAGCTCGATGGCATCCAGCGTCTCCGTCAGCGTCCCGATCTGGTTGACCTTCACCAGAATGGAATTTGCCGTGCCCTCATTAATTCCCCGCCGGAGGAAGCTCGTATTGGTCACGAACAGGTCGTCGCCTACGAGCTGCGTGTCCTTGCCCATCGCCTCGGTCAGCTTCTTCCAGCCCGCCCAATCGTTCTCCGAGCAGCCATCCTCGATCGAGATAATGGGGAATTTCCTCTGGAGTTCCTGGTAATAGGCAATCAGCTCGTCAACGCTCTTCTTCGAGCCGTCGGACTTCTTGAAAACATACTTCTTCGTCTTCGCGTCGTAAAACTCGCTCGAGGCTACGTCCAGCCCGATGAAGATATCCTTGCCCAGCTTGTAGCCCGCCTTTTTCACCGCCGAGGCGATGGTCTCAAGCGCGTCGAACGCCGATTCCAGCTTCGGAGCAAAGCCCCCTTCATCCCCAATCGCCGTCGAGAGCCCGCGCTCCTTGAGTACCGATTTGAGTGCGTGGAAAACCTCTGTCCCATACCGCAGCGCCTCGGAAAAGCTCGGCGCCCCCTTCGGGATGATCATGAACTCCTGGAAATCAATCGGCGCGTCGGAGTGCGCTCCGCCATTGAGGATATTCATCATCGGCACCGGCAGCACCTTCGCGTTTGGCCCGCCGAGGTATTTGAAGAGCGGCACCCCGAGCTGCGCCGCCGCCGCATGCGCTGTCGCCAGCGAGACCGCCAGCAGCGCGTTCGCTCCCAGCTTCGATTTGTTCGGCGTCCCGTCCAGGGCAATCATCGTCTTGTCAATCGCGACCTGATCCAGCGCATCCAGCCCCGCCAGTTCCTCGGCGATGACCTTCTCAATGCTTCCCACTGCTTTCGTCACTCCCTTGCCCAGGTAGCGATCCTTCACTCCGTCCCGCAGCTCCCATGCCTCATGTTCCCCCGTGCTGGCTCCGCTCGGTACTGCCGCGCGGCCGATTGCGCCGCCCGCGAGTTCAACGTCCGCTTCGACGGTGGGATTGCCGCGGGAATCAAGAATCTGCCGGGCACGAATGTCTGCGATAAGAGTGAGTGACATGGATGATAAAGTGGTTTCGAGAAAGGCGGGTATTTGCCTAAAGAGAGGCCGCGAACGTGGCAAACAAAAACGTGGCCTCCTGCGTTTTCGGCAGGTGATTTGCCAATAATGAGTTCCTCGGGCAGGAACCTCTGGTGACACCCCTGGCCCCTACGCGGAGGCCGTGACTGCCGCGGGTTGATACGCTTCGATGGACACAAGCTCCACTTTCTCCGTGCCATCCTCCGTGGGCAGTTCGATTTCCTCCCCCACTTTCTTCCCGATTAGCCCCTGGCCGATCCCGCTCTGGTACGAGAGAATGTTTTGCTCCGCCTTCCCATCCCATGCTCCCAGGATGGTATAGGTCTGGCTCGCCCCCGTCTCCAGGTTCCGGTAGGTGACGGTCGTCCCGATGGATACCACGCTCGTATCCGCGTTCGCGAAATCCGTCCCACGCGCCCGCGACAGGGCCACCTCCATCTCCGCCTGGCGCCGCTGGAGCACACGTTGCATCTCCTTCGCCGCCTTGAATTCAAAATTCTCCCTAAGGTCCCCATAAGACCGCGCCACCGCGATCTCCCGCGTATTCTCCGGGATCTTCTTCTTGATCAGATCCTCGTACTCCTCTTTCCGGCGCTCGAGGCTCTCCCACGAGACGATCAGCGCTTCCTGCCGATCCCCGCTGTCCCCTTCCAGCAACGCCTGCATCTCCGGGTAAACGCGGACAATCCGCCCGAGCAGCGACCGCTTGTTGAGCTCCTCGAAAACCGGCGTCAGCAGCAGCTTTCGCATCGTCTCCCGCACCACCCCGACCTCCGCGCTTGCCAGCAGATCCGGCACCAGTTCACGATCCTCGAGCAACAGGTCGTGCAGGCGTCCGCCGGGCCGCGAGGAGACCAGTTGATCCCGTTCCAGCGCCGTCAGGATGGCGCTGAAAACCTCTGCCGTGATCAGGTCGTTGAAGACGCTGGTATTCCGCTCTTTGCAAAGCCAGTACAGCACATCCGTGCTCAGGGAATGATCGCGGATGGAGCGGTCGATCTCCTTTTTCAGGTCAAGATGCCGTTCCTGATCCTGGAGCAGCCGCGCGATTTCCGCCACCACCCGCCCCGGGCTCCTCAGCAGCAGCCGGATCGCCTTGGCTACCCACTCTTCGCCAAATGCCTCCGGGAAAGCGGCCAGCACACGCTTCTGCTTCGCCGCTCCGATCTCCGGGAGTACCTCCAGCAAATCCTTCTCCTCGTCCCGCAGCATCTGTGCGAGCGTGGGCGCTCCCGGGCTCGGCTCGATCTTCGTCTTTTCGCAAATCTCATTCCGCGCCAGCAGCAGCTCGAACGCCGCCTCCGGTTTCAGCTTCACGCTCTTTCGCGAGGCCTCCTCGGTCGCCACCACCACTGGCCGCAACGGCGCCGGATCGGAAAACCCGTCCAGGTTCTTGATGATCGCATCCAGCGCCACGAGCTGATCCTTCAACTGCCTCGCCTGGAAGAACTGCTCCAGCACCTCGTCCACTCTCGAGACCGCTTCCTCTCGCAGGAGAATCGGTTCCCCCTTTTTCGCGGGAATGGAAAAATGCCCATCCTTCTTCAGCGCCTTCTTCGCGCTGTCCCACCACCGTTTCCACTCCGTGTCGTTGAATACCTCGGGCATCAGCGCCCCCGAAATCTGGTCCTGCGTCGCCTTCCCTCCAAAGCTGTTGAGAATCGTCCGCATCAGCCCCACAGGATCCTCTTTTGCCTTCGCCTTCAGCCCTGCCAGATCCGATGCCTTGAGCGCCAGGATATGTTCCGGCGGGATCGGCTGAAGGGACTCCGCTGCATACTGGAGCTGCATCGAGTGCCCCTTCTTCGTGCGGAAATCCACTGTCAGTTGGCTTACCAGGAAGTTGACCGCTTCCACGCGGCCGAATCCCCAACTCTTGTGAAAGCAATAACTGCCGGGCATCAGCTTTTCGAGAGCCTTACCGGCCTGGGAGGTGAGTTTGCCGCCGTCAACGGCTTTTTGGATTTCTGCATCCATAGAGCCGGTCAAGATAAGTGAGCCGTGCGGCCTTGACCATGGAAAAAATTCATCCCCCATTCATGCGGCCATCCGTCGCGTGATGCGCGGCTTGCAGCCGGGCCCCTTTCCTGTGATTTTCCGGCGCTCGCATGCACACCGGCCTTTCATTTTGGATCGGGTTCCACGTTGCGGTGTTCGTGCTCCTGGCGCTCGATCTCTTCGTGTTCCACCGCAAGGACCACGTCTTCTCTTTGAAGGAGGCGGCCCTCTGGAGCGTGCTCTGGGTGCTCCTGTCGCTCGCGTTTGCCGCATTCATCTATGCCGTCAAGGGACCGGGGAAGGGGATGGAATTCGTCACCGGCTATGTCATCGAGTACTCACTCAGCGCGGACAATCTCTTCCTGTTCATCATGATCTTCGCCTTCTTCCAGGTGCCCATCCGGTACCAGCACCGGGTATTGCTCTGGGGCATCCTGGGCGCGCTCGCGATGCGCGGCGCCATGATCGGCCTCGGCGTGGAGTTGGTCCGCAGGTTCGAGTGGATTCTCTACGGATTCGGCGTCTTCCTTCTCCTGACCGGCCTCCGGATGTTTACAAAGAATGCGCACGACTCCCCGGGTGACAATTTCATCATCCGCCAGTGCCGCAAGTGGCTGCGCGTAACTCCCGATTTCCACGGCTCACAATTCGCCGTCCGCACCTCCGCTGGCTGGATGCTCACCCCTCTCGCTCTCGTCCTGGTAGTCATCGATGTCATGGACTTGATGTTCGCCGTGGACTCGATTCCCGCGATCTTCGCCGTCACTACCGATCCCTTCATCGTCTACACGTCAAACATCTGCGCCATCCTTGGCCTGCGTTCCCTCTACTTCCTCCTCGCTGGCATCGCCGGCCGCCTCAAATACCTTCACTACGGCCTCGCCGCCGTCCTGACGTTCATCGGCGCCAAGATGCTCGTCGCCGCCGTATTCCCCATCTCCTCCGCGGTATCCCTGCTGGTCGTCGCGGTTCTGCTCGCCATCGCCTCGATCTGCTCGCTCGTATTTTGATGCTCTGCCCCTCGCGTAAAAAGCAGACGCCCATCGAACCGAGATCCGATGGGCGCCAGAGGAGAGGGATATCTTTCTGTGCGTGCGCTTATTTCGCGTAGCTAGCCTTGTCGTCGGCTTCCAGCCACGTAAACAGGGTCGTCTTCGCCGGATCGAGCCCCAGCGGTTTCGTCTGCTCCGCAAACCACTCGCTCTTCTCCGGGTCGTTATAGGGAAGCAGTCCTTCGATCTGATCGCCCCAGGCCTTTATTTCTTCCGCCGTCTTCGCCGTCCCGTGGGCGGTCACCCACGCGGCCAGCTCTTCATCCGTTGCACCGGACTGCACCTGTGCCTTGAAATCGTCTCCCGTCACTCCCTTGAAACCGAACAGGATATTGTCCAGCGGACAATCGAAATGGTACTCCCCGATATTCCCCGTCAGGAAAGCGCGGCATTTATCGGTCGTCCGGGCAAGAATCACGTAACCGCCCAGCCGGATGCGGGGGCTCCGGGGCGCTTCTTTGGTCAGGTCTTTGGCGATGTCTTTAGTGAGGTTCATAGGATGTCTACCGTCTCCGATTCCTGGCCGGAGTCAACGCGGGACGGCACATCCTCATCCAGCAGCGCATCGCAAAAAATCGGATCAATCCCCCGCGCGCGCAAAGCCGCAAGGCAGATCGCCATCGCAGGTGTCGCCGCGAAGGCCTCCGTCCCGGAGAACGCCGCGCGCCAAAAATCCCCCTGCCGCCGTATCTCTGTCTGTCGCGACTCCGAGCCCAGACGCTCCACCACTTCCCAAGCCGCCATCAGGTCGCTCGAGTATTGCGGGAATAGACGCACCTCCTCCACCGTCGCTGTATCCCAGTCCAGATCCGGCCGGAAGAGCCGGTAATAGGAGTTGCTGATCGCCTCCTCCGCCTCATCACGCGACGTGAACCGAAAAAGGCCGTAAGAATCCTGCCACGCGACCTCCGGTTCGTCTCCTGTGACGTGCTCTCCCACCAAAGCATCGAGCTGAGACAGCGACGCAACGCGAATCCTACCCATTTTTGCCCCGACCCTCTGAAAAGCCTCGTGCATTTTGAACGCGGTATAGAACCCCTTTCTGCCGCCAAACGCAAAGGGATTCGTCGCGGGATTATACCTGACGGAATATTAAGAAATTGACCTACCGGTTTCTAAAAAGTTCGCCAGACCCCTAGTAAATCAGAAAATGGCCGTCGCTTCGGGCAACGCACATTATCCCGCAGTCGCCGGCGGAGTCAGCCGGATCTGGAGCGGGATGCTCGCCAGTTGTCGTTTATCCACAGACACATCAATCGAGTAAGTGCCATGTCGCGCAAATGGGAGTTGCTGCAAATTCAGGATGAGGTTCCGTGTGCTGAAGAATAAATCCTCCGGCGACGATACATCAAAGGACGTTTCCATCGGCGGCACGATTGCGTGCCCGTCCTCATCCACGAAGAGCACGGTGACGGTGTGGAAGCCCTCTTCCTCTTTCCGGAAGAGGATGCGCAGCGCCACCGAGCACTGTGGGTGAATCGCCGGCAGCGCTGCCGCGACGATCGTGTCGAACACACCCAGCAAGCAGAGCTTCCCGTCATAATCAGCCGCGGAGTCACACAGGGCGGCCACTTGGATTTCCATGCGCGCGAGGGTGAGTGAAGCCGGAGCGATTTGCAACTGGGAGTTGCTTTCTCCCGCCCTCTGGATGGAGTAGTGGGAGACCAACGCAATGCCCAACCAGAGGATCACTCCGTTCGAGCGCCTGTTCCCGAAACGCCACCTGCTCCCGAAGCGTTTCTACGTTTGGATCATCGCCGCCACCCTCCTCCTGCTCGTGCTCCTCACCTGCGCCGGCTTGATCTGGGGCCTGACGGCAAAAAGAGTCATCGCCTCCACCGGCGGTCTCTATTTCTTCCGCCCCGTGGCCATCCAGGTCCCTTCTTTCCGCCAGGGCGATCCCAAATGGCATGACGATCTCCTCGGCGATACGACTGACACTCTCGGCGCCACCGGTTGCGCCGTGACCTCCGCCGCCATGGTCCTCAAATCCTACGGCGTTGATACGGACCCGCGGCGCCTCAACGCCTACCTCACCACCCACGATGGCTACGTCGGCACCGGCTACATCGTGTGGGAAAAAGCCGCCGAGCTCGGGCAGGGGACCATCGAAAAAGCTTACGAAGACCTCCCCTCCTACTGGCGCATTGACCGCGAGTTGATGAAAAACAACCCCGTCATCGTCCGCATCCATTTCCCGAGTGGCGGCATGCACTTCGTAGTCATCGCCGGCAAGCGCGGCTTCGATTACCTCATCATGGACCCCGGCGCAGGCTGGAGCAAAGGCCTCTACCCTCTCCGCGAGATCACCCCGAAGATCGACGGCCTCCGCTACTACCGCCACAAAACGGTGTGACGCCATCCCGCGATCCCCGGATCCACGCCCTCCTCGGGGTCCGGGTTCAGAACATTTTGCATTTTGCGTTCTCCAAACCTAAAACCCCCCTTTCTTCGCTATGCTCAAACATCCCCGGCTCACCGAGAAACGCATCCTCCGCGCGCTCAACCTCGTCAAAGACCGCATCTACACCGACCATGTTCCCCTGAGGGTGGAAGTCTACCGCTACCCGGGCGAGCCCGCTTTCCCCGCCAGCATTCCGGACCAGGGATTCGAGCCCTTCCACGTCGGCGAGACCTGGGGCCCGGCCTGGAGCACCGCGTGGTTTCGCTTTCGCGGTACCGTCCCTGCGGATTGGAATGGCAAATCCGTCTCCGCCCTGGTCCGCCTCGGCTATCTGGCCGGCGAAGGTTTCACCGCCGAGGGCCTCGTCTGGCAGGACGGCCGCCCCACTCGCGCCATCAATGTCAATCGCGCCGATGTCCCCATCGCCTCTCCCGCTCGCGGTGGAGAAGAAGTCTCCTTCCTTGTAGAGGGCGCCGGCAATCCCGCGGCGCACTGCTGGCTTCCCTATGGCGATCCCGAGCCCGCCGCGGCCAAGCCCCTCTTCACACTCGAGCAGGCCCAGTTGGCCTGCTTCAATGCCGAAGCATGGGAGCTCTACCACGATCTCTCACTCGCCCATGGCATGATGCTCGAGCTCCCGGAGGAGACCCCGCGCCGTGGCCAATTGCTTCGCGCCTGCAATGACGCTGCCAACGTCCTCGACCCCGCCGACCTCTCCACCTACCCAGCCGCACGCGAGGTTCTCCGCGGCGTCCTCTCCCGCCAGAACAGCGCCTCCACGCACCAGCTTTCCGCCGTCGGTCATGCGCACATCGATACCGCGTGGCTCTGGCCCTTGCGCGAGACGATTCGCAAGTGCGCACGCACCTTTTCCACTCAGCTCGCCTATATGCAGGATCATCCGGAGTACGTCTTCGTCTGCTCCCAGGCCCAGCAATACGCGTGGATGAAGGAATACTACCCCCACATCTTCGAGGGCATCCGCGAGGCCGTGAAGCGCGGCCAGTGGGAGCCGGTCGGCTCGATGTGGATCGAGGTCGATTGCAATATCCCCTCCGGTGAGGCGATCGTCCGCCAGATCGTCCACGGCAAGAATTTCTTCCTCGATGAGTTTGGCGTCGAGACCCGTGACTGCTGGCTCCCCGACGTCTTCGGCTACAGCGCTTCGATGCCCCAGGTCCTTCTCAAGTCCGGCGTCGATTCCTTCGTCACCCAGAAGATATCCTGGAATCAATTCAACAAGTTCCCTCATCACACCTTCCTCTGGGAAGGGATCGATGGCACCCAGGTCTTCTCTCACTTCCCGCCTGCGGATACCTACAACGCCACCTTCGCCCCCAAGGAGCTCGCCTTCAATGTCCGCAACTTCAAGGAGCACGACCGCGCCACCCGCTCCCTCTACCTCTACGGCTATGGCGATGGCGGCGGCGGCCCCTCCCGCGAGATGCTTGCCCTGGCCTCCCGCCTGAAAGACCTCGAAGGTCTGCCCAAGGTCCAGCTCGAAAAAGCCTCCGAGTTCCTTGCCAAAGCGAAGGCCGACGCGAAAGACCTCCCCGTCTGGGTGGGCGAGCTCTACCTCGAACTGCACCGTGGCACCTACACCACCCAGGCCCGCACCAAGAAGGGCAACCGCAAGAGCGAGTTCCTCCTCCGCGATGCCGAGCTATTCGACGTCATTGCCGGACGCGCCTCCTACAAGGTCGCCCCCGGCGTGGCCGAGAGCCTTCGTGCCCCCTACGATGTCATCGCACGCAATGCTGCCACCCCCGCCGGATACCTCGACCGCGCGTGGAAGCTTCTGCTTCTAAACCAATTCCACGACATCATCCCCGGCTCCTCCATCGCCCGCGTTTACAAGGAGAGCGCTGCCGATTACGCCACCATTGCCGACCTCGCAAGGGCAATCACGGATCCCGCCCTTCAGGCCCTTGCCGTCCGCATCAATACCAGCGCTGCCACTCGCCCCGTCATCGCATTCAATACGAGCGGCTTCTCCCGTAACGAGGTCGTCTCCCTTCCCGACGGCGCCCCTGTCCACGTCGAGGCTCCTGCGAGCGGCTACGCTGTTGTCGATGCTGCCGAGCAGCGCCCCGTCTCCTCCTTCGCTCACCCGGTCGAAATCATCAGCCGCAATCGCCTCCTGGCCATCGATAACGGCATGCTCCGCGTGATCATCGAGCGGGCCACCGGCAATATCCGCGGCATCCGCGACCACCGTCACAACCGCGAGGTCCTCGCCGCCGGCCAGCCTGGAAACATCTTCCAGCTCCACAAAGACTACCCCAACGACTACGACGCCTGGGACGTCGATCTCTTCGCTTACGACACCTGTGAGGAAATCGCCGGCCTCACCTCCCTGGAGATCGTGGAGCAGACGGAACTCCGCGCCGCAATCCGCGTCCAGCGGAAGTTCGGCGCATCCACGATCACCCAGCGCATTTCATTGTGCGCCGGTTCCGCACGGATCGATTTCGCCACCGAGATCGATTGGCACGAGAACCACAAGTTCCTCAAAGTCGCATTCCCAGTAAACGTCCTCTCCCCTCGCGCCACCTACGAGGTCCAGTACGGCCACACCGAGCGGCCCACCCATTACAACACAAGCTGGGACCTCGCCCGCTTCGAGGTCTGCGCGCAAAAATGGGCCGACCTCAGCGAGGGCGATTACGGCGTGGCTCTCTTGAACGATTGCAAATACGGCTACGACATCCACGGCAATGTCATGCGCCTCAGTCTCCTCCGCGCCCCCAATGCACCCGACCGCACCGCCGACCGCGGCAGCCACTCATTCACCTACGCCCTGCTCCCGCATGGTGGCGATTTCCGCAAGGGCGCAGTCATCGAGCAAGCCTACGCATTGAACATGCCGATGCACATTGTCTCCGCCGACTCTCATCTCGGCGATCTCCCTCCCCGGCAATCCTTCTTCGAAGTGGACCGCCACGGCGTAATCATCGAGGCCGTAAAGCACGCCGAGCACGATGAATCCGTCATCATCCGCCTCTACGAGGCCTATGGCGCCCGCGGCCCCGTAACCCTGACCACCACCCTCCCCGTAAAGCACGCCTTCCACGCCGATCTCCTCGAGCGCACCGGCGCCCCCATCGATTGCAAAGCCGGCCAGATCGCCTTCACCGTAAAACCCTTCGAGATCGTCACCTTCAAACTGATCCTCGGCTGACCATCCCTCTGTGCGCTTGATACATCTGCTCGCTCGGCTATTCTGGTATGGATGCTAGACTGGTCCTCATGTCCCGCCGTCGAACGCTCCCCGGACAGGGTAAGCGGCGCATGGGTCTTTGTCGGAACGAGGATTCCAGTCTCCGCCCTTTTCGAGAATCTCGAGACCGGCGCCCGCATCCATGATTTCGTCGAGTGGTTCCCCGGCGTGACCAGGGAGCAGGTGGAAGCAGTGCTCGATCACGCGAGCAAGAGCCTGGCTGTCGCTTGAAGATCCTCTTTGATCAGGGAACGCCCGTCCCATTGCGGCGTCATCTGACCGGGCACGATGTATCCACGGCGCAAGAGATACCGATTTAGATAGGCCTCAAAAATGCAATGGCACCTCCTTGCAATCGGCAAGCCCAAGCTCCCCTTCGCTCGCGACGCCATTGAAGAATACACCAAACGTCTCCGCCCCCTCGCCTCGATAACCATCGACTATCTCAAACCCGCCCGCGGCGAGTCCGAGAGCGCCACCCTCCTCCGCCGTAGCGAAGGCATGTACCGCATCATCCTCGACGAGCGCGGCGACCAGCTAACCAGCCGCGATCTCTCAACTCTGGTCACTCAACTCGAACAATCCCGCCACAAATCCATCGCCCTCATGATTGGCGGCGCCGATGGACACAGCCCCGAATTACGCGCCAAAGCCGACCACCTCTGGTCCCTAAGCCGCCTGACCTTCCAACACGAACTCGCACAAGTTCTCGTCCTCGAGCAACTCTACCGTGCCTACACCATAAAAGCCGGCCTCCCATACCACAGAGAGGGATAAGCCACCCTCAGCCCCTTTCATAATTCATACTTCATAATTCATAATTTCCGTACGAATGGTGATATAACTCAGCACATCGTGCCGCGTGATTATCCCGACAACCTTGCCCGCATCAATCACCGCCAGCCGCCCCTGACCCGCGGCCAGCAACCTCCGCATAGCACTCTCCGCCGGCGCACTCGCATCGATCGTCGCCCCGTCCGATGACGCCACGTCCCCCGCCGTCGTCCACGCCCATTTCTCCCGTGGCAGCTCCTTGAGATGCTCCAGTCGCAGCATCCCGCGAAAATCCCCATCATCTCCCGTGACCGGATAAGCCACGTGATTCTTCGCTAGGAAAAAGTCGTCCACTACGATCGATAGCGGCGTGTGTGCGGGGATGCATACCGGCTCCCGCGTCATGATATCCCCGATCTTCACCCCGCCTAGCACCTCCCGCTGCACGGTGTTCGTGTACCCCGTTTCCGCAGCCCATTTCAGGAAGACGCCAACGAGCAAAAGCACAAACGCGTTCCACAATCCCAGGAACGGCAGGATCACCCCCGCTCCCATGAGCACCCAGCTCATTCCAACCCCTATCCGCGTCGTGATGAACGTCGCCTTCCGCAGATTTCCCGTCCGCGCCCAGATGATCGCCCGCAGGATGCGCCCCCCGTCCAGCGGATATCCCGGGATCGCATTGAACACCACCAGCATGATGTTCACGAAGACCAGCCACTGAAGTACGATCGAGACCGCCTGCCAGTTCAGCAGCTCCGTCACATACGCCCCCGCCGCGTAAATCAGCGCAAGCACGATGCTCGTCGCCGGCCCTCCCGCCGCGATCTTCAACTCCGCCTTCGCATTGTCCGGCTCTCTTGAGATCTCCGCGATCCCGCCGATGAACAGCAGCGTAATCCGTGGCACCGGTATCCCGCACCGCTGGCTCACAAGGCTATGCCCCAGCTCATGCAGCAGGATGCTGAGGAAAAACGTCGCCGCTCCCAATACCCCCATCGCGAAGTAAAGCTTGTGCGAGTGTCCCGCCAGGCTGGCCGGAAAAATATCCACCGCCAGCTCGTAAGTCACCAGCGCCGCGATGAGGAACCAACTGTAATCCAGATAGAATTTGATCCCGAAAAGGCGCCCTAGAAACAGTCCGTAGCGCGAAGGCCCGTTCATGGCTTCGCAGGCACCGGCGATTTCACCGGAACTGGCGA
>Ga0206799_1078_pt1 | contig 14609 bp, 9 predicted proteins | sample Alteio_BWOrgCont_67_FD_152900 | JGI IMG/M metagenome (GOLD analysis project Ga0206799, IMG submission 152900) | Enriched cells from forest soil in Barre Woods Harvard Forest LTER site, Petersham, Massachusetts, United States -... | ecosystem: Environmental > Terrestrial > Soil > Temperate forest > O...
TTACGTTGTTGCCTATAACACAATCATGAGCCACGTGCACATAGGCCATGAGCAGACAATTACTGCCTATAGTAGTTGTATTTTTATCAAGGGCTGTGCCCCGGTTAAGTGTAACGCACTCCCTTATCGTAGTATTGTCACCAATAGATACCGTGCTCGGTTCACCACGATACTTCAGATCCTGTGGGGGCGCAGATATAACTGCTCCCGGATAAATGCGGCAGTTTTTACCGATACGGGCGCCATCCATTATTGTGGCGTTAGAGCCTATCCAGGTACCTTCACCAATCTCAACATCTTTGTGGATGGTTACGAAAGGCTCAATAGTAACATTATCGGCTATTTTTGCTTGTGGATGTATATAGGCTAAAGATTGAATCATTCTTTTTAGTTTATAGTTGGCAGTTAACAGTGGGCAGCTGACAATAAAGGCTTTTTTGCCAACTGGCAACTGCCCACTGAAAACTTTTTCTATATCCCGAAACCCTTCATGATACCCCGTTGTGAATTCGAAACAAAATTGATTATCTCGTCCCTTTCAACAGTAGGCGCAAACTCGGCCTCGATGATATCCAGCGCTTTGGTCACGTTGTATTTTTTCAGGAAAATGATACGGTAAATTTCCTGTATCTCGTTTATCGTACTGGCCGAATAACCTCTTCGGCGCAATCCCACTGAATTGATACCGATATAAGATAATGGCTCGCGGCCTGCTTTGGTGTACGGCGGAACATCCTTTCGTACCAGCGACCCACCAGAAATCATACTATGCGTACCGATCTCAACGAACTGGTGAACCGCCGAAGTACCACCGATAAAGGCATAATCATAAACATTGATGTGCCCGGCTAACTGCACCGAGTTGGCGATGATCACATTATCGCCTATCACACAATCATGGGCCACGTGCACGTAGGCCATCAGCAGGCAATTGCTGCCGATAGTCGTAGTATTCTTATCAAGGGCCGTACCCCGGTTAAGGGTAACACATTCGCGGATGGTGGTATTGTCGCCAACTGTTACGGTACTTTGCTCTCCGCGGTATTTCAGATCCTGTGGCGGGGCAGATATAACTGCTCCGGGGAAGATCCGGCAATTTTTACCAATACGGGCGCCATCCATTATCGTGGCGTTTGAACCAACCCATGTACCTTCACCAATCTCAACATCTTTGTGTATCACCACAAAAGGCTCAATAGTAACATTATCGGCTATTTTAGCCTGCGGATGTATGTATGCTAAAGGTTGTATCATACTTCTTTTTCTTCTTTAGTCTTTCTAACAATTTGGGCCATCAGTTCGGCTTCAACTACAATGCGGGAACCCACCATGCCTATACCCTTCATCTGCGCTATACCCCTGCGTATCGGCGCTATCAGGCTGCAATGAAATATGATGGTATCGCCCGGCACTACTTTATCCTTAAACCTTGCATTCTCTATCTTCAAAAACAGGGTCATATAGTTTTCCGGGTCGGGCACCGTATTTAGTACCAATATGCCACCTGTTTGGGCCATAGCTTCTATCTGCAACACACCGGGGAACAAAGGCGCGCCGGGAAAATGGCCGGCAAACAACTCCTCGTTCATGGTCACATTTTTTAAACCCACCACATGATTTTTGCTGAGCTCCAATATTTTGTCAATCATCAGCATCGGCTGCCGGTGCGGCAATATTTTCATTATCTCAACGGTATCATATACCGGTTTAGCATTGGGGTCGTAAAGTTTTATGTGTTTGCGGCTTCTTTCCTTTTTGATAAGCGTTTTTATCTTTTTGGCGAACGCTACATTAGCAGCATGGCCGGGCCTTGCCGCCATAATATGACCGCGTAACGGTACGCCAACCAGGGCAAGGTCGCCTATCATATCCAGCAGCTTGTGGCGTGCAGGCTCGTTCTGATGGCGCAACTCGATATTATTCAATATCCCCTGCGGGGCGACTTTTATATCCTTACGGTTAAATATTTTGGCAAGATGCGCCAGTTCCTCATCGTCAACTTCTTTATCCACTACTACTATAGCATTGTTGAGGTCACCGCCTTTGATCAGGTTGTGCTTAAGCAGCATTTCCAGTTCGTGCAAAAAACAAAAGGTGCGGCATGATGCTATTTCCTCGTTAAACTCGGATATGGTCGAAATACTAGCATGCTGGCTGCCCAATACCTGCGAATTGTAATCAACCATACAGGTAAAACGGTAATCATCAAGCGGCATAGCTACCATCTCAACCTTGCGGTCGGTTTCCGAATAATGAATATTATAGGGGATATGATAATACTCCCTGTCAGCATCCTGTTCGGCAAAGCCTACTTTGGATATGGCGTCAACAAACTGTATTGAACTGCCGTCCATGATAGGTGTTTCGGGGCCGTCAAGGTCTATCAGCACATTATCTATTTCCAAACCCACCAATGCGGCCAATACATGTTCTACCGTACTTACACTTGAACCATTTTGCGAAATGGTTGTACCCCGCGAAGTATCGGTTACATTATCCACATCGGCATCTATCACAGGCGAGCCTTCTACGTCAACCCTCCTGAATTTATACCCATGGTTCTCCGGCGCGGGGTTAAAGGTCATGGTAACCCTTTCGCCGGTATGCAAGCCCGTACCCGAAACCGTAACAGGCGATTTAATCGTTTTTTGTTTTACGTTCATAGTATTAATAGCCCCCTTTAAATCTCCTCCTTTGCCGGGAGACTTTTAGAACTGTTATTTCACTTTATTTAATTCTTCTACTGTCTTTTCCAGTTCCCTGATCCTTTTTTCCAGTTCAGGTAAATGGGCCATTATTGACAAGGACCTTATGTGGTCAAAATAGCTTACCAAAGGCGTGCCGCCCCATTTTTTATTTTCTTCTGTTATAGAGCGCCTGACTTCTGAACCTCCGGCAAACATGGTCCCTTTTGCTATGGTTAAATGGCCGGCTAAACCTACCTGCCCAGCCATAACGACATTCTCACCCAATTTAGTGCTTCCTGATACACCGCTTTGTGCAGCGATGACAGTATTAGCCCCTACTTCCACATTATGGGCAATTTGTACCAGGTTATCCAGCTTTACGCCTTTATGAATGACGGTTGAGCCCATAGTTGCCCTGTCGATGGTCGTATTTGACCCTATCTCCACATCATCTTCAATAACCACATTGCCTATCTGGCTCACTTTGGTGTAGGTGCCGTCAGCATTCGGGGCAAACCCGAAGCCGTCGCTGCCAATGATCGCACCCGAATGGATAATTACATTATTCCCGATAACACAATCAAAATAAACGATCACACCCGGAAAAAGCGTCACATCGTTGCCGATGGATACATTGTCAGCGATATAAACATTTGGGTATATGCGGCAGTTATTGCCGATCTTAACGCTTGCGCTGATATAGGCAAAAGCGCCCACGTAACAATTTTCGCCAACCTTTGCCGATGGATGAACAAAGCTGGGTTGTTCAACACCCGTCTTATCAAGTTTTATAGTATTGTATCTCTCCAATAAAACGGAGAAGGCGCTATAGGCATTGTCCACCCTGACCAATGTTGCCTTAACCGGGCCGGATAGCACTAAATCGTTATTTACTATAACTATAGAAGCTTCAGTGGTATACAGGTATTGTTCATATTTTGGATTAGCTAAAAACGACAGCGAACCGGCTGTTGCTTCCTCTATTTTGGCTAATTTATCAACGGCTGTGCGGGGGTCGCCCTCAACAGTTCCGTTTAGCATAAAACCTATCTCGTGTGCAGTAAATTGCATCGGGCAAATTTAAGTGTTAATATTGAAGCAGCAAATTATTAAATGAGTGGTGAGTTTTAAGTTTTGAGTACTGAGTTCCAAGCCTTATGATCACTTACTCAATACTCATAACTCAACACTCAAAACAGATCTTTAGTATAACAAAAGATATACTTCTTTACCGTTTTGGCCAAAGCTTCGAGGTTTGAGTTATCACTGGCCGAAGCAATATCCTGCAATGTGCCATCTTTCATTAATATCTGGATACTGCCATCCCCCGGTTTATAGGCATTATTTGTGATGGTATCGGTAAACACAAAATAGTGTGCTTCCTTTTTGTATATCGGGTATTCTTTTATGGCCTTGTTTATTAATTGTTCCTCCAAATGTCCGTTCGGCGGTTCGTTGGTAATATCCACATGATAAAGGTGCCGCTTCATTAGCATCCTGCACAATTGCGAAAGCACAAAGTCGCTGTCATCGGCCCAAACCTTTACTGCCGACATGATATCCGTATCATCCAAACCGGCAAATGCTTCAATGTGTCGCTCCTCTCTCATAAAGTCTGCCTTACTGACTGTATTTACCAGGAAATGGTTTAATGCCGGGGTCGCAAATAGTTGCCGCCCGTTAAATGCGAGCTCGCGGCTGCGCTTTAATATTTTCGAAAGCAGTTGCTCGGCCGAAACCACGGTTTTATGCAGGTACACCTGCCAGTACATCAGGCGGCGGGCGATGAGGAATTTTTCTATGGAATAAATGCCTTTTTCTTCAACTGCGATGTGGTCATCCACCACATCAAGCATTTTGATGATGCGGTCGAAACTGATAACGCCTTCGGATACCCCGGTAAAAAAACTATCCCGGTTCAGGTAATCCATCCTGTCCATATCCAGTTGGCCGGATACTAATTCATGCAAAAATCTTTTGGGATAGGTGCCGTTAAATACCTGTATCGCCATGGATAAGCGGCCGTCAAACTGTACGTTGAGCCTGTTCATCAAAAGAACTGAAATATCTTCATGCGATATCCCTTCAACAATAGTTTGCTCCAGTGCGTGCGAAAATGGGCCGTGCCCGATATCGTGCAAAAGTATCGCAACTGCTACTGCTTCTTCCTCTTCATCCGTAATTTCGTGGCCCTTGTTCCGTAAGGTTTCAATGGACATGCACATCAGGTGCATCGCGCCAAGCGCATGATGAAAGCGGGTGTGCAGCGCGCCGGGGTACACCAAATGGGTCATACCCAGTTGCTTGATGTACCTTAACCGCTGAAAATAGGGGTGTTCGATAAGGTCGAATACCAGTCCGGCAGGAATGCTGATGAACCCATATACCGGGTCGTTTATGATCTTGTTTTTCTTCAATGGCGTAATGCTGTGCAAAAATGTAAAATAGAAGTAAATAAACCGTGCTTATTTGTTAATTTTTGTTAATTACCTTTAATAAACGATAACAAAAGGCGTGCTTTGAGGTTATACCCCAATACAAAACATATTATGCAGGATACAACAATATTATGGGCCGATGACGAGATTGATTTGTTAAAACCTCATGTGCTTTTTTTAAAAGAAAAGGGATACAACGTTACTACCGTTACCAATGGTAACGACGCCGTTGATGCCTTCAAAAATAATTACTTCGACCTGGTGTTTTTGGATGAAAACATGCCGGGCCTGACCGGGCTGGAAACGCTTTCGGAGATAAAAAATCTCAATAACGAAGTTCCGATTGTCCTCATCACAAAAAATGAAGAAGAATATTTGATGGAGGATGCCATCGGCTCCAGGATAGACGATTACCTGATCAAACCGGTAAACCCAAAGCAGATATTGCTTACTATCAAAAAACTGACTGAGAACAAGCGCCTGGTAACCGAAAAAACCACCATGGCCTACCAGCAGGATTTCCGTACGCTGGGTATGACGCTTAATGACCGGCTAAGCTACCAGGAATGGGTTGATGTTTACAAAAAACTCATCTACTGGGAACTGGAGCTTGAAAAGCTGGAAGATGAGGGCATGCACGAAATACTGACCCTGCAAAAAGCGGAGGCCAATGTGCAGTTCGGTAAGTTTATCGAGAAGAACTATGTTGACTGGATGAAAAATCCGGATTCGGGACCGACCACTTCGCCGCAGTTATTTAAGAAGAAGGTTTTCCCAAAGATAGACGGCAAAGGGCCCGTTTTCTTTATTTTGATCGACAACTTAAGGTACGACCAGTTTAAAATTATCAGCCCCATACTGTCTGAATATTTCAGGCTGGAAGAAGAGGATACCTATTACAGTATTTTACCTACGGCTACCCAGTATGCGCGTAACTCCATTTTTGCCGGCCTGACGCCGCTGGATATGGAAAAACGTTTCCCGGATATGTGGCAAAATGATGAAGATGAAGGCGGCAAGAATTTATTTGAAGAACAGTTTTTGGCCGACCAGCTCAAAAGAGTATTGCGCCGGGACGTTAAATATTCGTACCATAAAATACTGAATATTGAAGAGGGCCGTGCGCTGAACGATTCGGTGCATAACCTGATGAATAACGAGCTGAACGTGGTGATCTACAACTTTGTGGATATGCTGTCGCACGCCCGTACCGACATGCAAATGATACGCGAACTGGCAAGTGATGATGCGGCATACCGTTCACTTACCCTATCCTGGTTTGAGCACTCGACACTCTTCGACCTGCTTAAATTCATCGCACAAAAAGGGGCAAGGGTAATTTTAACAACCGACCATGGCACCATCTGCGTGAAAAACCCGAGCAAGATCATCGGCGACCGTAACACCAATACCAACCTGCGCTACAAACAAGGCAAAAACCTGAATTTTAATGCGAGGGATGTGTTCCATGTTAAAAACCCGCATGATATTATGCTGCCTAAGCTGCACGTGAGCTCAAGTTTTGTTTTCGCCAAAAGCGACAGCTATTTTGTGTACCCGAACAACTATAACCACTTTGTTAATTTTTATAACGAGACCTTCCAGCACGGAGGTATCTCACTGGAGGAAATGATCATCCCGATTATTAATTACGGGCCTAAATAAGTTTTAAAAAAACACCTTTTCACAATATATTCCGCTCATGGCAAACCTGAGGCTTTACATTACAGCACTTTTCTTTGCGATGAGCGTTGGCTATGCCGCAGCGCAAAGTGCTGAGATCATCGAGAATATCAAAGCACATGCGATACCCATTAGCACTGATCCCGACGATACGGCCACCTTTAGCGACATGCAGCCGCTTAAGCAAATATTAAGCAACAGGCGCATAGTCAGCATGGGCGAAGCTACTCATGGGTCACACGAGTTTTTTGCGATGAAACACCGGATGCTGGAGTTCCTGGTTAAAGAAATGGGATTCCGGGTATTTGCCATTGAGGCCAATTTCACCGAATGCAGGGCCATTAACGATTATGTACTTTACGGTAAAGGTGATGCCAAAAAAGTTATCGCGGGCATGTACTTTTGGACGTGGAACACCACCGAGGTTTTAAAAATGGTAGAATGGATGCGCAATTATAACATCGGTAAAAGCCTGGCAGAACAGGTGAAATTTTACGGCTTTGATATGGCGATGGACAGGGTAGCCAGGGTAATGGTGCGATCAAAACTGATCAAATTGGACAGCGGGTATTACACCACGCATTTCCGTGCTCTCGATAGCCTGAAGATACGCCCCGCCAACTTTGCTAAATTTTCAAAGAGTCAGTACGATGACATAAAATCCCTTTTAAGAGACATCCAGGTATATATTACAGCACAAGACGCGAACCTGGTAAAACTATTTTCGCGGGATGAGGTGGATTATTTAAACCGGGATGCCAGGCTATTGGAGCAGTGTCTTGACGAAGACCAGGCAGCGGGCGGTAGATTTGACATGAAAGGTGGACGGGTACGTGACAGGTGTATGGCCGAAAATGTGGAATGGATATTAAATCACGAAGGCCCAAATAGTAAAATGATGATATGGGCACATAATGGCCACATCAATAAGATACCCGAGTGTATGGGCGGCTATTTGAAAGATTCGCTTAAGGACCAATATTATGCCATAGGGTTTGATTTTAATAAAGGCGGATTCAGATCAGTTGACATGAAGGAAAGTAAACTTAAAGATTTTGTAGTTGGGGATGCGGTTAAAGGTTCAACGGGCGAGTTCTTCTCTCAACTGAATATTCCTATATTTTTCATTGATATTGAAGGGATAGAAAAAAGCAACAACCCGGCAATTTCATTAATGAATAAAAAAATGCCAGGCAGAAGCGTGGGCTCTGGTTTTGACCCGGATCATGAAGCCAGGTTTTATGAAAAAGAAAGTCTTAACACGCGTTTTGACGGGCTGATATTTATTAACGAGGTTACTGCTGCTGCTGGCATAAAGTAAACGCGCATAAATATTAACTTTGTCGCCATGAATGTGCCTGTTAAAAGTCTTGATGAACTCCGGTCTGCGGCTGAAAAACTCGTATCGTTTGCCGGTACTGACAAAATCTTCCTTTTCTATGGCGATATGGGCACGGGCAAAACCACCTTTATCAAATCGCTGTGCGAATGCTTGGGTGCGAAGGGAAACGTTACCAGTCCCACATTTTCTATTGTAAATGAATACCAGGGCGATACCGCGAAAATCTATCATTTTGATTTTTACCGCCTGAAAAAACAGGACGAGGCGCTGGACATGGGCTATGAAGAATATTTTTATTCGGGTGATCACTGCTTTATTGAGTGGCCCGAAAAAATAGCCGGGCTGCTTCCCGAGCATTATATCCGCGTTGATATACAGGTTTTAAGTAATAATCAACGGATGTTAACTTTCGCGAAGATTTAGTGTAAACATCAATTGTTTTTTGCCTATCTTCATTCCCCGGAAATAAGCACAAATGAGTTCGGAGTTATACAGTGGATTTTCTGACGTTGCTAAACAGGCAATGCTTCAGCCCCAGGAGTCGATGCTGGAGGTAAAAAACAAAAAAAATAAGCTTTATATAGGTATCCCCAAGGAGACTTCCTTCCAGGAAAACAGGATAGCTTTGACCCCGCTGTCGGTGGCGCTGCTCATCAATAACGGGCACGAGGTAATACTGGAGAGCAATGCCGGGCAAGCAGCCAACTTTTCGGATAAGGATTACAGCGACCAGGGCGCCAAAGTGGTGTACGACACCAAATCTGTTTACGAAGCCAATATCATCATCAAAATTGCGCCTCCCACCATACCGGAGATCGAGATGATGAAAACGCACCAGATATTGATCTCCACGTTACAACTATCCACGCTAAAAGTGGATTGCCTGCAGGCGCTGATACAAAAAAAGGTAACGGCATTAAGCTTTGAACATTTGCGGGATGAAGGCGGTTCGTTAAGTGTTGTGAGGGCCATGAGCGAGATCGTAGGTGCAACATCCATACTGATAGCTGCCGAATACCTGAGCAATATATTTAACGGAAAGGGCCTGATGCTTGGCGGCATAACCGGCGTTCCGCCGACCGAGATCGTCATACTTGGCGCAGGTACCGTTGGCGAATATGCTGCCCGTACAGCTATATCATTAGGCGCAGAGGTAAAAGTTTTTGACCCTTCCATTTATAAACTGCGCCGTTTGCAAAATAACATCGGCACGCGGGTATTTACTTCGGTTGTACAGCCCATCGTGCTCGAAAAAGCCATCACTACCTGCGATGTGGCCATTGGCGCCATGCGTGCCGAGGATGGCCGCAGCCCGTGCATTGTATCAGAAAGCACCGTGAGCCGCATGAAACCAAACGCGGTTATCATTGACGTAAGCATTGACCAGGGCGGCTGTTTTGAAACTTCGGAGGTGACCAACCATACCCACCCCGTGTTTCGCAAGTATGATGTGATCCATTATTGCGTACCAAATATTGCATCGCGTGTGGCGCGTACGGCAACCTACTCGCTTACTAATATTTTCACACCGATTCTATTGGATATAGGCGAGCAGGGCGGATTGAAAAATGTGATATGGCAAAAATCGGGTGTGCGGAATTCTGTTTATATCTACGAGGGGCACCTGACCAATAAGCATATCAGCGACAGGTTTAATATCCCTTGTAAAGATTTGGACCTGCTAATTGTTTCGCATCGATAAAATAAGTAAATTTCTTCCCCAAGATTAATATTGACATGACTAAACCTCTTATCCTGAAAAAAGCTATCGTATTGTTTTTTTTGCTGAGTGCCGGCACCTGTGTATTTGCGCAAACTAATTTGCAAAAAGGCTGGCAGGCTTTCTTTGAAAACAGGCGTGCTGATGCCAAAGCCGCATTTACGCAGGCAGTGGCTCAAAATGAATCAACCAGCGACGCTTTGCTGGGGTTAAGCATATTATCGCATGGCGACGGGCCCGCTTTGCAATCATTCAATTACTTTAAACAGTTTTATGCGCAAAGCAAAAACCCGCAACCCTATATCTATGCGCTGTGGAACTCGCCTTCGATAAATGAAACTTTCGGAAAGAAATTGCCTGAACAAATTGCTTTTCTTAATGAATTAGCCACCAATAAAAATTACGACGGCACCATAGCCGCCCTGGCCTGGTCCATGCTGGGCAGGCATTACGAAACCAGCAAAAAGACTGACGAAGCCATTAAGGAATATGCTAACATCGGCTCTATTGATGCATGGGCAATTACAGGAGAATTTGAAAATATTTCGACCAGCGGTTTTGATAAAAACTACGAAACACTAAACCGACCCGATGATACTTCTTCATTCGTCAATAAAAAGGGTGTGCGTGTGCCCTGGCATGATGAGCCTTACCTACGCCATGATAAATGGTTCGATTTTACTTATTATGCCAATGCTTATAACTCCATCATGTTTGCACAAAGTTTTGTAAAATCAGATGCGGAAATGGAGGCCCAGCTTCGCATAGGTGTATCAGGTTCGCTGAAGGTTTGGGTAAATGATCAACAGATCATTTCGGAGCCGGAAGAAAGAAACAATGATTTGGATACCTATATCCAGTCGATAAAGCTGCATAAAGGCTACAACCGCATTTTAGTACAGGTTGGCGAAAGTTATGCGAACAGGTCAAATTTTTTGGTTAGGATAACCGATGAAAAAGGCAACATATTACCCAATATAACCGCTACCTCGAAAGCGCAGCCTTATGCTAAGGAGACCAGCTATGTATCGCACAAAACCGACCAATTTGCAATAGCTTATTTTGAGGACCAGGTTAAAAAGAACCCTGATGACCCGCTGGCAAAATTACTGCTGATACAAACCTACCTGCAGGAGGATAAAACGTACGAGGCACGCAGGGTTATCGAGCCGCTTTTAGTTAAATATCCTAATAGCACTTACCTGAATTCGCTGCTGATGGAAGTGTTTAGTAAAACCAATAACCGGACGGGTGAAGAAACCATAAAGGAAAAGATCAAAATGGCTGATCCGGGAAGCAGCTTGTCGCTGATGTTAAAATACCAGGAGCTGATAGAGCAAAAGGATTATGACAAAGCAGCCGACGTTATTAAAACATTGGAAACCAATTACCCTTTTCAGCAGGAGTTTATTTATTTGGGTAAGATAAACCTGGCGGGCTACAACAAAAACCAGGATGAGGTGGTTCGGTTAACAGAAGAGGCCTACAAGCAATTTCCGGACAATGAAACCTTTATGGGTGTCAAATCACTGATAGAGCTGAACCTGCGCAAAAATACCCAGGAGGCTATAAATGTGCTGAAGAAGTACGTAGATAATAATGATAACTACACTGTAGCCAAACAGTTGGCCGCAGCTTATTTCAATGTCGGAAATGCGGCTGCGGGTTTTAAAGTGTTTGAAGATGAGATAAAAAATGACCCGATCGGCATAGGCATTTACGAGGACCTTGCCGATCAATATTATAAACAGCAATTATATGATAAAGCTGCTGAAACTTACCAAAACTGTATCAAAATATTCAGTACCGACGGAGCCTATTTTACTTCGCTGGGAAAGATATATGAAGCAAGCAACCAGAAAGACAAAGCAGAGCAATATTACCAGAAAGGCCTGCAGCTTGACCCGTCGAATTATGAATCGATAAAATCCCTAAGAAAACTCCAGGGTAAGAAGGATGTATTCAGCTATTTTACCGAACCCGATATTGATGCAATCGTAAAAAACGCCCCCAAAGCCAGCGATTATCCTGACGATAGCTACGTAATGCTGGACAAGGAAGTGCAAAGGGTGGTTTATGAGAATGGCGGCTCGGAAGCAAGGACTTATATGGTAGCCAAAATACTGAATCAAAAAGGTATCGACGGCTGGAAGGAATATGCCATTGACAGTGATAACGGCCAGGACCTGCTGATAGAAACCGCCGAAGTAATAAAAGCTAACGGCAATAAAATACCGGCCGAAAAGGACGATAATAACCTGGTATTTACTAACCTTGAAATTGGGGATGTGATCAATATCCGTTACAAAACCGAAAACTATTTTAAGGGAAAACTGGCGAACCAGTTTTGGGACTCGTTCTATTTCACCGATCAGTCGCCTTGTGTCAATTCAAAATTCTCATTGCTGGTGAGCAAGAACCAGAAATTCAACTATAAATTCTCGCAGCAAAATATCGCACCCGAAAAAAGCGACGCCGGCGAGTTTGACCTGTATGCGTGGAAGTCAGGCGGCTCAAAAGCATTGAATTACGAGGACAAAATGCCTGCACTTGCGGATGTTGCCAATGTGCTTTATATCACATCCATACCCAACTGGAAATTTATTTCGGATTGGTATAATGATATCGCATCAGCCAAGGCACGCACCAATTACGAGGTAAAAGAAGTTATACAGGATCTATTAGCAGGCAGCAATAACCTTACTGATATGCAAAAGGTCGAAAAAATTTACAACTACATCACCGGGAATATCAGCTACAGCTCTGTTTCGTTCAGGCAAAGCGGGCTAATTCCGCAAAACCCTGCAGATGTAATTAATACCCGTATCGGCGATTGCAAGGATGTATCGACGCTGTTTGTTACCATGTGTAAAGAAGCTGGCATCAAGGCGCAATTGGTGTTGGTTAAAACCCGCGATTACGGCCTGGCCAGCATGCCTGTACCGAGCATTGATTTTAATCACTGTATGGCCAAGCTGTGGCTGAACAACCAGGAATATTATTTTGAGCTGACCTCAAAATACCTGCCGTTCCGTTCTATCTACACTTCGTCGTTAAACTCAACTATGCTTGATATTGGCGGTGATGGCAATCCGGGCGGGATCAAATATTTAAACCCCGCAACGCGCAAGCAAAATATGATCAGCAGGGCGGTTAATATTGCGATTAAAGACAAGGATTTCGTGATTACTGAAAATACTTATAAAACAGCTTCGCTGGCCGGTAATATGCGGGATACCTATAAGGACTTGTCGCAAAAGGACCAGCTTAAAAAGATAAAGGAAGCTATTGCCGACCAATACCCGGATAATGATATTAATCAACTGTCGTTTCAAAATATGGACAGCAACAGCGATACGGTATATATGAAGTTGAACTACTCGCTTAAAAATTCGACAAAGGATATCGCAGGGTTGTCGATATTTTCGATGCCATGGTCGGATAAATTTACGCCATCCGATTTCCAGATCATTTTGCCGAGGGTAACCGGGATTGATATCAGCCAGATGTTTTACATGGATAATGAAAGCGAAACCATCACACTCACTTTACCTGCCGGGAAGAAAATGGTGGAGGGTCCAAAACCCGTAACCATAAGCGATGATATTATTGAATACAGCATGATACCGAAGATAACGGGCAATAAATTGACCATGACGCGCACGTTTAAACTCAAAAAAGACTTCGTTCCGGCAGAGAAAGCGGCTGAGTTTGATGCCCTGTTCAAAAAAATGGTTGATGCTGACAATAAGGAATTTGCGATGAAATAACCCGGCATTTGAGTACTATTGCAAGGGCAAAACAGAGAAATGTCCCTGTTTATTTAAAAAACTCCTTGTAGAATAAAAAATCGTGGCTATATTTGCAGCCCGTCCGAAGGAGTCCTTCGGACAACCGGAGTGGTAGTTCAGCTGGTTAGAATACATGCCTGTCACGCATGGGGTCGCGGGTTCGAGTCCCGTCCATTCCGCTAAAAGGTTTCACAATTTGTGAGGCCTTTTTTGTTTTATGGGATTTTACGTTTACATCATTCAAAGCAAGCTTGACCAAAGCTATTATAAAGGGTTTTCTGAAAATCCTCCAAAACGTTTGCTACAGCACAATAGTGGCGAGTGTACTTATACTTCAAGAAAAACGCCCTGGGATTTAGTGCATATTGAAGAACTGTCGACAAAAAGGGAAGCATTAATTCGTGAAAAAGTATTAAAAAAGTACGCTCATTCGCAAGTTCAAAAACTAATCTTAACAGAAAAAAATATCTTGAAGAATTTCGGTAGTTCAGATGGTTAGAATACATGCCTGTCATCCCCACAGCTGTGGGGACGGGTTCGAGTCCCGTCCATTCCGCTAAAAGGTTTCACATTTTGTGAGGCCTTTTTTGTTTTATGGCTTATTACGTTTACATCATTCAAAGCAAGCTTGACCAAAGCTATTATAAAGGGTTTTCTGAAAATCCTCCAAAACGTTTGCTACAGCACAATAGTGGCGAGTGTACTTATACTTCAAGAAAAACGCCCTGGGATTTAGTGCATATTGAAGAACTGTCGACAAAAAGGGAAGCATTAATTCGTGAAAAAGTATTAAAAAAGTACGCTCATTCGCAAGTTCAAAAACTAATCTTAACAGAAAAAAATATCTTGAAGAATTTCGGTAGTTCAGATGGTTAGAATACATGCCTGTCATCCCCACAGCTGTGGGGACGGGTTCGAGTCCCGTCCATTCCGCTAAAAGGTTTCACA
>Ga0206799_1125_pt1 | contig 14163 bp, 14 predicted proteins | sample Alteio_BWOrgCont_67_FD_152900 | JGI IMG/M metagenome (GOLD analysis project Ga0206799, IMG submission 152900) | Enriched cells from forest soil in Barre Woods Harvard Forest LTER site, Petersham, Massachusetts, United States -... | ecosystem: Environmental > Terrestrial > Soil > Temperate forest >...
TTACCCAAATCAGAAACCCTCAAAACTCCCCGTCGCCCTCGCTTCATCTCTTTTTCACCGCCGGTTATAGGCCAAACTCGAGCCGCCGCCGAAGGCGGCGCCAATCCGATTTCCACCCCAATCATCAATCAGACCTCATCAATCATCAATTCCGCCGATTTCCTCCTCAATCATCAATTCCTCCTCACGTGTTGCCTCAACCAAAAAAGACACCCAAGAGGTAAATAAGAAGAGTAGGATTGGTGTGGATGGGTAAGAGGCTTGTTCACAAACGCCCGGAGGGCGAGGTAGCGGCAGCCCGAGTCCCACAACTCGGGCGCTGGCGTCAAGCCAGAGCTACCGGTTTGTGAACAAGCCGGAGGTGGAGTCGCGCTATGCGGCCCGGCGTGAGGACGAGCGGCGGATTTCCAGCCGCAGCAGAGCGCGCAGCTTGGTTTCGATGGTCTGCTTAAGTTCGAAAGGATCGAGAACGGCAAACAGCTTCTCCAGCCTTGCGATTTGCTCCCGGTCGGCCTGTGGGCAGGCTTTGAGCCGCTCGAAGGGCGTGGCCGGCTGGTCGTACACCCTGCGTTTGCGGCTGCCGATCACCTCAGTGCGAAGATGCTTCATCACCGGGCAGAAGAAGTTGCGGAACGGGCTCCAGTACCTGGCATAAAGCGCGTTGAGCAACTGCGCCGCCCGCGCTCCTTCAAACCTTCCGTACCCCACCAACTGGCGCACGTGGGTCCAGTTCTTCTGCTCCACCCGCGCGTTGTCGTTCTTGTGATAGGCTCGCGACCGGGTGAACTCCACGGGCCTTGGGCGGTCGCGAAAGTATCCGGCCAGGTGCCAGTTGATGAACTCTCCGCCGTTATCCGAGTCGAAGCCCAGGATCGCGAATGGCAGCACCCCCTCGATCTCGGCAATGCGGGCCGCAACGGCGGTCTGGCCGCGATTCTCCACTGCGCGGCTCTCGGTCCATTGGGTATGCACGTCGGTCATCGTGAGGCTGAAGCAAAACTCTCCCGCCATGCTTTCCCCGCAATGGGCCACGGTATCGGCCTCCAGATAGCCCGGGCCGCTGACATCCCAGTGCTCGGTGCGCACGGCAATCTGGCTGCGCAAGAGGGTGCCGGGCCGCGTGCCGCAGCGCCCACGGCTCCCCAGAGCCACCCGGCATGGGGCCAGGAGCCGGTCGATGGTCGCCGCGCTGGCCGCAAGCACCTTCTCCCGCAAGGAGGCCGGCAGCGCCCCATGACGCTTCTCGTAATGCGGCATCCATATCCCAAGAGCCGCCTTGAGTCGGCGACCACATGGCTGCTCTGCCGCCAGCCAGATCACCTTGAGCACCCGTCTTTCCGCATCCCCGTACACGGGCTTTGAGCCGCCTCGGCGCCGCCCGCCACTGCCGGCGATCTCCCGTTTGCCTCCCAAGAGCTTGATCGCATACTTGCGCTCATAGCCGCAGAACGCGCAGACCTCATCCAGCAACCGGCTCCGGGCCTCTTTGCCGGTTCTGCGTCCGTAGCGTTCTCGGGCTTGCTCCAGGACTTCCCGACGGCTTTTTGCACTCATCTTTAATGACACCCGGCCACGGTGTCTTTTTGGCTGAGGCAATGAATGCTTTTACCTCTCGCGCAAGATTCCGGCTCGGTGTCTTTTCATTTGAGGCAATTCGCTCAATCATCAATTCCGGGATCCAGTTTGCACTTCCCGGTGTTTCATGACACCATATGCACCCAGGAGCTATGGACAATTTTCAACTCCTGTTTCTGGGAGGTTCGTGCCTCTTGGTGCTCATTCAGAGCATCCGGGGCTGGCGGCTCGGTGTCGTCAGACAGCTCGTCAATCTCCTCGCCCTCGTCCTCGCCTACGGTGCCGCCATCCTCTCCGGCCGCATCCTCACCCCCATCCTGCATCCCCTCGGCTACCCCGACCTCCTGGCCTCCGTCCTCGCCGGCTCCTTCTTCGGCTGGGGCGTCTACTACGGGCTCAAAGCCATCGGGAGCGCCCTGTTCCGCCGCACCAATGAGCAGAGCCTTGGCCTCCTCCGCCTCGGCTACGGCGCGGGCGGTTCCCTCCTCGGCGTCGTTGGCGCGCTCGTAACCGTCTGGCTCTCAGTCCTCGGCATCCGCTGCCTCGGCACCGTCGCAGAGGCCGAGGTCAATCTCGCCAGCACCCCCGCCGCCCGCCGCGCCGGCATCACCATCAACCCGATGACCGTGGAGCTGGCCCAATTCAAGGAGTCCCTCGACACCGGCCCCACCGGCGCCATGCTCAACGGCGCCGACCCCGTCCCAGACCGCATTTACCTCATCCTCAATAAAATCGCGCAGGTCATCTCCAGCGTCGATTCCATGCAACGTTTCGTCACCTATCCCGGCACCAAAGTAATCAGCGAAAACCCGAGGATCATGGCCCTCCAGAAAGACCCCCAGATCACCCGCCAGGTCGAGCACCACGATTTCATGGGCCTCCTTGGCAACCCCAAGATCGTAGCCGCCGTCAACGACCCCGCCCTCGAAGGCCTCGTAAAAAGCTTCCAACTCGAAAAAGCCCTAGACTACGCCCTCGCCAGCAACACCAAGAACGCCCCGGGAAAGAACTAATCCACTGCTATCTCCTCCTGGATTCGAAGCACGGGTTCTCTCCCGATCTCTCTGCATCACGACGTTCTCTGCGCTTGAGCGCTTCCAAACGATGGGCTTGCAAGCCTCGTCCGAACGGAGCGAGCATACGTCTCGATGTCGAGGACACTACAGACACGCGGAGTTACCTACATCTTCAAAGAAGACCACCGGGACGGCACTGCTCAGAAATCGCAGTGGACGATTTCGGAAGATGATGAATTCCGTTCTTTTGAATACGCCTTTGACTCAAACTGGATCGAGGAAAATGTTGGTTGGGGGCTCTACCTCGTCAACACAATACCCGCCTTTTTGGGAGTCGCCGAACTCCCAAATCGTCATCGACTCCTGTTCATCGCAAAATTTGTCGGTAGCGATCGTGGAAAGCGCTGGCACGGCTATCCTGCGAATCCGCAGGATCACCAGCACGACACTCCGTCGAACGATGTTCTTCTGAATTGGAGTGAGCGCGGTTTCGTTAGCCGCGCAAAAATGAGGAAAATCTTGAAAGGTCAGCCATGCAACCTCTGAGACTGACTATCCCGGGTGAGTTTTACGACAGCCAAATCTATGCTGGTCGCCTTCATCTTTGGGAGGTAGACCATTCGATCAGGACATACAATTGGGACGAACTCATCGACTCCCTGGCGGTTCCAGAAAATCTAAACCTCGCGGTTCAATGTGGCTTTAGAAGGAGTGATTATCTCTATGGGTCACAATGGGATTTGATTTTCCAAGACAAGGACATTCGAAGCACAATAACGAAAAAGTTTTCACGGTTAGCAACTCATTCGCTTGAGATGTCCTCATCACATTTGACGAAAGCGTTAGTAGATCATCAGAGCAATCCAATCAATTTTCCTCATAGCGATTCTGTGATCTATGGCGGCAGGCTTTATGTAGCAGGTCAGAAAGGAGTTTGGCGGACATCGTGCAATAAAGGAAATAGACACGCCATCAGCACCCGACCAAACAGAATTTGGGACTGTCCCATTCTTAGCATCGCGGCTGCTTATGGCTCGCTCGCTCTCTCTGCCGGGGATGAAGGATTGTACGAGCAAAATATTAGCGATCATGACCCTTGGTGGGCAAAAGATGATGATGCTTCTGATCCAAAACAGTTATCTGCTACGCATTCTTCATCGTCCCATTGGACGTATTACAGCGTTTTCAGTTCTTCTTATAAACATTCGGGGTATCTAGCGGACTTTGATAAGGAGTCTGCCCAAACCGCGGACGACCCGCGCTTTAGAAAACGTGTGTTTAGGGAAACAATTAGCGCAGAGGATATATTCCACAGCAAAGCGTACTCATGGGGCGTCCAAGATAAACTCTGCCAATTCCTCAACGGCGAACTCAAGGTTATCCGATATTCTCCATGGTATGATGGCGAACAGTTTGAGGAGCTCCCAAATTTAGAACTCTCACATGAGAAGGGCGGTTTCGTCTCCGCTGAGTCTTCAACTTTTGGTTATATAGTCGAATTCGATGGAGGATTATCGGTGGTCGAAAGCGATGGCTCAGAATTTTGGATAAAAGGGGAGCCAGTTAGCTGGCGGGTTTTTCCGAAGTCGAAACATTATGCCAATCATCTACACGTCATCTACGACGACCGTTTGGTCATCTATTCATTCAACAGCGACTACTTCGTAGATCAAGACGAGAAAATAGCGGGAATAAAATTTAACCCTCGGACCAGAGGTTAAGTCTAACTGTTGCTATTAAGCGCCAGAGAGCGAAGCCAAAGGCTTTCGGAGGACTTCTGCGAGTTCCTGACCGCATTTGAAAATTGTAGTCAGCGATTCTTCAGATCTCACCCTGTCGCGCGTCAGGCACGAGAAGCGTCCCGGGCTTCCATTTGGTCGAGCATGGCGAACCCCTCACGCGCCGTCTCGTCGCAGAGGTCGATATCTTCGCCTTGGGATTCGATTTCTACGATTTTTCGGCACAACTCGCGCCGCTGGCCATGAGTCAGCTTTGGCAGTTCCCCGATAATCTCGGCCATGCTCATACGCTGTTCGTTACTCTATGGTGCGCCCCTTTGCAACCCACTTCGGGCGCGATGAGAAACGAACCGACCAGTTTAAGCGCAGAGTTAGGGCCGCACTTACTCCCCGCAAGAGGAAATGAGAAGTAAGAAACTTGCCGTCATAATTGGAGTCGCCTTTCTCCTGTACTCGCTATCGTTTGGTCCTGTCGCTCGCCTTGTGGACATGAAAGATATGGACGATCAGGAAACCACCACGGGCCAGTATGCCTTCCTATTTGTGTATTCGCCGCTGATCTTTGCTGGCGTGGGATTCCGCCCATTTGGCGAGACCCTGAAATGGTACCAGGAAATTTGGGAGTCGAAATCGAAGAATTAGAACGCCACCAGAACCTTTTTCCATTACCTCGTCTCCCCCGGATGATATCCGCTCGCCGCCGTCGCAATCGGAATCCTCTCCGCCGCTTCCTCAAAAAACCTCTCAACCGCCGGCATAACCTTCTCCTGCTCCGAGAAGAGCGCAAAGTGCCCCGCATCTGGGATCACCGCCAGCTCCGCATTCGGCAGGCCTTGAAAAACCTCCACCGCGTGCTCCATCCGCACAAAGTCATGATCCCCAACCGCGATCAAAAACGGCATCTTGAGCGCCCCCAGTTCCTCCTTCGTAAACCCATCAAACGGCGCCTCTGAAACCTTGCCCCAGATCGTCCGCCAGTACTCAGGATCGGGCGCAATCTTCCGATAGTTCTCTCGCTGAAACTGAATCCCCTTGCCTTCAGCGCTCGATTTCGCCGCCAACACCTCCCGCCGCACCGCCTCTTGAGGCTTCCCGAAAATCGCCCCATACGTCGCCACCCGATTGACCATCTCCGGATGCTGGATCGCAATCATCGTCGCAATAAGCCCACCGAAACTCTCTCCAAAGAAATCCGCCTTCTCGATATCGAGATGCTTCATCAGCCCCACCACGTCGGCGGCATGCTGCTCAAACCGAATCGGCCGATCCACAATATCCCCCGTCCGCCCATGCCCCTGAAGATCTGGCGTGATCACCCGGCGCTTCTCGATCAACCCCGGAAACCGATTCCCTCCCGCATAACCAAAAGCAGGATGAATATAAATCAGCGGCCTCCCCACCCCCTCAATCTCGTAATACATCCTAAGCCCGTTGACCGGTGCATATCCGCTCGTCGTCATCGTCGTCCCTTATCTCCCGGCCCGCCGCCGGACGGAATGAAAAAAGTGCTAACCCACGCACCACGCATTCTGCCTACAATAAGAAAAGGCCCCATGACATCGATGCACCGCGCCTCCCACCTGACCACCCTGGCCCCGGGATTTCGCGTTTCGCAAACGAACCCCTTTTCCACCACTCCCATTTGAAAATGCCCGCATACGCATAAAACCAAATCCAACCAAATCCAACCTTATTACCCATCAGCGCCTACCCGGAATCAGAGAATTTTGCACCTCCAACCCCCTTGGCCCTGCGTAGCATCGCGAATCCGGCCTTGGCCCGGCGTAGCAGCGCGAAGCCGGCTACATGTCCTACATGTCCGCCAAAGGACGGACCTGTCCTCAGGCACTGCTCTCCATGGTGAATAATTCCTCCCTCTGCGCCTCCGCGTCCCTGCGCGAGTCAATCCGTACCTCGTCAACCCCAACTTGGTCCCGCCTAGTCACGCCTAGTCACGCCAAACATGGTAAATAATCTGCCCCCCAAATCCTCCGCAATCCCCCCTCATCGAGCTTAAAAATTGACCCCAAAATTCAACAACATTAGACCATCTATCTCGATTTCTCTTCAATCATCACTCCCACATCAGCAATCATCACTCCGCCATCCCACATCAGCAATCATCACTCCGCATCACTCCCCATCCCTCCGCAATGGCCCAGAAATACATCGCCACCATCGGCCTTGAAGTCCACGTCCAGCTCCGGACGCGCAGCAAGATGTTTTGTGCCTGCCCCGTCGAGTACGGCTCGGAGCCCAACTCCCACACCTGCCCCATCTGCCTTGGCCTGCCCGGCTCCCTCCCGGTCATGAATGAAGAGGCCCTCAAGATGACCGCCCTCACCGGCCTGATGCTCGGCTGTCAGGTCGCCGAGGTCTGCAAGTTCGACCGCAAGAACTACTTCTACCCGGACATGCCCAAGAACTACCAGATCTCCCAGTACGACATGCCGATCTGCCTCGGAGGCGGCGTGCCGCTCCCGGAGATGGCCTACCCCAAGGATGCCCAAAAGACCATCGCCCAGCCCGACAAGGTGGTGAAACTCGTCCGCATCCACCTTGAGGAGGACGTGGCAAAATCGTTCCACTTCGAGACCAGTACCGGCATCGATTTCAACCGCGCCGGCACCCCCCTCATGGAGATCGTCTCCGAACCCGACATCGATTCACCGGAAGAAGCCTTCGCCTACCTCTCATCGCTCAAGCAAATCCTCGAGTACGGCGACGTCAGCTACGCCGATATGGAGAAGGGCCAGTTGCGTTGCGACTGCAATGTCTCCGTCCGTCCCGAGGGCCAGGCGGAACTCGGCACGAAGATCGAGATCAAGAACATGAACACGATCTCCGGTGTCCGCCGCGCCCTCGCTTACGAGATCGAGCGCCAGACCAGCGTGGTCTCCGGCGGCGGCAAGCTCGTCCAGGAGACCCGCCGTTGGGACGAGTCAGCCGGCCAGACCTTCTCGATGCGCATCAAGGAACTGGCTCACGATTATCGCTATTTCCCCGATCCCGATCTCATGCCGGTGCGCACCGCCGAATTCATGCCCGACGTAAGGAAGCGGGTGCCGGAGCTCCCTGCTCAAAAACGCGAGCGTTTCGTAAGTTCCTACGGCGTAAGTGATTACAACGCAGGAGTACTGGCCAGTGACCTCGCTCTCTCCCAATACTACGAGCGCGCCGCGAAGGGTGCCGCGAAGCCCAAGCAGGTCGCCAACTGGGTTCTCAATGATCTACAAAGCGCTCTCAAGACGGCCGGCCTCGGCATAGCGGAGTGCCCCATCGTCCCCGAGGCGCTCAATGGCTTGGTCGGATTGATCGAGGACGGCAAGATCAGCAGCACACAGGGCAAGGAAGTGTTCGCCGGCATGTTCGCAGCGCCGGGCCGCTCCGCCGGGGACATCGCAGAGGAGAAAGGCCTCAAGCAGGAGAGCGACACCGGAGCCATCGAGGCCATCTGCGACCAGGTGCTCGCCGCCAACCCAAAGCCAGTCGCCGAGTACAAAGCCGGCAAGACCGCATCCATCAATTTCTTGAAAGGCCAGGTCATGAAACTCTCCCAGGGCAAGGCGAACCCAAACATAGTAGCCGAAGTGCTCGCACGAAAACTCGCGCAATGAAACTCCCGGCCCGCAGCGCGGTGATCGCAATGATGCTCGGCGCAGCCGCAGTCTGTGCGGCAGCCCCCGAAGACGCACCCGCTCCCAAGGCGCCCATTCTCAGCACAGACCTCGATGGCCGCGATCTTGCCTTCTTCGATGCCGCCTCGCGCCAGACTGCGCTCGTGGTCCGCCTCTCCGGCCTCGCCGTGAAGCACGCAGTGACCCCGGAGGTCCAGGAGATGGCCGCCGCCATCGGCAAGGAGCAGGCGGACGCCGCCGGCAAGTTAATCGCGCTGGCCGATCAAAAACATCTGCCCATGTCCATGGAGCCGGACGGACAGGGGAGGAAGCAACTCGACGCCATCGAGAAGCTCGCCGGCGCGAAGTTCGACAAATCCTATCTCGACGCACTCGGCGATGCTCAGGATGCCTTGGCCGCGACCCTTGACGCAGGCGCGGGCTCCGCGGACAAAGACATCAAGCAATACGCCGAGGCCGGCATCGAGATCCTCAAGCAGGAGCGCGAGCGCGTGAAAAAGCTCGGGATGTGAAGCGGCAAGTGCGTGGCTAATTTCCTGTTATTTTCGGCCTTCCTGGAGGTAAGCTCGGGTTCGGTTCGTCTTACTGAAGAGCATGAAAGGTTGGATCCATTTTGCCGTGGCCGGTTGCGTGATTGGCGTCGCCCTATTTCGGTTGTCGTGGACGTCACTGCATAACGCTGCGCCATCCAGTCAGTCGCAGGCTGCCTTCTGGGCTCATTTGCCGGCGGCTTTGGAGATGTCCTCTCCTGACGGGAACCAGCCGGCTTCTGCATCGCCCCTCCAGTTGCCGCCTATCTCGGGGATGCTCTACCTTTCGATGGCCGTGAACGTCCCGAATCCTTACGGCCAGCTCACTTACATGCAAGGCACGACACTCCGTTACCTCGGCCAGCAGGGAGCGCGGCTCATCGTCCAGAAAGGGGACGAAGAATTCACCGTTACCCCGCGCATGGTTACGGATGATCCCGCCTCGGCGTCCCAGTGATGGATGCGGCTGGACAGGTCCCTCACCGCACCGGAGACTTTGCGCGATGAAAGAAGAAATGATCCTGGTCGTCCGCCGCGAGACGATCGAAAAACTCGGGATGTGGCACGGCCTCAACTTCGAAGTCGAGCGCTACCTCCCCGTCCTCCTCGCGAAGGAGAACAATTTCTTCATGCCCCGCTCAGCCGCCGAGACCGACCCCACGCACAAGCAGATCATCCCCTACGTCCTCCTCGTATGTGGCGGCAAGGTCCTGCATTACGTGCGCGGCAAGAAGAGCGGCGAGCAGCGCCTCGTGAGCAAGGGCTCCATCGGCATCGGCGGCCACATGAATGACGAGGACAACCACCTCTTCGCATTCGACGGCGAGGCCGCGTACCTCGAGGGAGTGCAGCGCGAGATTTCCGAGGAGCTGAAAATCAGCACCCCCTATCGCAACCGCGTGGTCGCCCTGCTCAACGATGACTCCAACGAAGTTGGCCGCGTCCACATGGGCGTCGTACACATCTTCGAGCTCGAAGAACCCAACGTGGAAAAGAACGAGGCGATGATCACAAATCTCGCATTCCTCTCAGCGGAGGAACTCCACGAGCGCCGCGACCTCCTGGAGACCTGGTCGCAGATCTGCCTCGATGGCCTCGCCCAGTTGCTCGCGGTAAAATAGCCGACGCGCGCGAAAAGCCTCCTGGCAAATCAGCGCAGGAACCGCGCGAGATTCTCCGCCTCCCAGCGCCGCGCCCGATTGTAATAGGGAAAGCGCCGCTCCCGCTCGATGAACTTGGATGTATGCACGATCCGTCGGCGGCGCTTCGGGTCGTAAATGTCCGGCACCACCGAGTGCAGCATTTCGTGGTAGATCACAAACTCAAGGAACCACCGCGGCACCCAGCTTGCGTCGAGCAGCGGATGGATGCGGATCATCCGGTCCTGCTCCTGGATGGTGCCAAAGATGAAATAGGCCTTCGGCCGCAGCCGGCGCTTGCGGCCCCAGGTGATCGTGTATCCCCGCAGCGAGTTGCGGAAATACCTGGCGTTCATCTTGTCGAAGATGGCTCGCAAATCGTGGTGCCGTCCCTCCCCGGGAAAGGCAAATTGACGCTGCATCGGCAGGGGAGCGGCCGAGGCTTTCCTCTTGGGCTCCGGCTTCTTGCGCCGCGTCGGCCCCTTGGCCGCCTTTGCGGCTGCTCGTGGGCTTATTTTGCGGTTTCGGGGCATAAAAAGTGGTCCCAAAACTAGGTGGCGATTTCCGTGCGACAACCCTTAAATTTGCCCCAATTAAGAAATGCCCTTTGCGTCCAGAACTTGCTCCAGTTTGCGGACCCGGGCATAGAGTTTTTCCAGCCGCCCAATATACGCCAGCCTCTCTTTAGTCTCCCGGATCGGGCCTGCCGGATAGCCGAACCATGTCTCCCCCGCAGGGATATTCTTGCTCACCCCGGATTGCGCGCCCACGATCGCCCGGTCACCGATCTCGATGTGCCCCACGATGCCGACTTGCCCCGCGAGAGTGACATATTGTCCCAGCTTCGAGCTCCCTGAGATTCCCGCTTGGGAGACGATGATCGAGTGCTTCCCGACGACGACGTTGTGGGCGATCTGGACCAGGTTGTCTATCTTGGTCCCCTCCTGGATCCACGTCCGCCCGAACCGGGCCCGGTCAATTGTCACATTCGCCCCAATCTCGACATCGTCATCGATCTGCACGCAACCGATTTGGGGGATCTTGACGTGTCGCCCTTCGGAGAATTCGTACCCGAAGCCGTCACTCCCGACCACAGTGCCGGAATGGATGATCACCCGGGAGCCGAGGATGGTCCGCTCTCGGACGGTGACGTGCGGGTGCAGATGGCACTGCTGCCCCACCTTGGACTCCTGGCCGATGAAAACATACGCCCCGATTACCGAACCCGCTCCAATGGCCGCTCCACGCTCAATAACCGCATAAGGCTGAATGGAGACCCCTTCGCCCAGCGTGACGTCCGGGCCGACGACTGCGGTCGGATGAACGCCCGGCGCATGGACGATCGCCTCAGGTGCGAATCTCTCCACCGCTTGGGCGAAGGCCAGCGACGGATTCGCGACCCTGATAAGCGCCGGCCCGATCTGCTCGGCAAAGTCGAGCGGAACAAAGGCCGCCGCGGCCTTCGATTGCTTCAGCGCCGGCAGATAGCGTGCATTGCCGAAAAACGTCACCTGGTCGCCCGTGGCATCGGTCACGGCCGCTGCCCCGGAGATCGGCAGGTCCGGATTGGCATTTTCCAGGGTGCCCCCGGTCAGGGTGGCCAGTTCTGCGAGAGTGGTATTCACGGCGGTATAAAGAAAAAGCGCGCCGGGGTTGTTCCGGCGCGCTCTTCCGCTAATCGAATAAGGTGGATTTAGGGGGTTGGCGCGCTCGCGGGGGCCAGGGGCAGGCTGGACGGGCTCGAGGAGCTTCCGGAGGACGATCCCGTGTCGGAATCCTTGGGCTTGGTCTTGTTAAGCTGAGTCACGATCTCGTCCGAGAAATCCAGGCCATCCTTGGCGAAGATGAGGATCGGCACACCGTTCAGGCTCAGGCCGGAGCGGTCCATGATGAGGTCGTAGTTTTCCACCTTCACCTTCTCGAGCACCAGCTTCGTGATCTCATCCACGATGCCGTTGCGCATGCGCACGGCCTGCTCCTGGAGCTGCTTCTCCCGCGTCTGGCGGAATTCGTTGATCTCCCGCTCAAGGTTCTTTGTCTCCTGGATCTTGTCATCCCGATCCTTCGTTTTGGCCGCCTTCGCCTCGGAGCTCAATTCCGGCTTCTGGATCTCGTCGTTGAGCTTGTTGATCTCGTCCAGGTTCTTCTTGTAGGTATCCATCCGCTCGTCGAGTTCCTGCTTGGCCTCGTTTCGTGCGTCGTTAATGCGGTTCTCAGCATCCTTGGTCTTATAGTAGGCGCTGAAAATCTTGTTCATGTCCACGGTGCCGATTTTTACCTGGGCGTGGCTGGTCGATGCTAAGCCAAGAAGGCCAAGGCAGAGGAGGGTGCAAAGGAGCGTTTTCTTCATAAAAAGTCCGGAGAGTGTTGGGTTTAGCTGAGACTTCGTAAAGCCGTTTTCGTTCAATTTCTTTTTGTGTGAAACAATCAGGGAAGGGTAGGGGATTGAGCCCTGGGGAGCCAGAGGGCCTCATTTGGCCAGCGAGAGAAGCTGCAAGCCGGGGTTTAGAACTGGTAGCCGATGCTGAAGTTAAACTGGCCAGTCGTGCTCGTATGGTGCGGATTCTGGATCGGCACGCCGTAATCGAGCCGCACCGGGCCGATCGGCAGATCGAGGCGGACACCCAGGCCTACATCGGAGGCAATCTGGCTGACGCTCATGTCGAATGCCCCGGGATTGACAAACCCCGTGTCATAAAATGCCGCGCCGCGGACCCGGTCCATGATCGGGTACGTGTACTCAGCGGTCACACGGGCCAGGCTGTCGCCACCGATTGGCTGGCCCTTGTTATCGTACGGAGCCATCGCGCGAAAGCGGAAGCCGCGGAGGCTGTTCGGGCCGCCCAGGTAGAGGCGGTCAAAAAGCGGCACGTGGTCGCTGTCGTCATAGTTCTCCACTTCAGCCCATTCCGCATTGATGAGGATGATGCCGTCCCCCGGGAGGTGCCAGTACTTGCTGCCGGTAAAGTCAAAACCCCAGTCATTCACTTCTCCGCCCAGCGGCCCGCCGGCGACAAAGGCGCTCAGGTCCACACGCTCGCCAGCGCGCGTCAGGAAGACGCTGTCGCGGGTATCATACGTGTAGCCGACTGTGAGGCCGCTCTTCGAGTGATTGCCCTCGTCCCGGATGATGTCCTGGGAGACGCCGCTGCTGACGTCGTAGATCTTGATATCCTCCAGCCGGTAGCTCAGGCGCACGGAGCTGAAGGCATTGATCGGCTTGCGCACGTCGATTTCCGTTCCGTAATTCTTTTGCTCGTACACAGACGAAACGAAATTCGCCGTGCTGTAGAAGAGGTCGTCGCCCACGGAAACCTGGTAATCCATGAAGTACGGCTCCGTCAGCGAGACATCCGCGTCCGTCCGCTGTGTGCCGAGCTGGAATCGCGCATGGAACCGCTCGCCCCCGCCCGTGAAGCTCGGCCAGTTGAGCAGGTCAAAGTTGGTCTGCTGCACCTCTACGAAGCCGAGCAGGCTGTCAATCGAGGAAAACCCCGCGCCGAAGTTGAACGACCCCGTGCGAGCTTCCTCGACCAGGACATTCACATCTTTGCGCCCCGGGACATCCGTATCGCTCGGGTAAATCTGGACGCCGCGATCCTTGTTGAAGTATCCGAGGTTCTCTAAGCGGCTCTTGCTGACGTCAACCAGGTTCGTGTTGTACACCTCGCCCGGGTAAACGGCCAGTTCGCGCCGGATGACTTTGTCCTTCGTCCGGGTATTGCCCTCGATATTGATGTGCTCGATGTACGACTGCGTCCCCTCATCGATCTTGTAATCCACATTGATGATCCGCGTTCCCGCCGTCGTGGTCTCCGCGTTTGCCGTCATGTCAATGTAACCGCGCGATCCATACAGGTCTCCGATAGCCTTCGTGTCGTCGCGCAGGTCTTGCGGGGAGAAGATGCCGTTGTCTTTCGTCTTGAGATGGCCGCCCACCTGCTCGGGGGTGTAAACAAGGGCCCCGGTCACTGAGACATGGCCCACGTGATATTGCTCCCCTTCGTGGATGGCGTAGATCAGTGAGACCTTTCCGTTGCCTGACGGCTCGATGCGCGGCTGGTCCACGGTGACATCTTCGTACCCATGGTTCTGGTAATACTCCCGCAGTGCCGTGACATCCTGGTCGAGCTGATCGTTGTTCACCCGCCCCGTCTTCGTCAGGAAGGAGAGCACATTCGCCGGCTGCGTCTTGACGACTTTCTTGAGCACCTTGGAGGTGAAAATTGTATTTCCCTCAAAACGGACTGACTTCACGACTGTCTTGTTCCCCTCGGATATCGTGAATGTCACCGTCGCCGCGCCTGTCTGGTCGTTGACGTCGGTATGATATTTGACGTCCGTCTGGGAGTAGCCGTGGTTCGCGTAGTCATCCAGGATCTTCTGCCGGTCCTGCTCCAGCGTCGCTTCATTGAGCGTTTGCCCCGACTTGGTGGAGATGTCCTTGCGGATCTTCCTTTCACCAATCGCCGATGCGCCCTGGATATTCACCGCCACCACGTTCGACTTCGACTGGATCACCACCA
>Ga0206799_1038_pt1 | contig 14089 bp, 10 predicted proteins | sample Alteio_BWOrgCont_67_FD_152900 | JGI IMG/M metagenome (GOLD analysis project Ga0206799, IMG submission 152900) | Enriched cells from forest soil in Barre Woods Harvard Forest LTER site, Petersham, Massachusetts, United States -... | ecosystem: Environmental > Terrestrial > Soil > Temperate forest >...
TTTGCGGCGCAAGCTGGTTTGGGCGCTACGCACGCGATAAATGTATGGAAAAAGGCTCCCCTGGATAAAATGACCCTATTGTATGGTTTGACCAATATAGATGGTATTGGCTTGCTTCCTGAAAATGAAAAAACAAAAGAAGTTATGTTAGTAGGTTATTTTGGCCTTACTATTACTGCAAATACTTTTAAAGGGCTGTCACACATAAAAACCTTGGCGATTGCTGTGGGAGAGCTATCGGGTAAATTAGTGATTGAAGATAATGCCTTTGTTGGTCTGGATAATCTAACCTATCTTTATGTGCATAAACTGGGTGGACGAGGAAAAGGGTTTGTGATTACCAAAGAGTTGTTGGCTGGGCTTAAATCGGTAGAGCAGCTTGAAATTAAAGATCTTAGAGTATCTGCTATTGAGCCGAGAGCGTTTGACAATCTGGCAAATTTACAGGTGCTGATCCTAGAAAATAATGCTTTAGAGACTATAGAAGCTAATACATTCAATGGTCTATCACAATTAAAACTTTTATATCTTAGTAATAACTTGATTCATCAAATAGATAAACATGGGTTTAATGAACTTAATAAATTGACTTTACTTGACCTGAAAAACAATAGATTGGGTGGCTTGTCTGCCGAGGTATTTACACCGCTCAAGCAGTTACGCTTTGTTGATGTCAATGGCAATCCGTTGCCGCAGGATAATTTAACCATGTTGCGTAAAAAAATACGCAAGGGTTGTTACATTGCCTATCCAATGGAACACATGTGGAAAAAAGGTGGCTGGAACCTATTCCCGATGAAAAGTGAGCTATATCGATTGAACCAGGAGCTGAGTATTGAGCCGGAAGGCGAGCCAGCAGAGAAAAAAGAATAACAAGCAGTATCTACAAATATCACAGAAAGCGCTCAGCACACACTGGGCGTTTTCTGTTTTCTAATCAGCCCTATTTCAAGGCCTTTTTACTGCTTTTTGCAGAGGCCATGTAAAATATGCCATTTGATGGTATAATATACACCACGCAATGGCATATTTATATTTTAGGGGGCATACATGTATAAAAGAAATCTTGCCGTAAAGGTGGAAAAAGCACTCAAACGAAGTCCGGTAGTACTGATCACGGGTGCTCGGCAATCAGGAAAAACAACGTTAATTAAGTCCGTAGGGCAAGAACGGGGGTATTCTTATGTCTCTTTTGATGACGTTCGTTATTTGTCTGCCGCAAAAAGTGATCCTATTGGTTTTATAGCGGGACTGCAAAAACCGGTCATTTTAGATGAAGTGCAGCGTATGCCGGAACTATTTTTAGCCATCAAGCAGGATGTAGATGAACATCGTATTCCGGGCCGCTATGCACTGACCGGATCAGCAAACCCACTTTTAATTCCTCGCCTGGGAGACTCACTGGCCGGTCGCATGGAAATTTTGGAACTATTTCCGTTATCTGCCGGTGAAATTGTGGGTAGACAGGAAACGTTTATAGAATGGCTATTTAATGATGATGCACCAAAAGCCGTGATTCCTATCGCCAAGCAAGATCTGTATCGCACGATTATAACCGGTGGATATCCATCAGTGCAAACCCTGAATCAGGAGGATCGCGATGCCTGGTTTTCCGGTTATATTACTACTATTTTACACAGAGACGTGCAAGAATTAGCCCAAATTACCGGACTTACCGATTTGCCACGCTTGCTGCAATTATTGGCAACACGGGTGGGCAATGTACTCAATGTAGCCGATATAAGCCGTACGAGTGGCATAGCGACCTCTACGCTGCATCGCTATTTAGCATTGCTGCAGACCGTTTTTTTAGTTAATTTGCAACAACCATGGAGCTCGAATTTAGGCAAACGTCTTATTAAGTCTCCCAAGACCTATCTGGTTGATACCGGCTTACTTTCATTTTTATTAGATCTGAACCTTGAAAAAGCGATGGTAAATCCTCAGCCTATGGGTGCGTTGGTAGAAAATTTTGTGCAAGCTGAGCTGCTCAAACAAGCTACCTGGAATAATGTGCGCATGCATCAATATCATCTGCGCACGCAAACGGGTGTAGAGGTTGACATAGTGCTTGAAGATGCTTCCGGCAAACTCGTTGGTATCGAGGTCAAAAATAGCCAGACGGTATCTGCTTCAGATTTCAAGGGACTTATGTATCTACAAGAAGAAGCAAAGTCTATATTCCACCGCGGTATTGTGTTCTACTCCGGATCTGAGATTGTCCCTTTTGGCCCGAATTTATATGCATTGCCGATGTCTGCCCTCTGGAATTTCTAATGCCTACTGCCGAGCAATCCAATCCTTAATGGCCTGTTTTAAATTGACATTAATTATGCCACCACCGCCTTGAATAGCATTTTTATTTACTCCGCCCTTGAGACCATGCTGATCTTTCAACCACGCCCCAAATTGTTGCATGTCAATTGCTGTTGTATAGCGCTCGTCGAGAGTAGCCACAAAGAGAGACTTACCATCAGTGTCGGTGTTGACGACCATGTATAGTCCGGGTTGTTTCTGGTTGAGTGTGTGTGCAATATCACGTAATTCCTGAACAGTACCATCTTCAACAGATACCAATAAAAATGGCAAACCGTTTACAACTTCGGTTTGCTGTTGCCAGCTGTGCAATTGTGCATGCATGAGCTGAGAACGTACTTTTTTTATGTGTGCGTGCAGCTCTTTGACTTCTTCTTTTTGCTTGGCTATTGCACCGGCTATATCTTCACGTTTTACTTTAAATTCTTGGCATAGCGCTTTAGTGGTATTAAATATCTCTTGAAACAATTCCATGGCACGTGGCCCGGTCACTGCTACAATGCGCCGATGGCCAGCAGATAGTGCAGTTACTTCTATGATTTTAAAGGTGCCAATGGCGCCAGTTGTTCTGACGTGAGTGCCGCCACACAGTTCTCTGGAAAATTCGTCGATGTCAATCATGCGCACTTGTTCCGGTTTATATTTATCACCAAAAAACGCGAGCGCTCCCTGTTCAAGGGCCTTGCTGAGCGGCATATACTGCACGTCAACGCAAAGATCTGCGCGTATTTTTTCATTTACCACGTTTTCGACTTGCGTTATTTGTGCCGGTGTTAAGTTTTCATGGTACGTAAAATCGAAGCGTAAATAATCAGGATGCACGAGTGAGCCGGATTGTTTTATTTGTTTGCCACATACAGCCATCAAAGCTGCTTGCAGTAAATGGGTTGCGGTATGATTTTTCATGGCATTGGTACGCCACGTAGGATCAACCTGTGCAGTTACGCTGTCGCCAACTGCAAGTGCGTGTGGTGCTTTAATTTCAGCAGCAATTACGATGTTGATAAAGCGGACGCTTATGAGCGGTGCTTTGACGCCATTAAAGATCAGCCAGCCTTGGTCCGGTACCTGACCTCCACCGACAATAAAGAAGGGAGACTTGCGTGTTATGACGTAACACGTTTGCCCTTGCGCTACCCGATCGACTACTTTGTTGTCATGTACTAACCCGATTATGGTTGAATGAGTTTCTAGCTCTTGGTATCCGGTAAACTCAGACTGTATGTCAGGGCCAAGCTCTAAGGTAGTCAGCAGGTCGGTAAGCTTTTTACCTGATTGTGCTTGTTGTGCGGCCATTTCTGCCTCAAAGCTTGCAGTATCAACGGTGTATCCCTGCTCACGCGCAACGGCACCCACCAGTTCGATCGGAAAACCATACGTGTCATAGAGCTTGAATGCTTGTTGCCCGGTCAGTTGTTTTGTGTTGTTACTCTCTTGCAAGTATTGCGCTAGGATAACGCGCCCCCGCGTTAAATTCGTGGAGAATTTTTCAGTTTCGCCGGTCAATAGGCTAAAGACAAGCTCAGTTTGTGTTTTAAGTTCCGGGTATATGGTGGCCATATCTGCAATGACTATACGTGATAAGGTGGGGAATATGTTCCGGTCTGTTAATTTTTGAGTAAAAAGGGCAGCACGCCTGATTATTTTGCGCAGTACGTAGCCACGGCCTTCATTGGAAGGCGCACACCCATCGGCAATCAACATAGTTGAAGAGCGAACGTGATCGGCAATGACGTGAAAGGCTGCTTTCATTAACGTGTTTTGTTGTGCGTAGATTAGACCACTTAACTCTTCTGTTTTTTTGATGATATTTGTAAACAGATCGGTGGTAAATACTGAGTCTGTATTCTGCATGACGGTCGCTAATCGTTCAAGGCCCATGCCGGTGTCTACGCCGGTTTGTTTGAGCGGTTTTAAGGTGCTATCCACTTGGCGATCAAATTGCATGAACACTAAATTCCAAATTTCCAAAAAGCGATCACAGTCGCATGAGGGTCCACAGATGGTGACATCTGTACATCCATATTCCGGCCCGCGATCTAAATGTATTTCAGTGCATGGACCGCAGGGGCCAATGTCGCCCATTTGCCAAAAATTATCCTTGGCGCTCAGGCGGTGAATCATGGTAGTTGGCAGCCCCACATCCTTGTGCCAGATATCATATGCCTCATCATCAGTTTCAAAAACAGTGGCGTGCAAGTGAGTCATGGGTAATTGGAGCTCTTTGGTCAGAAATTCCCATGCAAATTGTATGGCTTCTTTTTTAAAGTAATCACCAAATGAAAAATTACCCATCATTTCAAAAAAGGTTAGATGACGTTTCGTGAATCCAACATTATCCAAATCATTATGTTTGCCACCGGCCCGTACACATTTTTGTATGCTGACTGCGCGCGTATATGAGCGCTTTTCTTGCCCAAGAAAGAGATCTTTAAATTGGTTCATGCCCGCGTTGGTGAATAGTAAGGTCGGGTCTTGTGCCGGAATTAATGATGAGCTGGAAACCTGGTCATGGCCATTTTTAATGAAATAGTTAAAAAATCGCTGGCGAATTTCAGATGATTTCATAGTGATACCTAGGGTTATGGCTGTCAGTAAAAGATAGCGCGAGTAAGTATACCAGATTGTCAGCGGAGCGTAAATTATCGTCAGAGATTGCAATGGTTGTTCTCTAGTGCATAGTGTTATGGATATAACAACAGTTATTCCTGCTGAAATCAAGGCATCAAAAACAGTCATGGCACCCGCCTTTGAGGGCATTGCATATTGGTCTGAACCTGCCGGTGCCAAACCACGCGATGGGCGGGTATGGAGCGGCAGGAAAGTTCTCGTGGCACGCCTCATAAGCTGGCAAGAGGTTAGTAGTACTGTAAAAGCGCCGTAGTTAGGATTCGAGCACGATTGCATCAAATGCCGGTTTGAGCTGTGCATAGATCACGCTCAGATCGACAGATATTGGCTTAGTATCGCATAAAACGGGCATAAAATTGGTGTCACCTTCAAAGCGGGGTAATACATGCACATGTAAATGAGCGGGGATGCCAGCACCGGCAGCTTTACCGGAATTGATTCCTATGTTAACGCCGTGAGCTCCCAAGGCTGTGATGACGATCTGCTGGGCGTGGGATGCCAGTTCTATAATTTCTTGGCGGGTAGTGGCGGTCAACTGAGGGAGGGTGCTGGCGTGTTGCAGCGGTAAAACCATAAGGTGCCCCGCATTATATGGGTACTTGTTGAGCATAACTACCGCATGGGTGAATCTGCGCAGAATGCCATTTTCATGATCATCTGATTTCTGGAACTGCACGCAAAACACACAGTCTGATGCGGCACCGGTATCATTTTTGGGTTTGGATGCGATACCTCGAGCATAGTGAGTTCGCCAGGGGGCATAAAGTTTTTTCATCTGATTTTCCTGCAATATATTTTTTTAATACATGCAATAAAGATATACTGATATCAAACAGTATACAATATTCTTAACGTGGTTTTGCAGCTCAGAATATCATTGCAAAGCAGCATGTCAGTACGACATCCGTGCCTCAACAAAAAAGAACCTGGTTAAAGTGGCTCTCTGACCTGTTTTCTTCTTGGTTTTCTGCACGAACTACGCGGGGCTAGCCTTCTGGGAAGGTTTCTTACAAAGCGGGGGGCTAAATGTCCTCCAGTTTTAACTGGAGGCATATATATTGCCAATGTACTTGCCGTTGTACCAAGGAGGATCGAATCACTTCAAGTCGTCGTGCTTTCTCTCTGAGCGATTGTAGTTGCGAAGACGATTGAGGGGCTCGGTTCGCTTGTAGCTGTACAATGTCTGCCAGGACATTCTTTTTTCGTACGATTACAATTTTTAAAGCATACGTAATAACAGGTAGACAGGTGTGGGATTGACATGATGCAAGTAGTGCCTGTACGCCTGCTAGGTCTGCTTGCTCAATAAGCAGATTTAGTCTAGTAAACAAACTGTTCTGCATTTGCAACAATTTTTCTTTTTGAGTTTGCCGAGAGTCTTCTTGTCTTGCCTTGCACATCATGACCAATCGTGTAAAGAGCGCAGGATTTTTGTCCTTAACACATAGAATATCTGAAGTGAACGAGAAGTTGACCTTAGACTTAGCTGCGATTATTATCTGCGCTTGTAATTTTAAAGAGGGATAAGCGCCACCGTTGAGCAAGCACTCCGTGCTATGATATCTTCCCTGAAGAAGGGCAAACTCTAAATATTTTGACAAGAGATCATTAAGTATATGAGCGTACTTCTGGTTGCTTGAGGACACTTCTTGAAGTATTTCTAGTATTCTTACTAAGTCTTGCATTCTAGGAGCATCAAATATGTCCTGTGCGGATGTTATTCCGTCAGGATTAATCATGGCATTGACGGGTTTTAATATAAACCAGAGATAGTCACTGCTATAAATCGGAGCAGATTGTATAATCCATTGTATTATTGAGCATATCATGCGTGTGTCATCGTGCTTGTATACTGTTTCGAAAATCTTAACCCATGGATTATTTACAGACTCTTCAGGGTCTAATAACTTGTCTTCTGCTCGTACAGAAGAAGGCACAAGCTTATCACAATAGGTAAGTATTTTTTGCACGTATGCATATTTTTTCTCTACAAGCGCATATTGTAAAAGCTCTGTTGCAACCTTATTAAAACAGGGATGCGTACTTATTGTATCAAGTGAAATGCCCAGGTACTCGGTGTTATCTGCAGTAATAAAGCTCTTAAATAATGAGACAATGCGTGCCCTAACAGTGGTGTCACGGATGTCCTGATTATTATGAGGGAACAGTGTCGCCAGTAGTTGCCTATATGTACGAAGATACTCATGTTCATGATGATCTAGTGTGGTCGGTTGTTCTCCAGAGGAGAACTGAGCATGGGAGAGTAAGGTATTTACGCAGTCATACTTTTTGTATTCATAGGCATAACATAATAGGTTTAGTATAAGTTTATTAAAATGTGGTTCATGTTTGGTATGGTTTAAAAATTTTGTTAGTATCTGGTGCTTGTTAGTATCTATTATCATAACTGCGACTTCCAAGAGTGCCTCATGCAGTTGTGTTTTATGAACTCCCTCATTGCCATCAAAACGCTGTTCTAAGAGCCACATCAGTACTGGGTCAAAGATGGCTTCATCCGGACTCATACAGCAATACGAAAAGGTACTTTCCCAGAAGGAAGGTTGTTGTCTTTGTTTGGCTAAGGATGTCTTGAAATGTTTATTGTTAATCAAGGCCTTTACACATGCAATATTGCCCTCAAAAATCGCGTGACTAACATGAGTCAGAGCCCTATTTTCCGGACACACATCATGTTGCGCTCTCTTTTCGACAAAAGTAGACCAGGTTTCATCTTTAGGAAGAGACTGGTTCGCTATAGCCTTGTGCAAAGCAGGCCATTTAATATCTTTTTGAGCATAATGAGCCTGCACATATGTTTTGCCTTCTGTGGGCAATAGCGCTTGAAATCGCTTAGATATATCACCTGGCAACGTAAGCATTTTAGCATATAGGGTTACCATGGGGTGACTGATCAATTTAAGATCTGGCCTTTGCGCAAATAAATATTTTGCTCTAGTAGTGCTTTGTAGGTTAACGGCACTAAAAAGCTCTTTAATAGTATCGGGCACGGAAAGCTTGAGCCCAAGAGGTAATAATTTTGCTATATTACGAGGGCTTGCAAAATTATGATAAAACGCATTAACCTTCATCAAGACATTTCTGGTTGCAGGGCTGCACAGGGCAACAATAAGCGCTTTGCAATCATCGAGGAGGGGTATCTGGTCATCGGCTTGCCCTGGATGAGCTGCTAATTGATGTGTCGACGAGATTTCTAGCTCCAGTCCTCGCTTCATACCAAGAAGCGGTATGCTTACTAAAAATGCTAAGAATAGTGCGTAGACACGAATTTTCATGAGACCTCCTAAAATGGTTAGTTATCTATATTTTTATACTACCAGATTAAGGGTTTAAGACAAGGCATTTAATTTATGTTAATTGCACAACACCAGTTTTAAAGAGACACTTGGCAGATTGATACAAATAGAACTATTTGTTAATTATTGACGCGTCGCCTTGCTGCGCCTAGCGTAACCCAGCTTTGTAGTGACAGAATCAACATGAGTGGTTCTACTGGCAGGCGCAGGCGCGCGTAGCCAAAGCCACCCGTCATGCCGATAAGGGCAATAGTGATTAGAGCACTTAGTACCCAGACGCGTTGCACACGCTGTGCGTCTGCCATTAGTGGCTGTTTACGGTATAGTGATGCAAAGACAAAGTGCCACAACCCACCCAGCAGTCCAAGCCATATAAATACAGAAAAGAGCATTTCAGTCCAGCATATGGTGCGCATCCAAAATGGCATTGGTTGTGTCCACAAGCATTCGGCGATTTTTTCGGTTACAAACTCTTCAAGCGGGTCAAACCAAAAAGTGCCTTTTGCATAGGTGGTTAATTGACTTGAATATAAATCGAAGGCTGTTTTGCATGCCTCTTTAATCCAGTCAATGCAAAAATACAAGGGATATGAAGCAATAATAGGAATAGCGATTTTTTTGCTGAGTAATGGTGATACATGCAGAGCAGTGCCTTGCAACGTCATGTAGGTTTTTTCAATGAGCCGGTGTGCCTGCTGTTGCGTATATTTCCATGCGTCAATGAGTGGTATGTCCATCGTGCGCCGCAAAATTTTAGGTGCGCAAAATACGTTCAGGTAAATGCCTGATAGGGGGCAATAAAACCATTGCCCAGTCAGACGATAGTTGCGGATGTACCAGGGTAGCAAAGAGGTAAAAAATGGAGCAGCAAAGCTGAGGCTTTTGCCGATACGCTTTTGCAAAGAGCCCGGAGCAGCACCGGCAATAAGCAGCATCGCCAGTATACCTACAAATTCACCCATTGGCCTTATCCATGTAAAGATACTGAGCATCAAAGTAGTCATGAGGCAGGTGAAAGCCCAATGCGGTGACGGGTCAAGCAATAATGTGAATAACAAGATAAGAAAGAGGTAAAAAAAGATCATGCCGATACCTTCGGTAAGCAGATAGGTGCTTGCCAATACCAATCCGACGTGAAATACCGCTATGATGCCTGAAAGCCATGCTATCGGCCAACTGCGTGTCAGTAGGTGTGCCAGATACAAGATGATGAGCGGGATGAATGAGCAGAGCAATAACTGTACCCATAATGCCATGCGCTGTGCCGCATGATTATCGTTAAAACCGCTACTGCGTATGCTGTACTGATTATAAAACCAGGCAAGGTAAGCAGGGTATCCGGGTGTGCGCCAAAAGAGTGGTTGATTGTTACCGGGAGTGCTCATGCCGTTGCCGAGCGCAATGCATAAAGCACCCAGATGATAATCATTGGAATCGGCTTGATGATAGTGGATATGATCTGCGGTAGTTTGGAGCATGAAGCAATAAAAAAAAAGTGCACGGACTATAAATGCCACGCAAAACAGACACCACAACTGTGCATATGATGGCGCTGCGTGTATCGATACCATACTACTCCCCATGACGAAAAAACGACGAAAAAATACTGCGTTATTTTAGCAGCAGTATGTCATGATTTGTAATTTAGGCAATAGCAGGTTCATCATTCTCATCTTCACTAATTGGTTGGGTAACATACCAGTCATAACATTTTTTAACGCCAACAAGGCATGCTATGCAGCAGGCGAGGCTAATTGCTATATATTTTGGTGAAAACATTGTTTGTTTGTGTGGTGGTGTATCCGGCTGATGAGGCAATTGAGGGAGGTGTGTAGCTGGTCCGGCACCGGTACTAGTTATAAAAGTTTGCCGGCCGTTAAGTATTAAGTTTCGAGCGTCGGGATTCCTACAGCGACCAGCTTCAAATTCCCAAAACTCACTTGATGGGATCGCACCATTGTTTTTTTCCATGTGTGGCCAAATAATCGCTAACCTGGCTATTGGATTATTGTCGATGGGATAGTGGGAATCGTAGTTGATGATGAGACAATGCGGAAAATAGTCTACGTTGCCGGCCCAATATGGTCTATTTTCATCATACTCATATCGTATTAATGCTAGCCACCAATAGGCGTACTCAGCGGTCTCTCTCAGGTCTAATAGAGCTTGATCTTTCTCGGGATCAACTAGGTTCTCTGTTCTTTGATTGGTAGTAGCAAGAGCAGTCGCACATTTCCGACAAAACTCTTTCAGTGGCTCTAGAGTTTTTACAGTGACAGCGTCGTAGAACTCTTGATCTATTCTAGCATAGTCTATTGTAAAGAAAGGGACCTCATCAGCGGTATCATTGACCAAGGTTTTCATGCACAGGCTTGAACCTGTGTGTAGGCTGAGGATTAATACTAGTACAAGTCGAGCAATATTCACAAATTATCTCCATTAAGTATAATCTATACAAGGGTTTTAGGTATATAATCCTACAAAAAACAGTATACAAAGTTGTGTCCTCTTAGGCAAGTGGGCTACAGGGCTTTTCTATGTGTAATGAAGGGGCTAAGAGCTTTGCTCATCCTTCAACAGGTTCAGGACGAGCGCGATGGCCTTTATACACCGGAAGAGCCTCCTGGCTAACCAACTTGTATATATATCTCGTATTGTTTTATAAAAATCTGTTGTTCGCTCATCCTGAGCCTGTCGAAGGAGCGTAATCAGGTATAATAGTATTTCTTACCCACTTTACACACCATTATTGGATTAATCATGCATCTATTGTGTTATTTTTTTACTGTTTGCTTTACTATATCTGGCACTTCTCTGTTACAGGCACGTTTGGAGCATTGGGACTGGCGCGCGGTGGATCTAAATGCCATTACATTGCCCTCTATTATGGGGACTTCTGTATCAGAATATCAGGTATCAGGAGCTCATAATTGCCCCCATTCCAATTGGGCGCATTGGGAAGGTAAGAAAATACACAATGGCAGACCTACTATTCAAGGCAATGACTGGTCGGGCAGCGCCTGTAATTTTTGGCATTCCTGTTATCAAGACATAGCCTTAATTAAGCAGCTGGGATGTAACTCATTTCGGTTCTCTATTGAATGGAGTAATATCGAACCACAAGAGGGGCAGTTCTGCCAAGAAGCGATAAATCATTATCGGGATTTTTGTGTCGGATTGCGCCATGCTGGCATTGAGCCTATGATTACGCTCCATCACTTTACCCATCCACACTGGTTTGAGCAAAAGGGAGGGTTTGCTAATGCAGAAAATATTCATTATTTTGTTCGTTTTTGCGAACGGGTATTTACACAATTGTCGTCTCAGGTGACGCTATGGTGTACCATTAATGAAATTGGGCCGTTTGTCTTTCAAGGATATATACAAGGAGTATTTCCTCCCGGTCTCTCGGGTGATTTATGGACTGCATTGAACGTTATGCGTACTATGATGCAAGCCCATTGTGCTGTGTACAAGGCATTGAAGGCGTTGCCCGGTGGAGATAAGGCGCAGATTGGTTTGGTGCACCAGTATTTAACGATTGAATCTCATACCACGTCCTATATGCAACCTGCGTTACAGATGCTTGGTACCTACGCAGCTGGCGCTACGCTCTGGTCCATGTGGGCGTCACTAGTGCCTAAAACGACTAAGTTCAGAACTAGTTGGGCGCTGGGTGTAGCAGCACTCGGTGCACTAAACCCCGTAGAGCGCATACCGGCCTGGTTTATGACCTATATTTTTAATGATGCATTGATGCATTTTTTGAAAACGGGTACCGTATTTCCGTTCATTCCTGGTTTACGTCTTACCATAGCAGATGGTAGAGATTGTTGTGATTTTATTGGTCTGAATTTTTATTCGCGCGTTGTGATTGAGTCTCGGTTGATAGCTTATGTACTGAGTGGCGGTGTTGGTGAGTGTGCATTTCCCCATTGTCGCCAAGGTGAGCTGATGACTGACATGGAATATGGTGTATGTCCCGAAGGCCTCTATGCGGCAATTAAAGACATGTCACAATTTGGTAAACCTATCTATATCACTGAAAATGGCGTTGCTGACAAACATGATGACATTCGTGCGCTTTGGATCAAGCGATATTTATACGCGGTGTCTAAAGCACTTGCTGATGGGTATGATGTACGTGGCTACTACTACTGGTCGCTGATGGATAATTTCGAATGGGACCGTGGCTACGGGCAGCGCTTTGGGTTGTATGAGGTGGATCGGATTACCCAGCAACGCCGGCTTCGTCATAGCGCGCAATGCTATGCGGAAGCTATTGAGAGACAACGGTAGATTCTAGGTTATCTTGAGTGTCATTTTCTATTTTTGTTGGTTCTGCGCTTAGCCATCGATGGCCGGCATACAGTGCCAGCACTATGCCGCCCGCTATCAGGAGCTTTTTGGGACGTAGTAGCATGGAGGCAACAGTTTGCGGTTGTGGTGGTGTGACAACTGCTGGTTCTGTAGCGTCGTTGTCAAGAAATGACTCAGTCGTTGCTGCAGTAGTGCTCACGGCTGGTATTTCTTGTGTAAGATTGTCTGTGGATGTTGCGGATGAAGAATGTGCGTTGGCAGTCGATGTTGGAAGAGCCAGCACTGCTGTTTTTGATGCAGCTGGACTGGTTATGTTGGCAGCTGCGGCTGTTGAACTTGTAGTGGTCGTAGCGGTTGGTACTGTAGGTTTCGGATTGCTAGTTTGTATAGTTGCATCGGCAGGATTATCTGTACGGGAATTATATTCTTTTAGTAGATTAACTATCGCAATAATCTCAGGATCCTTGTTATTGCCATATCGTTCTAATACGGTGAATGGCTTTACTTTTTTGGGTCTATTAACGGTTGATACCTGTGCGCCAAGTTGTAATAATCTCAGTACAACATCCGGACGCTTGTAGTATACTGCCCAGCATAAGGGTGTATAGCCTGGCTGACTTACTGATTTTTCATCGCTTAATGCATCTACGGCAACCCCTCGTTGCACAAACCATGCGATCCAGTCAGGCAAATAGGCATTTGATCTGCCCATGCTGGCCGGCCTATGGTTTTGTATTAAATAGCCCATGATATCATCTTGGGCATCATCAAAACGTATCAATGAGGCGTTTGGGTCTAGAGTAGAAATCTGTTGTAATAAATAGTTAATTTTGAGTGCTGATCGGCCTGTCCAGCCTTTTTCTACCAATACTAATAATACTTTCTTGAGCAATAAAGGATCGTTGGTATTGCTTATTATCTGATTTAGCTGATCTATTGTTCGCGCGCGGTATATTTGTTGTTCTTGAGTATAATTGAATTCTGCGGTGACCGGTTCATCATCCATGGCCATCAGATTGCTGTTCAGGGTCAGATTTGCGAGCGCGCAAAGCATTATTCTAGAAATATTATTTTCTTTCATGAGGTCTCCCTATTCGGTCGCGGCAGACTCTTGTTTTTGTACCCAATTTTGCGTGGCCGTTAGCGGCACGGTAAACCAGTTTGCAAACCATTTTTTACGAATGGACAGATTCAGGTATGAATCTTGCATGTCCTGCGCATAATCAGTCATGTTTATTTTCAAATCTTTTGCATCATCCTGATCTCTGTTCAGTTTGATTTCTACAATGCCCGTTGCAGGTAATTCATATGTTGCCTTTGGAACGATTGGTTCATCAGATCCACCAACAAAAATATCAGCGCCGGTGTTATTGATCAGAACATTTTGCGTGTGTTGTTTCGTGTTACCACTCATCCACCAGCGGTAAAAAATACCGGAAAAACTTAATGCTGCTACCACGGCTGCGATTTTTGCTTTGGCTGTATTCCATTGAAAGGAAGGCAGCGTT
>Ga0206799_1127_pt1 | contig 14066 bp, 9 predicted proteins | sample Alteio_BWOrgCont_67_FD_152900 | JGI IMG/M metagenome (GOLD analysis project Ga0206799, IMG submission 152900) | Enriched cells from forest soil in Barre Woods Harvard Forest LTER site, Petersham, Massachusetts, United States -... | ecosystem: Environmental > Terrestrial > Soil > Temperate forest > O...
TACAAATAATATCAGGCGCAAAATTGAATATCTGGTTAAGCTCCTGTTCCAGTTGCTTACGTTTTATCTCGGCGCCTAAATACTCGCTAAAGGTTTCAACCAGTTTGTCAATTGCAGCTGCCTGCGCGGCGGTGTTGGTTGAGCCAAGCATCAGCACGCCTATTACTTCATTTTTATGTTTTAAAGGAATTCCGTATACCGTCTTCAGGCCTGCTTTTTTGGCTGCTGCGCGACGGATAAATTGTTTGTTTTTATCAACGTCGGGCCAAAACTCCGTTGCCTGCTTTTCCCACACAATTCCGGGCAAACCCTGGCCCTTTGCAAGGCTTTTAATTTCTACACTTTCGTCATAAAAAACTCCCATCGTGGTGTTTTTTCGGGACCTGGCAGCGAGTTGTATTTTGTTTTTGTCGACCCCGATCAGCCAGGCCTCAGCCATGCTGAAATTTGTAAATTCAACCAGCCGTTCAAGTACTTTTTCAAGCGTTTTGTTAAGCTCAGCTGCTTCATTAAAGAAAAGGCTAATGTCGGACAACAGAGATTTCCGCAGTTCTTCATTTTTACGCTCTGAGATGTCCCTTATAAACATCGAAATACCGTTGCCAGAAGGGTATACACGGTTTTCCTGCCACAATTCAAGCGGCTCATAGTGATCCTCATTACACACGTATTTCTTCTCATTAAAAGCCGTCTCAATAGCCTCGTATGTTGCCGAACCAACTGCATCCGGAAAAACATCCCATATATTTTTTCCGATCAGTGATGCCGGATCGTGCCCAACCATCAGGCCTACCTGTTTATTGGCATAGGTATAGTGCTTGTTTTGATCCAACGCGATAAAGCCGTCTGTTATGTTATCCAGGATGTCTTCAATTTGGGCATTCTTTTTACTGATCTCCTGTTCGGCATGTTTCACTTCTGTAACGTCATATATTAGCGAATAAAACCCCTTGACCCTATTCCCCTCCACATCCGGAAGATATTGTGTATCCGTATTAATAGCCCTACCATCCACTCTGTGAAATGTACGTTCAAATCGTTGGGGTTTACCTTTTAACACTTCGCGTATATGCACTTCGTGCAACTCGAATTCTTCCTTGTCCAGGATATCCCGCTTGTTTACGCCCAGTATTTCATGCGGCTGTTTCTCGAACCAATCCATATAAGGTTTATTGGCAAACAAGCAGTCGGCATCCGAATTAAAATATGCGATAAGGGCCGGCAAATTATCTGTGATCGTTTTCGTAAAGCGTTCGCTTTCGATGATCTTTTCCTCGTTCAACTTTCGCTCAGTAATGTCTGACCGTATGGCAACATACTGGTATGGTTTGCCATGCTCATTTAAAAAGGGAACGATAGTGGTATCAACCCAATAATAGCTGCCATCTTTAGCTTTGTTTTTTAATTCGCCCCGCCATATCTCGCCTTTTGCAATGGTAACCCATAGATTGCGTATGAAAGCTTTATCGTGGTAGCCTGAGTTAATAATGCGGTGATCCTTGCCGATAAGTTCGGCTTCGCTGTATTTGGATATTTTGCAAAAGTTTCCATTAACGTGGGTTATGATGCCTTTTTGGTCAGTAACAGCTACAATGGCCGATTCATCCAGGGCATACTGGTAGGCGAATAATTCGTTAACAGATTGCTGGAGCTTAGCTTCGGCCTCTTTTTTATCGGTAATGTCCCTGAAGTTGCAAACTATGGCATTGATGTCCGGATCGTTTAAAAAATTAGTATATGTACATTCAATCCAGATGTAATGATTTGTAAAATGCCTGGAACGAAATTGACATAGCTCAATATTGCCAGGTTTTGCCTTAACTTTATTGATTACTGATTTGACTAACATACGATCATTGGGATGAATCAGCTCATCCATGTCATATTTTGCGCGGTCAGCAGCAGTCCAGCCATTGATCCGTTCGGCAGAGGCGCTCCGGTAAATAACCTGTAAATCGTTATCGAGCAAGGTTAGTCCATCATAGCTGTTTTCTATCAGTTTTTTGAAGAGCTTATTAGCAATTGTATTCCCGGCAGGAGATTTATGATCAGCTGCAGCAGGGGTCTTGCCCGATTTTTGGACTTTAGACATAAAGAGTTAGCCAGTGGGGTATTTCGTCCCATAATTCCCCTCTGTTTCAAAGATCACCCACTTAAAGCAAGATGATGAATGAGAGAATCATCGAACTTTGTAAAGCTTACTAATTATTTCTTAACAATCAACCCGTGTTTTAACGGTATTTTCGGCTATAATCACTCAAAATTACTCATTAGTCAAATAATTTATCAATAGTTGGCGCGGCCCGATAAATCATCGGTTACTTATTGCTCTTATTCAATCAAAAAATATGGAGTATTAGCCCGTTTCAGTCCCGGTTTTGACTGTCCTACGTAGAGATGACTTCGTTTCTCGCCATGACGCTAGGTGTTGGCGTTAACGACCCGTTTTTTGCCGCAATTGCCCCTGCTTTATTCCTGTTTTTAAACTTTATTTTAGCGAAAAACTAAACCCGGTAAAATGAGAAACGTTATTTGCGGCCTCAATATCAGCATCGATGGGTGCTATGACCATACGAAAATGAGCGGCGGCGAGGAGATCCTTCAATTTTTTGCCGACCTGTTGTCAGGCGCCGACCAGGTCGTTACCGGGCGGAAGATGCATGAGTTGATGGTGCCGTTTTGGCCCGAGGTGGCCAGGACACAATCAGGAACACCGGCGGCGAACGCGTTTGCAAATACCATTTCGGCTATTGATACCATCGTGATATCCCGCACCATGGAACAGGCGGAAGGCGGCCCGCGCATTATTCGCGGCGGCCTCGAGGACGAGGTCCGCAACCTGAAACAACAGCCCGGCAAAAAAATATCCATTGGCGGCATGACGGTGCGCTCACAATTAATGGCGGCCGGCCTTATCGATGAACTTTATGTTGTTGTGCACCCGGTCATAACGGGTACGGGCCCCCGGTTGTTTGATGATATCAGCCTTGATGACACCATTAAAATGGAGTTGGTGGAGACTAAGGTTTTTGGGAATGGGTGTGTGGTGCTGTGTTATGTGAGGCGGTGAGGACGGTAGGCTCTGACTTCGAATGTGTATGCCTGTCGTCTGAGAATACATATATAAAAGTCCGAAGTTTAATAAAATATCCAGATTATCATCCGAAACATATCTCAGGAAAACATTAGGAATACCATTGCTCCGTATCTTCCTAATTTGACAATTTGTTCCAAACCTACTAGGTCAAATTTAGATCCTGGCGAAACTGAGGCGACCCATTTTGATATTTGCGTTGCATTTTCAATGTAGGAAAACTTTGGTAGTGCATTTAAATTGCAAATAACATCTGTAAGGTAACTTTTATCTATTCGTATAGACGGTTTATCTTTGAATTTAATGATGTTAGATAGCCTTTTATTGTAAAATGAATAGTTATATGTAAAATCTGCGTTTAGTTTGATACACATACATGGTGCGGCGCTTTCTCTAATATAACGTATTGTGGAGCTTTCAATACTTGTAGAAAATTGGTCTCTTAACCTAATTATACTTTCGAGCCCGGGATTATAGAAGCTGCAAATTTTTGAAAACTCAGCTTTGGGCATTAACAAAAAAGAGGCGAATCTTTCAGCCTCTTTTTCTTTGGGTATATCGGGGTTGCAGGTATTGTCTTTATTGTAGGAGAGCGAAAGCCCATTTTGGAGTTGTGTACGGTGTTCCGGAATGAAATAGTGTCCAAGTTCATGCGCAGTAGTTACTCTGGCCTTCCCAGACGTTTTTTTCATATCCTTTAGATTAATATGGATATAAAAGTTGTCTAATTCGTGGACAAGTTGCCCAAGAAAGTCGTCCTTATACTTGCTGTAAATTAACCTGATATTATTATCGGCAATAATTCGGTTAAGATTTACCTTGCCTTTATTCAAGTACGCCGAACCAATTGAATCAGCTAAATCTTCTATTTCATTTAGTCTTCGGTCCATTACTTCGTTTCTCAAATTTTGCGTCAGCCACTCTTCGTTCAGCAGCCATTTGCCTACTCACCTCATCGGTCATTTTATGTTTAGCGCCTTTAGCAGCCATGGCCAGTTTTGGTGCAGTCATGAGTTTTTCAAGAGGCTTTTTAGTAACAAGATCATCTGGAAATACCGGCGTCCGCAGTACTTCCGGTAGAATAATCGCTGTTGTTCCATATATTCGTTCAAATTCTTCCACCTCTTCAATAGTTTCAGGAAAAAGAAATCCACTGTTATGCATTGCTTTTTGGATTAACTCTTCCTGTTTTTCCCTTTTTGAAGAATTTGCCTTTGAATGGTTTTTCATATATTTTGATTTTGCGTTTTTTTAAAATTAATTATTTGGCGAAGGAAAGCAAAATTTCATTACTTTGGATAGGGCTCGCTTTTTAATTTGACGTATAGTTGGTGCTTCTACCCCGTACATTGAGCACAGGTCAGCCAAAGCCTGGTCACTAATATGTTTCGTCGTATTGATACAACCTTCCGAGGCATAAATCCAGATAATATGTCGATCTCGTTCGGATAGCGTATTAAGCGCATCATTCAGTTTACTTATCAATTCTGCATTCACATCCGCCATTGGTGGCTCTCCATACAACTGCTCAAAAGCGTCATACACCGGTTCATTTTCCATCACTAACTCGATGTCATATGTGATGGCTTCTTTTTTTCGTTTGGCGTAGAACGTCCGGAAGCAGTTTTTTGTAATCTTACCTAACCACGCCTTAATAAAAGCACTGTGCTTTTTTTCAGCCATATGTTCGGGAAAGCTAAACTTCGGGAGGAACTTATAGGCACGTAAGAAGGTTTCCTGACTGATATCCTGCGCTAATTGTTCTGCGTCTTCAAAATTACGACATACGTTTACAGCTATCTTATATACATGATTGATAAACCTTCTGTAGAATTCGTTCCATAACACTCGTTTTTGGAATTCGTCGCACTCTGTTGTTAATCCTTCAATCAATTCCAGATCTGAGTAGGTTTTTTTGTTCATATTCGATATCGGCTCCATACGTTAGCTTATTTACTTACATAAACCCGCAAGCGTGACAACCAATGAATTATACGTTTAAAATTAAAATGTCACGCTTATAGGTTATCAGTGTAAAAGCAACTTGTAAATTATGGAAAATCATAACAAACCCGAAATTATCGAAATTGTCATCATTGACATTGAAGTTTTTGTAAGAGAGGGAAAGGAAGTACCTCGCGGACATCATTATCATTACCTTATAATGGTTGACCGCCAAAAATATAAAGTGGAAAAAGAGTGTTTAACTGGTAAAGAAATATTATTATTAGCAGGTAAAGTGCCTTTTGACCGTTTCCAATTGAACCAGCGTTTTAAAGATGGCAAAGTGGTTAAGATCGCGTACGATCAGGTAGTTTGTCTTGCTGAACCAGGAATTGAAAAATTCATGACCATCCCGTTGGATCAAACAGAAGGAGGGCGCTAACATGAGGAGGCAGTTTCAATTACCTGAAGATGACGTTCATTTCTTGGAAAGTTTGGGATTACCATGGGAAACTATAAATGATGGCAATATGCAATGGCTGCTTATTCATAATTACCCGATCTCTAACGGATATAACTTTAATGATGTGTCAGTTGCTTTAAAAATTGAAACTGGTTACCCTAGGGCCGCCCTGGATATGGTCTACGTTTACCCACCTTTGCAACGAACTGATCGCAAGGGAATCAACGCTCTTTGCTTACAACATATTGATCAAAAGATGTATCAACGTTGGTCTCGGCATCGAACAGCTGCTAATCCATGGCGACCGGGTATTGATGACATATCTACCCATAAAAGCCTTATCGATTTTTGGTTTGAAAACGAATTTATAAAAGTTCCCCATGCAATTACAACTTAAGATAGCCGGCTATCATCATGATCTTTTAATCAAGCACCTATTGCCAGAAGATGGGCATGAAGCTGTGGCGGTGGCGCTGTGTGGTAGACATGAGGCTTCGGATACACAGACACTATTAGTGCATGAAATTATAATGATACCCCACGAAGAATGTTATGTAAGAGAATATGATGTCTTGCATTGGCCTACACGACTTATTGAACGCTATTTTGAACGAATTGGGCGAAGCAACTTAGCTTTAATGAAAATCCATAGTCATCCAGGCGGATACAGACAATTTAGTGAAACTGATGATCAATCCGACTTGGAGTTTTTTGATTCGGCTTTTGGTTGGGCATCGAGTGATGCCCCTCATTGCAGCGCTATTATGCTGCCTGGTGGAGAAATATTTGGGAGATTTTTTTTTAGTGACCTTAGTTCAAGACCGATAACGAGAATTGTCGTTGCAGGCGATGTTATACGTCTTTATTTAGCGAATAATACTAAACATATTGACGATTTTGCACTGCGGACTATCCAAGCTTTTGGTTCGGAAACCTACAGTATGCTAAAGCACCTTACAATAGGTGTTGTAGGGTGTTCAGGTACTGGAAGCCCAATAATCGAACAGCTTACTCGCTTAGGGGTCGGTAAAATTATATTAGTAGATCCGGACACTATAGAATTTAAGAATTTAAACCGAATTATTAATTCCACTTATACAGATGCTGAGTTTCGCCGTTATAAAGTCGAAGTCATCGCTGATGCGATTAGGAAAATTGGATTGGGAACATTGGTGAATTTTTATTCTAGCAATTTATATGATGACCTTTCTGCATTAAATGCGTTGGCTACTTGCGATATTTTATTTGGTTGCCTGGATAGTGTAGATGGACGATATTTGCTCAACCAGTTAAGTAGTTTTTATCTTTTACCCTATTTTGATATAGGCGTAAAATTAGAGGCAAATGGTATCGGTGGTATAAGGCAAATTTGTGGAAGTGTGCACTATCTTCAACCTGGAAAATCGTCTTTAATTACACGGGGCGTTTATACAATGGAAGATTTACGGGCTGCTAGTCAATTTCGAAAGAATCCAATCGAATATGAAAATCTAAAGAAAAATTCTTACATTAAAAATGTCAATGTTGACAATCCGGCTGTTATTAGTGTCAATATGCAAATCGCTAGCATGGCTATAAATGAGTTTCTCAATCGAATACATCCTTATAAGGTTGAATCCCCAGCGTGTTATGCAGCTAGCACTATTGATATTACCGAAGGATATGTTGTCAACAGTCACGAAGATAGCTACGAGCCCGACCTTTATTTACAGAAGAAAGCAGGTCGCGGCAATACAACTCCTTTTATTGAAATAGCTGAACTTAGTAGATGATACTTTTAGCCAGGATAATAAAACAAATAAGGAATTGGCTTAATCCGAAAAAATCAACCCCAAAAAATTATTGTGTTCTCCGCACTTATGACGTTCCGGAGACAATAAGGGCAGGCTCTATTTATATAGTAGGAGATAAAAAATCTCCATGGCTTATTGCTTTTAAATGTCCGTGCGGATGTAATGCAGATATAAAATTAAATCTTCTAAAAGACGCTGATCCACGTTGGGATTTTAGTTATAGCGCTAAAAACTCAATTAGCATTTTTCCGTCTGTGCATCGCATTACAGGATGTAAAAGTCACTTTATCATAAAAGACTCTATAGTAAAATGGTGTTGAATTTTACAAAGCTGAGCCAAAGGAGCGAACAGCCCGCCCGGGCGCCCAGATGAGAATCAAGAAACAAGAGCCAAGAATCAAGATGTAAAATTTGTCTTGGCTCCTGACTCTTGATTCCTGGCTCTAAAACCGGCTCACTCCGAGCGAAGGCTCTTCACCGGATTCGCCATTGCCGCCTTTACTGCCTGGAAACTTATAGTTGCCAATGCAATAATGATGGAGGCCAATCCGCCGGCGGCAAATAGCCACCAGCTGATATTGATGCGGTAAACGTAATCCTGCAGCCATCGGTGCATGTAATACCAGGCAATGGGGGTGGCAATGGCAAAGGCAATGGCGATGAGTACAACAAATTCTTTGGAGAACAGGTAAACGATATTGCCTGTGCTGGCGCCGAGCACTTTACGGATACCAACTTCTTTTATCCGCTGCACGGCCATAAATGAGGCTAAACCGTACAAGCCCAAGCAGCTGAGGAATATGGCGATGGCTGCAAAAATTTTGTATAAGGCGGCTAACTGGTTTTCCTGCTTGTAAAAGCTGCCGATTTTTTCATCCAAGAACTTGTATTCGTAAACAAAATCGGGGAAGGTTTTTTCAAATACATTTTTAACGGATTCCATAGTAGCCGGAAGATTTGCGGCTGTGAGTTTTATACCCGCCTGGTTGTACATGGCAACATCCGTAGTAATAATCAATGGCGCAAGGTTATCGCGAAGGGACCTGTCGTTAAAATCTTTCAGTACGCCTACAACCGGGCATTTTATCATGCCGTTCCAAATACTTATTTCCTTGCCTATTATATCCCCGGGGTTTTTAATTCCCAAACTTTTCACCAGTGCCTCATTCACCAAAAATTCCCTTGTCATCATATTAGGCTCTAAATTTCGCCCGGCTATGATCGGCAGCTTATAGGCCGACACGTATCCGTTGTCGGCAAACTTGGTAATGGCATAAAAGCCGGTCTCTTTTACTGCGTGGTCAAACCGCAATGTGTTCCACATATCACTACCATCTTCAACGGGCGTGTTGGAACTAAAACTTACTGCCTGCACGCCGTTTATGGATAACAATTGTTTTTTGATATAGTCGAGCCTGCTGATGCGGACACTATCTACCCGGAAAGGAACATTTACGATAGCATCTTTATCAAAGCCCAGGGGCTGATCCATAAAATAATTCATCTGTTTAACGATGACGAGCGTTCCGATAATAAGCGCCTGCGCAATGATGAATTGAAACACCACCAGCCCTCTTCTTAATGAGATTCCGCCGGTGTTTGATGTGTGTTTGCTCGTTAACGCATTCACCGGGTTAAAGCGGGATAAAACTACGGAAGGATAAAAACCGGCCAGGGCGGTTACAATAACAGTTACGGCCAGCAGGAATAAAATGATTGCCGGGTTGCTGAAGATGTTGAATGAAAGCGAGAGTTCTAAAAGGTTATTCACAGAAGGTAAAGCCAGCATGGTAATAAGGCCTGCAAGTATTACAGCGCTTATCACTATTAAAAATGTTTCGGCGATGAACTGTAGCTGCAACTGGGATTTACTGCTTCCCAAAACCTTTCGTACACCCACCTCTTTGGCGCGGTTAACGGCTTGCGCAGTGGAGAGGTTGATAAAGTTTACGCAGGCGATCAACAGGATGAACGCCGCAATAAGCCACAATACGTTCAGCAGTTGACGACTGATAGTTTTATTGCTGTAATTGCCTGCCTGCGTATCATAATGCACCGCGCTTAATGGTTGTACGATATGGCTATCCTTATTTACGGGTGATTCCACCTTTCGTGAGTATGCCCTTAATTGTTGATTGAAATTGCTGACAGAAATATCCTGCGGCATCAAAACATAGCAACCAAAATCGGTCTCGGTTACATTCCAATCGGTGGATCTTACCATAAGGCTTCCGGTAAAACCCGTTCCATAAGCCACCACCAATTTAAAGTGAAAATCGGTGTTCGCCGGTATGGTGGCCAAAATGCCCGAAACTTTCAATACTTCGGTACCATGTTCGAACATAAAGCCGCCCACTTGCATTTTGATGGTTTTACCCATTGCTGTTTTCCAGTTGCCGAAATATTTCTCGGCAGTCTCTTTTGTAAGCAATACGTTGTTCGGGTTTTTTAATGATTCGTACGAGCCTGCAAGTAATGGAAAATCAAAAATTTTAAAGAATGAGGGCTCTGTAAAAAACACCCCGTGCTGCTCTTTAAATTCTTCTACGGCAGTCCCATTACTTCCGGGTATCAGCAACTGATCATCGTGGCTTGCATAAACTGCGGCTACTTGTTCCAGTTGGGGGAAGGCTGTTTTCAACCCCAAAGGCATTGGAAAGGGTAACTCTTTCCCATAAAAAGCACTGGGGGCATCCGCATGATGATATTCGGTCAGCACACGATAAACACGGTCTTTTTTTGTGTGGAAATTATCAAAGCTGGTTTGAAATTGTATAATGATGAAGATCACCATACAAACGGCAATACCCACTGCCAGGCCGGTAACATTAATAGCGGTATAGCTTTTATTGCGCAACAGGTTGCGCCATGCTATTTTGAAATAATTTTTAAACATATAATTGCGTGTTAATTTCTCCATGGACCACTTTGGCGTGGTTTCATGATGTGAAATTACCGTTGCAGGTTGAGGTTGACTGCCCAAATTATAAGTTGACTGTTCTTTTTTGTATTCCACAGGGCTTTTTCCCGTCAATTGTTTGAAAATCCGGTTGAAGGTACTCTGGGAGTTAAAGCCCGATTCGTAGGCAATGCCTAGCAAGGTGATATGATCATAAGCCGGGTCCTGCATTTTACGGGCGGCATCCTGAACGCGGTATTCATTGATAAAATCATTGAAGCTTTTTTTGAGCACGGTGTTAAGTATCCGCGACAATTCATGGGTAGTCAGCTCAAGCTTTTTGGCCAATGAGTTTAGACTTAATTCCGGATCCTGGTAGTACCGGGTTTCTTTAACCACTTTCTTCAACCAAATACCTTTTTGTTTCAGCTCTGTTGGCAGCAATGTCTTTAAGATCGGGGTAGATTCGGCCCGGGCGCCAACCTCAGGTCTGAGGAAGGCTCTTGCTGCTACCCATATGAGCATCGACATTAAAAGCAGGTACAGCGGGAAATAAACCTGTGCGCCCAAATGGAAAAAGAACCCGATGGCAGTACAAGGTATCCACAGCAACCATAAAATGCCTAAACCTATGAGTAAGCTATTGAGCCATTGCAGTTCATGGCGGTAGCGGTCGCCACCGGTAAATTTTTGCTGTTGGTAGAAACTTTCGATCAATTTGCGGCAACGGTACAGGTAGAAAGCGACCGAAATGAAGGCCAGTAGTTGCACGAAGAGCGACAATTGCTTTGCAAACAATTGAACAGCCAATTCCAATATTAATGGACTGAAATGCAGCAGGTCGTTACGGCGAAATTGATAGTCAGGCCGGGTTATTTTGAGTACATAGAAATAAATCAAAGGCCCCAGCGCGAGAGAGTATTGCAGCGGCAGGAGACTCCACGAGGGGGCGTAGGCGGACAGGCCAATATCAATTGCCAATATCCGGGCTATCCACAAAACAGCAACAGCCAATGCCAGGGCCAAAAACCGGTTTGCAGCGCGGTTCGCTTTCCCGGTGAACCATAAAAGCAAGATAAAAGTAAAGCCGATAAACAGCGTCCCAAAGAACGCAGCGTCATAAAGGGTGATATGGAATGTGTAGGGCTTCAAGTATATTAAACAATCCGATTGCTAAGATATTATTCATTCCTCAAACTTTCTTCGGGAGCCGCAAGCTCATTCCGAGCGAAGGCTTTTCACCGGGTTCATCAAAGCCGCTTTGATGCTTTGAAAACTTACCGTTAAAAGCGTTATAAGCAAAGCACCAGCACCCGCCGCCACAAAGATCCACCAGGATAGTTCGGCCCGATATTGGTAATTCTGCAGCCAGTTATGCATGAAATAGTAGGCTGTTGGCGAAGCGACCAATAGGGAAATGATGATTAGGAATACGAAATCCTTAGACAACAATTGCCAAACGGTGTAAACGGAAGCGCCAAGCACTTTGCGGATACCAATTTCTTTGGTGCGTTGTTCTGCAACAAACGTGGCCAGGCCAAATAAACCCAGGCAGCTTATTAAGATCGCCAGTGTGGCGAAGGAGGCCGCGAGTTTACCGATACGTTCCTCTGCTGCAAATTTTTTACCATACTCTTCATTAACAAAGGAATAATCAAAGGGCGCAGCGGGAACAAGGTTTTTAAATATCGCCCGGATTTTTGGCAGTGCTTCACCTGCACTTTTATTCGGGTTAATCTTGATCAGAATAGCACCCATCCCACCGTTGAGAAAGAAAACCGTAGGATATGCCGGCTCAAAAGGTGAGTTCATGACCATATCCTTTATTATGCCTAAAATTTTATATTGTTGCGCTTTGCCACCGTTTGCAGCAAAGGTTATCGTTTTTCCCACAGGGTTTTTCAAACCCATGTATTTTACCGCAGCCTCATTGATCACAAAACCCGAGGAGTCGGTAATAAATGTTCTCGAAAAATCCCGCCCATCCATGAATTGCCAGCCTACGGTTTTCCCAAACTCATAGGTAACCGGAACTGTTCCAAAGCTGCTCTCTGCTGCCGGGTTTCTACCCGGCCAGTCGATGCCGCCTGTCTCCGACGAAAGCCCTGTTAGTGACCCTCCTGTTTCCGCTACTTCGGATACCACACCTGTGTTTTTCAATTCGCTCCTTATCAGGTCATATTTCCCCTGGAAATCGGGCATATTCATTTGAACGGTCAGTAAGCCGTCGCGTGAATAGCCCACGAGCCTATTTTTTGCAAACTGTATTTGCCGGTACACCACGATAGTCCCAATAATTAAGATAGTGGATGTAGTGAACTGGATCACGACCAGTGCTTTGCGCGGCGCCGCCGCAAAACGGCCCGCGCGGAAAGTGCCTTTTAATGCATTTACCGCGTTAAAGGAAGATAAGTACAGTGCGGGGTAACAACCGGCAAGCAAGCCGGTAATGATAATGAAGCCGGCACCCGTTAGCCAAAACCATACATTTTCAACAGGAATACTAATCGTCTTACCGGCCACCCCATTAAACCAGGGTAACGCAAGCGCAATTAATCCAATAGACAACAGATAAGCAAACGCGGCCATTAAAACTGACTCACTAAAAAACTGCACAATCAGTTGGCTTCGCGCCGAGCCTATCGTTTTCCGGATTCCCACCTCTTTCGCCCTTTTTTCAGAACGTGCGGTACTCAGGTTTATGAAATTGATACAAGCCAGTAGTAATACAAAAGCACCGATAATCCCATAAAACCAGACGAACTTCAATTCTTCACCGCTGACGTTCACCCGGTTAACGAACTTTGAAAATAAATGCCATTTACTCATAGGGTGAATAAAAAGTTCCGGCTTGTAAAGGGCGGCCTTCTCCTTACTCGTATGCTCAATCTTCAAATCCTTTATTTTTTCAGACAAATTGTTAAAATCTCCATTAGGATTAAGTTGCACATAGATATCAAAAGAATTATTTTTCCAGTCATTTACCGCATCTTTAACCGACGGGCCAGACGAAGCAACGTAGAGATCCCAGGGTGCAATGAAGGCGACATCCTTAAATTCGGAATTATTGGGTAAATCCTCATAAACACCTGTCACCGTCACATTTACGTTATTATCAATCTTCAGCACCTGGTTGACGGGGTCAGCATTCCCGAACAATTCGTTCGCTAGCGATTGTTTCAACAGAATGGCGTTGGGATTTTTCAAACCATTCCGGCTACCGCTGATCATTTTAAGGGTCAGCATTTCCGGCGCTTCCGGCTGCATATATCTGCCCAGTTGCATAAAACGCTTATCGCCGCCCGAGATAATATGTGATTCTTCATCGGTCGAAAGTACCACATATTTAAAGTCATGCCCAAATGAGGTGCGCAGTTCCTGGCTTAAGGGAATAGGCAACGCGTTATAGGTGCCGTCCCCGTTATGGATCATCACCTGACCGATGCGGTCATAGTTCTGATGATACTTATTAAACGACAATTCGTCGTAAATCCACAAGCCGATGAGCATAGCCACGGCCATGCCAACTGATAAGCCGGTGATATTGATAAAGGACTGTGACTTATTTTTAATAAGATTTCTCCAGGCGATCTTTACATGGTTTCTAAACATATAATTGCGATTTAATTTTTCAGGAGCCCAATTTGGCAGGCTTCCTGAACGCAATATTATCGGCCTTATTCGTGGCAAGTTAGCCAACCTATCATTTGGCAACTCTTTTTTCAGACTGTTCTTGTATTCCACCGGGGTTTTGCCGGTCATCTCTTTGAAAACGCGATGGAAAGTTCTTTCAGAGTTGAACCCCGATTCATAAGCGATACCCAGCAGCGTGAGCCGGTCGTAAGCCGGGTCCTGCATTTTCCAGGCAACTTC
>Ga0206799_1128_pt1 | contig 13997 bp, 13 predicted proteins | sample Alteio_BWOrgCont_67_FD_152900 | JGI IMG/M metagenome (GOLD analysis project Ga0206799, IMG submission 152900) | Enriched cells from forest soil in Barre Woods Harvard Forest LTER site, Petersham, Massachusetts, United States -... | ecosystem: Environmental > Terrestrial > Soil > Temperate forest >...
CAGTTTTCTGGGTCATAAGTAACTTTTGGGAATATCTTCTCTATTTCAATAATTAATTTTTTTAATATCTTTAAAACTTGTTTACTGTCTTCTTCAATCAACGCTTTCTTTGTTTCTTCTTGTATTATTCTATGTGTAACTTTCACTTTTCTTTCATTTGCTTTTACTAACGATAATTCCCTGATTTTGCTTACCGATTCTTCTAGTTCTTTGATTGTTTGATTCGTTATATCTGCAATCAATCCAATTGATACTCCTTCCGCATCCATGTAGGCTAGATATTTCAATAATTCCCATGCTTTAGGAGAGTCCTTTTTTAGATTCCTGAATAGCATTTCTACTTCAGGATATATTTCGGCATTTTGACTGTGCCCTTTTTTAGTTCGAAGATAAATTTCAAGAAACTCACTCACGCTTATTAAATGATGCGTTTTCAAATAAGCTACTATTACTGATAACCTAAATGGTGATTCACCTACCACAGTGATTATTGTTTCCGCTTCTTCTTTACTTGTTTTAATCGCTTCCCTTAAATAAAAACTACCTTCTTCTTTTTTAAATCCTTTTATACGGATTGGTTGTATTCCTTCTAGTAAATCTTCATTTCTGGCAGTGATGATTACTTTCCCTGTACGGGGTAAATTTATTAAATACTTTTCTATTCTTTCTTTTGTCTCTACATTATCAAAGATAAATAATATTCGTTTTTTTTCAAACCGCGCTTCCAAGTTTCCATATACCAAATTTCTAATCATTTCACTGCTTAACCCATTTGTTTTTACCCCCAAAGCCCCAGCAAGACGAAAAAACTCTTCTTCTATTTGCGTACCTTTTATCCATATGACTTCCCCATCTCCTCTTTGCTTACACTCATTTCCATATTGCACTGCTAACGTACTTTTTCCCATCCCTCCTGCTCCACTTATAAGCACTATGTCTTTTCCTTTTAACCTTTCATCCAAAAGCTCTCTTTTATTTTGCAAATCTACATAGTTTTCAATTGGGCTAGGCAGCATTTCTGACAATTGTGTTGTGATTGCATTTAGCCCTTCTTGGGATTGCAAACTATTATCCCCTATTTTGTCTTCCGCCTCTTCTTGATCTGCACTCGCCTTACTATTGACTAATACATACCCCATAACCCCTACTATTAACAAAAAGAAACTGACAACACTCCATTCCTTCATACTTTTATAGTGATCATTATTTTTATTTACACTCACGATTTCACTGCAGTTTTTATTGTGATAGTCAGGTTCCTGAAAAAATTTAATCCTTCTTCTATTTACTTCCAAATAATTATTATCTTTTGCTACATTTCTACCGCTAGTAAAAGCCCTTATTAACATAGGACTATTGTCTTTTTTGACAAAATGGTAATTTCTGGTGATCAGTTTCTTTAACATTATTCTAGGCTATTTAGATGGTTTATAATTTCTCGATTTTTGAGTTTTTATCCTTTTTCTATTCTCGCTGCCATTCCCATATATTTCACATGTTTCAAGAGATGTTCAGCAAATGGTTTATCCTCTCGCATTGCTCTGACACACGCTTCCACTATCGATCCATCTACAAAAAATTCAGGATGTTCTTGCGCTATTTTTTTAACTAATTCTGCATTGGCTCGAGTAAAATTTTTTATGACTTTATACGGTTTCTTTGCAGATTTCATTATTCCTAAATTTATCGCTTCAAAACACAGCATTTGGACAAGTTCTATATTATTCTCTTTATTTTCTGTTCCTTCCAATTCACTCCTAAGATAGCTCTTTTCTATATATCTCTTGACTCCCCACTCATACCTAAACAATCCAACACGACTCCATCCATAATGATCTACTGATTCGACTACATTATTTAAAACCCTCTCTTGAATTTTTTTCTTTAATATTAATAAATCATCATCTACCTTCCCTCTCGAACTAATCATCCACCGACATTCCCATTCTACTTTATTTCCATCTCCACAGTCGATTTGTTCTAGTTGTTTTCCCAAATCTTGTTCGTCAAAGAAATTGGGTTCTAATGATTGAATCCTAGATTTTACTTCTTGGATTAATTGGTAATCTTGAGTGACAAACAAAATGCCATAAGCTTGTTTGTAATATTCAAGTGCTTTATAGCTATCCCCTAATTTTTGATAAGCTACCCCTATATTATTCAGTGAAGTTGCCACATCGGGGTGATTGCCTGAAAATAACACTTGATACATCTTTAGCGCTTCTTCTTTATATTTTAATCCTTTCAGTATATTCTCTTCCCCTCCTAAGTACTTCATACGCCATCCCAACATTACTAAGTAACATCGCTACATCAAGGTGATTGCTAGGAAATAGCTCTTGGTGCATCTTTAAAGATTTCTCGTAATACTTTAATGCCTTTCGAATATTCTTTTCTCCTCCTAATTCAATATACGCATCTCCAAGATTGTTAAATGCATTTGCCACCCTAGAACTGCTACTTTTGTTAGTACTTAATCCTTGAGATTCAGTAGAAACGAATCGATCACGGACCAAAGGTATAGTTGTATTTATTTCTGCTTGCTGAACTTTATAAAATCCATCGGTGCGACGATTCATAGAAAGCGCAGTAGATGCTTCATGAATCATCGATGAAATATCATCGTTTTCTGAGGTCAAAGAAGTCGAAGTATTACGTATTCTTACTTGGGATTCGATCACATTATTTACAATTTGAATTTTGTTGATTTAAAATCGAAAATGAGCTCCAATAACATCGTTAAAATTGCATGCAGTATAGATATGTGTACCAAAAATCCATGGTATCCTTGTATTCGATAGCAGCAATGATATGATTAGCATGTTGTCTAAACTCAGCTTCTTTACTCTGAAAAAAACGTATATCTCTTTGCATAATAGCTATACCTTCTTCTGTATTAGCCGGGCTAACTTTATTTATTGTATTACTACAATACTCCCCTGCCCTCTTATAATACTCGGCTATTTCAGTCAATAATACCGCCTTTGCATTTAAGTTTTCTTCGGCTAATTGATGGACTTTTTCTCTCTTATCATCAATAAAAATAATTTCTTGTTCTATATTTTTATATAAGTCATCAAACGCTTGAATTGCCTCATCGCTTTCAATACCCCAAGAAGACAGGCTCATTAAAAGAAATGTTAAAATTACTGTAAGTAATGACTTCATGATCTATGTTTGCTTTTTAAGTAAATGGTTCCAAGAAAGATATCCCAGTATTTTATAAGCCATTTTGACATTTCTGTATATCTTTCAAAACCAACACACTGTAAGACAGAATCGTACAAATTCTCTTTTTTGTCTAGAAAAATTTGCACGTCTAAGTTTTATTTTTGAAATCGAATCATAGAATCTACAATGAGGACGAACAATAGCCAATGTTTGCTGCAATGAAGGCCGCGTAAATTCTGCCCTGTATGCTATGATTCTCGATTGACAATTTTTAAAAAAACAGTAGTGTATCTTTTTGTGATAATTCTTCATACTGGGTTTTTACATAGCAAACTTCTTCTTTGGGGAGAAACATCTTTTACCCAAAATAGCCCTAATTCTAACGGACAACTCTAAACCAACTTTTGGCGATCAAAAACAAAAAATACAATTTCGAAAGCAGAAGTTTATTGAACCTAATAGTTCTGCTAATCAATAATATCCTTGAGAATAACCTTGCTTGTTATGCATTTGAATAAAATGAAAATGGAAACTAAATATTCTAATTTAGATTGTCTTTTAGGTGGCTATTTTACACTAGATTGGGATTGTGACTATGATAGTCCCAAAGCAGTGATTCGAGATTTTATTGTCGATAAAGGAATGAAAGAAGTTGAAGACGTTATCATTGAACTCAAAATTCTTTTAAACCAAGAGTACACCTCGGAAGAATGGGAATGATGTTTTTGATTGTGAATATTATTTTGACCATGAAAAACAATATACCCCGAAAGAATGGCTTGAAAAAGTATTGCAACAATTAGAGGAAGCATTGCTTTTAACAAGAAATCAAGAAACGTGAGTATCACGTGTTATGGTGCATAAAGTATGCCAATTAAATGTAAATTTTATTTCACTCTCTTACCATCTATCAGTTTTTAAAAGATAATTTAAATATGTCAAAGGCAATAAGAATTGAGCTATTCGTCCTAATAAATCATCGATATTTTTAATAGTCTCATTTGAAATTTCAAGATCAGTAAAATCAAACGCCTTCGCATTTTTAAATAACAATGTAATCGAAAGATTCTTTGTAAGATTAAACAGTTTAGAAGAATTGCAACTCGATATGATAAAACAACTGCGATGTTTGCTGGTGCTTTTTGTGTTGTTTCAATTATACTCTGGTTGGCTTTTAGGGACAGAACCTGGTAGTGCTAAATTTTATACATTTATTCTTGACCTTAAGATTTGTTATAGACAAATAGGGTTTTAACAAACTATAGTAGAAAAAATTATGAAAGAATTAAAAAAATCGACTTTACCCCTAATAGCCCAACCGCAGGAGCAAGGACAGCATCAACAGCATGACGTACAAATTGGATCAGGAACGCCAAGAATTATCCATCATCAAAATTCTGAAGAAAAGCAGCCAATCGCTGCTAGATCGATTTCTAATTCAATAGGTGAAGATTTAAGGACTCAAGAAATATGGTTCTGTCGCATCTGTGAGAACTTGTGAGATTTTGTGATTTTCAACTATGAAATTTGCTGTCATAAAATGTGGCTATGGCATTTTCCAATCCATTCAAAGGCTATCAATTTGACAAACATATCATCCTGCAGGCCGTTTATTGGTATTGCCGTTATAGCTTGAGCTACCGAGATATTGAAGAACTCATGAATGAACGAGGCGTTGAAGTTGATCACTCTACCATGCAACGCTGGGTTGCAGTTTTTATCCCTTTGATAGAGGGACAAGTTAAGCTTCGAAAGAAGCCTGTAGTTAGATCGTGGCGGATGGACGAAACCTATATTAAGGTGAAAGGAGAATGGTTCTATTTGTATCGTGCCGTTGATAAAGAGGGCAATACTATCGATTTTCTATTATGCAAAAATCGTGATACTGAAGCCGCTAAAGGTTTTTTCAAGAAAGCAATTGAGAATAATGGAGTCCCTCTAAAGATTAATATCGATAAGAGCGGGGCTAATTACAGCGGCTTTAGAGGAAATAAACCAGGAACGCAAAAGCGTTGGAGAAAAAGCCTATAGAGGTTCGAAGAATCAAGTATTTGAATAACCAAATAGAGCAAGACCACCGCTTTATTAAACGGCTAACGCGACCGATGCTTGGTTTTAAAGCATTTATATCCGCCGGGATTACGCTGGCTGGAATCGAAGTTGTAAGAATGATCAAAAAAGGCCAGCTGAAATCGTCCATTTTGGGCCAAAAACCTGTGGAACAATTTAGGGAACTTTTTGTGTGAATGGGGCCAGCAAAATCAAAATTTAACACACGCGCTTAGGCAGATGTAAAATCCTTGCGACAGAACCTACAAATTTCTTACTGCTTAGTTCAAGGTTGCGCTAACAACTCGTGCTCTCCAAATATTATATAACTTTGACCTGCTCCCTGATTAACACCAGGAGCGCCAATTAAGATATCATCTATTCCATCTCCATTGATATCGCCAGCTCCACAGACAGAATAACCACTATAATCTTGTAGATTAATGCTATTAATAGCAAAACCATCGGTACCATTCAGTACATACAAATACAGATCTGCAGGCCATGGCTTTTTATTACCAAATATTACGTAACTTTGACCTGCACCCTGATTAACACCATAAGCACCAATTAAGATATCATCTATTCCATCTCCATTGATATCGCCAGCTCCACTGACAGAATGACCACTGTAATCTTGTGGATTAATTCCATAAATAGCAAAACCATTTTTGCCATTTATGGATTGAAGGTTGATGGCTGCAGGCCACGGCCCTTTATTACCAAATACTAGATAACTTTGACCCGTACCGCTAACAGCCTGCGGAGCCCCAATTATGATATCATCTATTCCATCTCCATTCACATCTCCCACTTCACTTATTGAGGAACCACTCGCATCCATTGGTTGAATTCCATTTATGGCAAAGCCATTCTTTCCATTAAGATCCGTAAGATTAAAACTTGCTGAGGGCCATGCTTGTTTACGACCAAACACGACGTAGCTTTGACCTGTGTTATTATTCCTACCGATAGCACCAATTAGGATATCAGCTATTCCATCTTTATTGATATCTCCTGCTCCACTTACTGAAAAACCACTTTGATCGCCTGACTTGATTCCATTAATAGTAAAACCATTGTTACCATTCAAATCAGCAAGATTAATGATTGCTGGCCGCAATTGTTTACTACCAAACACGATATAACTTTGCCCTGTCTGATTATTAGCCTGTGAAGCACCAATTAAAATATCAGATATACCGTCTCCATTCACATCCCCAGTCCCACTGACAGAATTACCACTCGAATCACTTGGATTAATGCCATTAATTGAAAAACCATTACTACCATCAAGATTCTTTAGATTAATTACTTTAGACCATACCCCTTTACTACCAAACACGACGTAACTTTGTCCTATGAAGTTATTTGCCCCAAAAACACCAATTAAGATATCATCTATATTATCTCCATTCACATCTCCTGCCGCACTTACTGAAAACCCACTTTGATCGCCTGGCTTGATCCCATCAATAGCAAAACCATTTTTGCCATTAAGATCTGCAAGATTTATTTCTTCAGGCCATTCTTTTTTACTACCAAATACTACATAGCTTTGTCCTCTTTGGTTATTATTTCCAGAAGCAATTAAGATATCAGCTATTCCATCTCCATTTATATCGCCAGCTCCACTTACAGAATAACCAATACCTTCACTTAGATTATAGCCACTTATTGCAAAGCCATTAGTGCCATTCAAGTTGATCAGATTAAATACTGCAGGGAAAGTTTTATACTCATCCTCGGCATACATAAACGTGGTAAAAATGCCAACAAAGGCCGCCGTAAGAATAATGACTGTCGTTTTGGGTTTATAAAAAAATTTCATAAAAAAATATTGATGATTTAAACATTAGGGTTCCACACAAGAGGAGAGTTACTTTCAATTATATTGTAACATATTATGCAAGCTTTTTATGAAACCCTTGCTTCAAAAGTTAAAATGCGTCTCATACCTACTTAAACCAAATTCATTAAAATGAACCCATCCATTTTTACCATTCAGCATATACTACGGTAACAAAAATGCTAATGAAAGCACTTAAAACACAATAAATTTCATTTTCAATTTAGGCCCGTGTTCCACAAGGTTAATATTTTGTTATTCAGGGTTTATTCGGCAATGGGCGCTGGCCAAAAATTACATAACTTTGGCCCGCCCCTGGAGCACCAATTAAGATATCATCAATTCCATCTCCATTTATATCTCCTGCTCCACTTACTGATTGACTACTAAAATCCTGCGGATTAATGCCATTAATAGCAAAACCGTTCGTACCATTTAGTAAATATAGAGAAATATTTACAGGCCATGGGCCTTTATTACCAAATACTACATAGCTTTGTCCTCTTGCATTATTCGCACCATTAGCACCAATTAAGACATCCGCTATTCCATCTCCATTCACATCACTTACTCCACTTACTGAACCGCCACACCCATCCAGTGGATTAATTCCAATTATGGCAAAACCATTATTACCATTTATGTATTGAAGATTTATGGCTGAAGGCCAGGATGCTTTACTACCAAATATTACGTAACCAGTCTGATTATTACTACCAGGAGCACCAATGATAATGTCATCGATTCCATCTGCATTCACATCCTCCGCTCTACTTATAGAAAAACCAATCAAGGAATTTGGATCATTGTCATTAATGGCAAAACCATTATTACCATTAAGATCAATAAGATTAAAACTTGCTGAAGGCCATGCTTGTTTACTTCCAAACACTACATAGCTTTGTTTTTGTCCCCCAGGAGCCCTAACACGGGGAGCACCAATTAAGATATCATCTATACCGTCTCCATTCACATCCCCCGCTCCACTTACTGAAAAACCACTTGCATCGCCTGGCTTGATCCCATTAATAGAAAAACCATTGCTACCATTAAGATCGGCAAGATCGATTGCTTCAGGCCATGCCTCTTTACTACCAAACACTATGTAACTTTGTCCGGCAACATTATTTGCCCCAGGAGCACCAATTAAGATATCATCAATTCCATCTCCATTCACATCCCCTGCTCCACTTACTGAACCGCCACACCCATCACCTAAATTAATACCATTCATAGCAAAACCATTGTTACCATTAAGATCGGCAAGATTCATTGCTGCAGGCCATGCCTTTTTACTACCAAACACTACATAACTTTGTCCGGTATTATTCGCACCATTAGCACCAATTACGATATCATCTATTCCATCTCCATTCACATCTCCTGCTCCACTGACTATGCCACTGGTATCATACGCATGAACTCCATTGATAGCAAAACCATTACTACCATCGAGATTAGTAAGATTTATTGATTTAGACCATGGCTTTTTACTACCAAACACTACATAACTTTGACCTGCGCCATTATTAGCATTTGGAGCACCAATAATAATATCATCTATTCCATCTCCATTCACATCCCCTATGCTACTACCAGTATCACCACCACCATCCTGTGGATGCATTCCATTAGTAGCAAAGCCATTGGTGCCATTAAGGTTGATCAGATTAAATCCTGCAGGAAAAGTGCCATACAAATCTTCGGCATATGCCACTCCAGCATGAATGCTAATATAAGCACCTAATAAAATAATAATTTTAAGTTTAGATAATTTTTTCATAAATAATATTCTAATTTAATACAAACAAACTTCATTTAAACGCATATTTCTTCCAAATTTCTTGCTGCTTAGTTCAAGGTTGCTTTGACAATTCATTTTTCTCCAAACACTATATAACTTTGTCCTCTTCCATTATTAGCAGTTGGAGCACCAATTAAAATATCATCTATGCCATCTCCATTGATATCCCAAGCTCCATTTACAGAAAAACCACTATAATCGTTTGGATTAATGCCATTGATAGTAAAACCATCAGTACCATTGAGTATATATAGATAAATATCCGCAGGCCATGACTTTTTACTACCAAACACCACGTAACTTTGTCCTCTTCCATTATTAGCAGTTGGAGCACCAATTATGATATCTGCGATCCCATCTCCATTCACATCTCCCGCCCCATTTACTGAATTACCACTCTCATCTCCTGGATTAATACCATTAATAGCAAAGCCATTTTTGCCATTGATGTATTGAAGGTTGATGGCTGCTGGCCATGGCTCTTTATTACCAAACACTACGTAACTTTGACCCGTACCGCTACCAGCCTGTTTAGCACCAATTATGATATCGTCTATACCATCTCCATTCACATCCCCACCTTCACTTACAGACCAACCAATATTATCATTTGGGTTAATGCCGTTAATGGCAAAACCATTATTACCATTAAGGTCAATAAGATTAAAATTTGCTGCAGGCCACGCCTGTTTACTACCAAACACTATATAGCTTTGTCCTCGCAGATTATTTGCACTTGGGGCACCAATTATGATATCGGCGATTCCATCTCCATTCACATCTCCGACTCCACTTACAGAATAACCACTCGTATCCATTGGTTGAATTCCATTTATAGCAAAACCATTATTACCATTAAGATTAATAAGATTTATTGCCTTAGACCATGCTTCTTTACTCCCAAATACTACGTAGCTCTGTCCTATGGTATTATTAGCACTAAAAGCTGCAAGTAAAACATCATCTATACCATCTCCATTAACATCCCCCGCTCCACTCACGGAATTACCACAATAATCATTTGGATTGATTCCATTAATAGTAAAGCCATTATTGCCATTAAGATCAGTAAGATTTATAGCCGCAGGCCATGATCCTTTACTACCAAACACTACGTAACTTTGTCCTGTGTTATTATTCACACGAGGAGCGCCAATTATGATATCAGCGATCCCATCTCCATTCATATCTCCGGCTCCACTCACGGAATTACCACAATCATCTTGCGGATTAATTCCAATAATAGCAAAACCATTACTACCATTAAGATCAGCAAGATTAATTGCTTTAGCCCATGCCTTTTTACTGCCAAATACCACGTAACTTCGTCCGGTACTCATATTACCACCATTAGGAGCACCAATTACGATATCGGCTATCCCATCTCCATTCACATCTCCGACTTCATTTACTGACCAACCACTAGAATCACTTGGATTAATGTCATTAATAGCAAAGCCATTGGTGCCATTGAGGTTGATCAGATTAAATACGGCAGGAAAAGTGCCATACAAATCCTCGGCGTACGTCACCCCAACATGAATGCTCATAAAAGCACCCATCAAAATAATAATCCTCATTTTAAGTTTAGATAGTTTTTTCATAAAAAGTGACATTGATAATTAATTGTTTAATTGTTTGGTGATGATGCATGTCTCCCGAATAGAACATAACTTTGACCTGCATTATTAAAACTATTAATTATTAATTTTTTGAATTGTGCAATATTTTTTTAGAGCTGAGTAATTACAATTACTTTCAACTTCAAGGCTCCGCTGATATTTCATGTTCTCCAAATACTACGTATGTTTGTCCCGTATTATTATTACTGCCAATAGCACCAATTAAGATATCGGCTATGCCATCTCCATTCACATCCCCGGCTCCACTTACAGAATTACCACTCCAATCCCCTGACTTAATGCCATTTATAACAAAACCATTAGTACCATTAAGTCTGTACAGATAAACATATGCAGGCCATGATTTTTTACTACCAAACACGACATAGCTTTGGCCCATCTGATTGTTAGCAAATTGAGCACCAATCAAAATATCAACTATATCGTCTCCATTCACATCTCCAGTTCCACTGACAAAATAACCACTTTCATCTCCAGGATTAATTCCATTAATTGCAAAACCATTATCGCCATTAAGGGATTTAAGATTCATTACTTCAGGCCACCGCCCAGTACTACCAAACACCACATAGCTTTGACCTATGGACTGATAAGCCCCTGAAGCGCCAATTAGAATATCATCTAAACCATCTCCATTGACATCTCCCGCCCCACTGACAGAATAACCAATACCTGCATCTCCTGCATTAATACCGTTAATAGCAAAACCATTATTACCATTGAGCGTAATCAAATAAAAGTCTGCTGGCCAGGGTCCTTTATTACCAAAAACCACATAGCTTTGACCTGTCTTATTATAAGCTCCAGCAGCGCCAATTAGAATATCGTCTAAACCATCTCCATTCACATCCCCTGCTCTACTTACTGACCAACCACTAACATCTTGTGAATTGATTCCATTAATAGTAAAACCATTATTGCCATTAAGATCAGAAAGGTTCATTGCTGCAGGCCATGACTCTTTACTGCCAAAAACCACATAGCTTTGACCCTGACCTATTAGGGCACTATGAGTAGGAGCACCAATTAAGATATCCGCTATACCATCTCCATTCACATCTCCAGCTCCGCTGACAGAATGACCACATGAATCGAATGGATAAATCCCATTAATAGCAAAGCCATTTGTACCATTTAGATTAATAAGATTAAATTCTGCAGGAAAAGGCTCTCTACTACCAAACACTACGTAACTTTGCCCTGTGTTGGCATTATTACCAGGAGCACCAATTAAAATATCATCTATACCATCTCCATTCACATCTCCGGCTCCACTGACTGAAAGACCACTCCCATCATTTGGATTAATACCGTTAATAGCAAAACCATTACTACCATTGAGCGTGGTCAAATAAACATTTACTGGCCAGGGCTCTTTACTACCAAACACTACATAACTCTGACCTGCAACATTATTAGCATTTGGAGCACCAATTACAATATCAGCTATTCCATCTCCATTCACATCTCCGGCCCCACTGACAGAATAACCAATACCTGCATCTTCTGCATTAATGCCGTTAATAGCAAAACCATTGTTACCATTAATGTTAGTTAAATTAAATTGTGCAGGAAAAGCTTCATACGCATCTTCAGCATACACAAACCCAGCAAAAATGCTCATAATAGCACTCAATAAAATAACAATCCTTATTTTTAGCTCAAAAAAAAATTTCATAAAAAGTAACATTGATGGTTTAGTAAAGAAAGTAAAAGTTATTTATCATGATATTTTGTAGGTAACGCAATCTTTTTTTATTAAATACATTTTCTTGAAAATTCAAAATCACAAACCACACTTAAGCTTTAAATTTCCAACAATCCAGGAAGCATGTATCCCTAACACATTGCTCCCAATACCCCATATTTTCAAATTGATTACAGTGCTCTTGAGCACACCAAAAGTTACATTCCGCCCACTTATGTCAGGGAACCCAAATTTAACTAACTCCTGCGAGCAGGGCAAGAAAAAGAATCTACCAAACAAACGAGGGACGCCAGGGCGTTTGCATTAAAATTAATTCTCATGTAACAATTCGAGTAAATAATCATCGTTCTATCCCGCCTTTTTTCGCTTACCTCGAATGCTTCCTGGGATCTTTCTTGAGTAAATTTAATGATGTGTGCCTGATAATCGCTACATTCTCGGCTGCATATCCACTTCTTATTCGAGATTGGTCTTCATTAGAACTCTTGCATAACCTTAATTTCATATTTCCCAATTGTATAAAGCTGCTATCAAATTGAATCGAAGCCTAAATTTCTTTCTCCTATTTCTATATTTGTCAGAGATAATCTTGAATCGTTTGAGCATGCCAATCACGTTTTCATTGACAACCCTTTCACTGGCTAATTTTTGATTTTTATTTTTATCCTCTTTCGTTAGGGGATTCTTTTTACTTCGCTTTTTCGGTAATTCAGATTTGTTGTGTATTCTTTGAATTCCTTGGTATCCTGTATCTGTTACAGCTTTTATTGCTGGATGCATACGGGTTTTTGATTCTTTAAACAACCTAAAATCATGGCGCTTTCCATTTGCAAATGCCGTACAGATTACTTTCTTGGTTTTCTTATCAACTACCACCTGGCTCTTTAAGGTATGCCTTTTCTTTTTACCAGAGTAATACTGTTTTTGTTTTTTTTGCGCCTCTCAATAGGTGTTTCCGTCCCATCAATCAGAACAACCTCATATTCCATTTCACTCTTCAGCAATGCCTTACGCCCAGGAAGGGCAAAATCTGGATGCTTAATCAATGTATCTTCTATCCATTTGATATTCCTATAACATGCACTTTCTGACACTCCATACGAGGAGGCTACATGAAAGTATGTGCGATATTTTCTTATGTATTCAAGGGCCATAAGTAGCCTATCTTCCATCTCTAAGTGGTTTGGTTTCCCTCCCCCGGGTTTATGGCCATTCGATACACAATAAACTGGATTCATCACTCGGCACTTCCGTTTTTGCAGGCACTTTCTCATTTTCTATATATTGCCATAGCTTATCTTCATATGATCTAGAATATTCACTGGTTTTATCACCACTCCATCAGAATTTTCACTGCTACTTATGTCGATTATCGTTTTTTGCTGCAATTTGGAAGCTCCTATTCCGGTAGATTTGATAATGGCATTTTGCCAAGTAGTTTTCATGGCTTTTGCAGTCTGCGTGTCCAATGACCATGTTATATCAAGATCAGCATGATCCAAAATTCTATTAATAGTAAAGTTTGTGTACTGAGGAAATGAAGCTGGGACCTTAAGAGTAGCATTTTTGCCAATGCAATCAATAGAGAGTGTTTTTAAATTTTCAAGTGAATTGGGTAAGGTAAGAATGGCTTTTTCTCCAATATTCCCAATAATTATCGTGGTCAGCTTTTTGAACAAAGCGGGGACTGCGAAAACGGCATTTTTTGCTATATTTTCAATATGAAGCGTCTCTATAAGTCGGAATGACCTAGGTAAATCGACAGTATTTTGT
>Ga0206799_1110_pt2 | contig 13827 bp, 16 predicted proteins | sample Alteio_BWOrgCont_67_FD_152900 | JGI IMG/M metagenome (GOLD analysis project Ga0206799, IMG submission 152900) | Enriched cells from forest soil in Barre Woods Harvard Forest LTER site, Petersham, Massachusetts, United States -... | ecosystem: Environmental > Terrestrial > Soil > Temperate forest >...
GGTCATCCAGGTCTTCAATTTTATCATCAAAGTCCTCATCGTCCTCATCAACCCAATCGTCTCATATTCTTCCTTATAATATACTGACGGTGACGCACATAATCGCTCGGGTCGGTGGGCGACCATTTGAGCGGATCGGGAAAAATAGATGCTATCGCTGCCGCCTCATGCGGGGTTAGATCTTTTGCTGATTTACCAAAATATTCCTGCGAGGCAGCTTCCACACCATAAATACCATCACCCATTTCAATTTCGTTCAGGTAGACTTCCATGATGCGTTTTTTGCTCCAGAAAATCTCTTCCAATAACGTAAAATAAGCCTCAAATCCTTTGCGGATGTAGGAACGTCCCGGCCAAAGGAAAACGTTTTTTGCTGTTTGCTGCGATATGGTGCTGCCGCCGATCAGCTTGTGGCTATGCGCGTTTTTATCTACGGCTTTTTCCATCGCTTTAAAATCGAACCCGAAATGGTCCAGGAACTTCTGGTCCTCGGCGGCTACTGCGGCGCGTTTCATCGGGTCGGCAATGCTGTCAAAATCCACCCATTTTTTTTCGATTTTCCAATCTTTACCGTCTGCTTTTCGCTCAAACCCACGTGAGATCATCAGCCAGGTAATGGGCGGGTTCACAAAGCGGTACAGGATCACCCAAAAAATGCTAAACCCAAAGAAAAAGATGATCGCCAGCTTAACAATACGCAGGACAAGCTTGAAAAGGCCGGGTTTCACTTTTTTCATTAAGCGAAAATATCCTATTATTTCGAATGTCGGATGTTCAATTTCGAATTTATTTATGCGATCGATCTCTGTGCATCTCTGTGAAAAAAACTCTGTGCCCTTTGTGGTTAATTTTTTTACCACAGAGGACACGAAGAAGGCACAAAGTTCACAGAGAATGAAATCAAATAAAAAAGGTGCTTAGTAAAACTAAACACCTTTTAATTTCTAAATCTCACTTCCGAAATCGGCAATCCGACTTCCGAAATCAAATTACTCTGCTACCACTTCAAACGGAACCTTAACCTTAACCTCTTTGTGCAGGTTTAAGTTTGCGGTGTATTCACCAACAAATTTAGGTTCAGCATCAAAAGTGATGCGGCGACGGTCAACTTCAAAGCCTTCTTTTTTCAAAGCATCAGCAATTTGAATAGTATTGATAGCACCGAATATTTTGCCGGTTTCGCCTGCCTTTGCACCGATAGTAAGCTTAACGCCTTCTAATTTAGCTGCAATTGCATCAGCATCCTTGCGAATTTTCTCTTGTTTGAAAGCCGCTTGTTTCAGGTTTTCAGCCAAAACTTTGCGGGCAGATTCAGTGGCCTGTTGAGCAAAGCCCTTAGGAATAAGGTAATTGCGGCCATAACCAGGTTTTACATTAACGATATCGTCTTTTTCACCCAGGTTCTTAACGTCTTGTTTTAAAATAAGTTCCATGTCTAAACCTCCTGATTATTTTAAAGAATCTGTTACATAAGGAAGTAAACCGATGTGGCGTGCACGCTTAACAGCCTGTGCCACTTTACGCTGAAACTTCAATGAAGTACCGGTCAAACGGCGTGGTAATACTTTACCCTGGTCGTTGATGAACTTTAAAAGAAATTTTTCGTCCTTGTAATCGATGTACTTGATACCGTTCTTTTTGAAGCGGCAGTATTTTTTGCGGTTATCCTCCACTTTGGGAGCGGTAACGTATTGAATTTGTTCGTTAGCCATTATTTTGCTGCCTCCTCTGCTTTAACGGTTTTTTTCTGATTGAAAGCGCCACTGCGTTTTTTCTCGTTATAAGCGATAGCATGCTTATCCAAAGCAATGGTCAGGAAACGCAGAACGCGTTCATCGCGCCTGAATTCAACCTCCAATTTGTTAATTAAATCACCCGGAGCCTTGTATTCAGTTAAGTGATAGTACCCTGTCGTTTTCTTTTGGATAGGGTACGCTAGTTTTCTCAAACCCCAATTATCCTCCTGGACAATTTCGGCTCCGCCGTCAGTTAAGATCTTGCTATATTTGGCTACAGCCTCTTTAGCAGTTTCTTCCGACAGCAACGGGGTTAGAATGATCACGGTTTCGTACTGTTGCATTATCTTGCTTTGTTTTAATGTTTTACCCGATATTACGGGGCTGCAAATGTAGGAATTATTTTTAGATTTAAAAAAGATTGTAAGCGGAATTTTACTGCTCGCCATTATCTGATTTTATAAAAAAAGCTACCAGGCTAAGATCGGAGCAATCTTGGGACGAAGGGGGCTACGGTAAGCTTCCAGGTCAATAATAGAAAAGAGTATAATCTCCTGCCTGGCCCCGCACTATTATAAGTATATCTTCTCTTTTTATACCATTTGCATTAACAAACTGTACTAAATCTTTATTTGATGAAAAATGCTCTGCTTTTAACTGATCCATATGTTTATAATTAAAGGTTAACAAAAAAAGCCACTTATCAGGTCGCTCAAAGTTAGGAATAAGTTTTTTTGAACCGCCATTGTCTAACAGGTATATAATTTCCTAGCCATTGTTGGTGTTGTCACCAACAATTGACGATTCTTACCCAGGCAAGTATTTTTACTTTTTTATACTTTAAAACATATCTGTATATTGAGCCGTATTATAACAAACCCTTTAATTATGCTATTCACCGATTTTGACAACACAGATTTGACCACCTGGGGCCCCGAAGATGATGCGCCGATAGAAGGCGATTGGGATGATGAGGACGATGAGGACTTTGATGATAAAATTGAAGACCTGGATGACCTGCACGAGATACAGTTAGACGAGGACCTGGGCGAACCCGACCCGGAGGATGATGATCATTTCCCTGAGGAAGACGAAGATTAAATTTTTTTTCAGAACCGGAATCTTTGTTGCATTTTGCAATATAAATCAACCACCTCGTCATGAAAAGATTTTTACCGGTTCTGATATTTTCCATTCTTTATGCAGCTGGGCTGCATGCCCAAACTCCGGCCATGGGCCCGGCTGAAAAAAAGTTAACCGACTCGTTGTGCAGCTGCATAACCCATCTCGATCAAAGCACACTGCATACAAAAAAGGAAGCGGTTGACGCGTTTATGGATTGCTTCGGCAAACAGTCTGACTTGCTGGTAGCCGTTGCGCAGGAAAAAAATCTGAGCATGGAAGATAACACCGCCATGCACAATTTAGGAGCCGGGATAGCGAAAAACCTGATGACCGAAAAATGCCAGGGCTTTATGGCGTTGGCCGTTAAAATGGCGGGGAAAGACGATGATGCCGGATCTGGCTCGAATGCAACCGAGGGTAAGTTTAAACGCGTGGACAACAAAGGCTTTAATTATATTGTATTGGTTGACGAGAACAACCAGGAAAAGTCATTTTTATGGTTGGAGCAATTTGCCGGGTCGGAAAAGTTTGCAGATGCCGCAAGCCTTACAGGGAAGAAGCTGAAGATCGACTGGAAGGAAATAGAGGTTTATTTACCTACAGCCAAAGGCTATTATAAAGTCAAAGAAATTACAGCGATCACTGTTTTATAAAGAAGGTCCCGACCAAGTTTTAAACATTCTTTGCCAGTAATTTTAGCATCAATTTTATTCTTTTTATCTTAGTGCCAGTGGATAATTTTATAGTTTCGGCACGCAAATACCGCCCTGCAACCTTCGATACCGTTGTGGGTCAGCAACATATCACTAATACGTTAAAAAACGCTATCCGGAATAATCAGCTGGCACAAGCGTTTTTATTCTGCGGACCGCGTGGTGTGGGTAAAACTACCTGCGCGCGCATCCTCGCAAAAACTATTAACTGCGAAAATTTGCAGCCAAATGGCGAAGCCTGCGGGGTGTGCCAATCATGCGTTTCTTTTCAAAATGGCGGTTCATTCAACATCCACGAACTGGATGCCGCATCCAACAATTCTGTCGACGATATCCGCAGCCTGATAGAGCAGGTGCGCATACCGCCGCAATCGGGCAGGTATAAAATATACATCATCGATGAGGTGCACATGCTCTCGCAGTCGGCTTTCAACGCGTTCCTGAAAACGCTGGAAGAACCGCCGCACTATGCCATTTTTATATTGGCGACGACGGAAAAGCATAAAATACTGCCAACCATATTATCGCGCTGCCAGATATTTGATTTCAACCGCATACGGGTGGATGATATGGCTGAGCATTTGGCGTCCATCGCCAAAAAAGAGGGGATAAGTTACGAGAACGACGGCCTGCACATCATCGCACAAAAAGCGGACGGCGGTTTGCGCGATGCCTTATCCATGTTCGACCAGATCGTCAGCTTTTCTGACGGTAACGTTACTTATCGTACTGTAATTGATAACCTGAACATTCTTGATTATGATTATTATTTCAGTATCATAGATAACCTGCTTAAAGAAGATACCGCTGGTACATTATTGCTTTTCGACGAAATATTAGGTAAAGGTTTTGACGGTTCACATTTTATATCGGGCCTGTCAGAACATTTCCGCAACCTGCTGGTAAGCAAGGATACAACAACCTTAAAGCTCCTCGAAGTAAGCGAAAGTATAAAAGCCAAGTACTTACAGCAATCACAGGCATCGCCGGTATCATTCCTGCTGTCGGCCATGAATATTGCCAACCAATGCGACCTGAATTATAAGCTAAGCAAAAACCAGCGCTTACAGGTCGAGCTGGCCCTGCTCAAAATGTGCCATTTGCCTTCAGCGTTCAATATGCTCACGGCTCCGGCTGCTGAACCCACTGCCCGCCCAGCCGCTGAGCAGGTAAAAAAAAAACCTGATACCCCAGAATTAAAACCGCAGCCGGAAGTTAAAACGGAAGAAGAAATCCCGGTTTTAAGGGATCAGCCTGTGGTGTACAATAAAACAGTACCACAACCGGAAGTATCCCAAAAGAAAGAACCTGAACCGGTTACGGAAAAGCCAAAGATGTTCGTACCTAACGCGGGCGCGGCCTCTACATCGGTTAAAATACCCTCGTTAAAGGATCTTAGTAATAAAGCGGCCGAAGTGCTGGAAGAAGAAGACCCTTATCTGAAAGGCAATGACAAGGAAGATTTCACCCCCGATGACTTTTTAAAGCACTGGAACGACTATGCTGCCAAAATAAAAACGGAGGGCGGAAATATGGGCCTGTTCACCATTTTTATAACCAACGCTCCTGAAATGAAAGAGCCTTATCGCTTTGAGGTGGTAGTCGGGAATAAATCGCAGGAAACGCTGTTCAGGGATGAAAAACCGAATATTTTAAACTACCTGCGCACCAAGCTGAAGAATTTTGACTTAGAAGTGCATACCCGGGTGGATGAGGTGAAAGCTGCAAAAAAACCATATACCACTACAGAGAAGTATCAGCACATGGCCAGCAAAAACCCTCAGCTAGCCGAATTAAGGAAGCGTTTTAATTTAGATATCGATTATTAATGAATTATTGTAAAGACGTCCCGATAGCTATCGGGACGTCTCTACTTTTTGCGTTTAGGTACATCATTTATAGGATAGCCCTCTTCATCCAAATCTGTACGTTTATCTTCAGGTGTTCTCGACAGTATTTCATCCACGGTATCAACCCTCACAATATTCCCCTTATCAATATGCATGGCCATATCTTCCACGTCAGTTTCCAATGACTCATTCGGAATATACTCGTCCACAGCATCAAAGGGGTTAGCCTCATCGTAGGTTGAATTCATATCCGCACCATTTTTAACAGAGGTATGGTAGGGGTCGGGGTGGTCATAATCAGGATCATCGCTTTTTACATCATACTCAAAACTATCATCATCAGCGTTAAAGGACAAGTCTTCCACATCCGATTCCTCGCCTAAACTATCTTTCAAATATTTATCCCTGTCGTCACTATCGTTGTCAAATTCGGAGAATGGTTTTTTTGCGCTCATGATCTGTCTGTTTAATGATTAACATGAATGAGGTATTATGGTTTGATTAATATTTAGCCGGCTGCCCTTGTTTGGGTATAGCCCCTAATATAAATTTCCTCAGGTTTTCCGCAGCTACAGCAAGGTCGTCTTTACGCAGGTAAAGCATGTGCCCGCTTTTATAACCTTCCCATTTCAGGCGGTCCTTCAGCCTTCCGCTTGGGTCAAGCTGCCACAAGCTGTATTTGGCATTAAAATAATCGCAGGCGCCATCATAATAACCCGACTGTATCAGCAAATGAAGATAAGGATTTTCGGCTATAGCCTGGCGAAGATTTTCGCCGGTATGGTCATTTTTATTATCCCATGGAAACACATTGCCGAACATATTATACTTCAAATCGGTTTTATAATCCAGTTCGTTGCGCAGGTAAATATTGATAGCAGGTGTAAATTCCTGCAGCCAGGTGGTCAGCTCCGGGTTATAATCAGGACCGTCGCCGGCAGTTTGGCGATCTATTCCCCTATAGCGCGAATCGAGCCGGCCAATGGTAAAGCCCTGGTCGCGCAGCAATTCTTTCCAGAAAAGGTTATAAGAAATCACCAGGTTATTGTCTTCCACTACTTTTTCTGATAAGCCACTGTAACGCGCTACTTTTGCGGCGATAGCTTTTTTCTGGTCATCGCTTAAATAACCGCCCCTGGATAATGCGGGAATGTATTCATTGATCGTAAAATCCTCTATTTCGGGTAATATCGTAGTCAGCTCTTTTCCCTGCAGATCGGCAGGCAGCTTTTTATGATACCATGCAGTTGCAGCAAAATAAGGCAAACGCAGCGCGTCTGAAACCGGACCGCTGCGTGAGATACCCAAATCGGTAGGCGATACCAGCACAACGCCGTTCAGGTACATCCATTGTGCATCCTGCAACTCAAGTGCAAGGCCCGAAACACGGGTGGTACCGTAGCTTTCGCCGATAAGGAATTTTGGTGATGCCCAGCGGTTCTCGCGGGTTACAAAGGTGTTGATCCACTCGGCTAAATATTTTATGTCCTCATTCACACCAAAAAAACCGGCTTTGGGCGTTTCGGGTGTTACTGTTCTGGAATAACCGGTATTAACCGGGTCGACATATACGATATCGGCCACATCCAATATTGAGTTTTGATTTTCTTTAAATCCGTAAGGCTCCACAGGGTAACCCTCGTCATCAGCATTCAGCATCCGCGGACCCGTGTAACCCAGCTCCATCCAAACAGATGGTGTGCCGGGTCCGCCGTTAAACGATATAACTAATGGGCGGTTTGCCTTGTCCTGTATACCATCACGTTCATAATAGGTGTAAAATACACCTGCGGTTGGCCTGCCTTCTTCATCCCAAATAGGCATCATACCTGCAGTGGCTGTGTACGATATCAACTGCCCTTTAATGGTGACAGTATGTTTGGTTACCACGGTCGTGTCGGTATGAACAATGCGGCCGGGTGCTATTTTCTGTGTGTTTTTGGGTGGATTGGCTTGTGCCGGTGCCTGTGCTTTTGCGCTGAACAGGATAATGCAAAAAGCGATAAGTGTAAGGAAGTAATTCTTCATTTGCTGAGGTTAAGATAAATCTGCGTAAATATAACCGCACAGCAAATGATATTACAAATATTCGTTCCTTAATTTAAGAAGAAAGTGGGTATTAGCTTATTTTTAACGAGTGCGTTAATAGCTTATTTGTTTTCGGTAGGATGTAACACCGCCAACAGAGATTTTAAGGCCGATGGTAAACTGCCCCAAAGCATCGTTGTGAGCGCCGGCTTTGAAACCATCAAGCTCGTCGCCGAAAACAATATTCATTTGGTAACCAACGTCAATTTTAACATCGGGCCGCTGGTTTTGATTAAATAGTTTTAGTTCGTACCCTATTCTTGCCGGCAAAAAAAGCTCACTGGCCGAATTAACACCCGGTGTATAATAACCCGGCGATAGTATGGAGTACCTGTTTATGCTTGTAATATTGCTGTATATCATACCTAAACCTGCGCCGATATATAAATTTTTCAATGCATTCGCCAGGTGGCTCTGCGAGTAATCTATCACCTCGCCACCCTGTAATTGTAACCTGAAAGCGTAATAGGTATAATCAGCTGCAAATTGGCGGCCCAAAAGGTCGGTATTCTGATTGCCACCTTCTAATTTACCCGCCTGGAACTCAAAAATATAATTGACGAAGGGTGTTTGATTATAATCAAAATTAAAATTGATGGATTTGGTACTTACGGATGTTTGTACATCTCCATAAAAGGAATTGAAAGCCACTGATGTTCCAAAATCATATTGCGAATAATCATATCCTATCTGTGCTTTTGATGTAATAGCTGTAAAGCAGGTAAGCAGGGTCAAAAGCGTAATTCTTAGTATAAATTTCGTCATAATTGATGATCTGGTATTACAGCAGATGGGGATACAATTTTATTTATATACCACAATTCTATAAAAATAAGTCCAATGTTCCATAAAACAATACCGAAAACGTACTATTTGTTTATTTAAGTATCGATAATTTCAATATTATAATGACACAATAGCTTATCTCAATTTTATATATTTGAGACCTTTTACGAAAAAAAACTAATATCTGTTATGTCAAAAATTAAAGTAGCAAATCCTGTAGTTGAACTGGACGGGGATGAAATGACCCGCATTATATGGAAGTTTATAAAAGATAAGCTGATTTTCCCTTACCTGGACCTTGATATCAAGTATTATGATCTCGGTATAGAATACCGCGATGAAACGGACGATCAGGTAACCATTGATGCCGCAAATGCCATTAAACAATATGGTGTAGGTATTAAATGCGCCACCATTACTCCCGATGAGGCCCGTGTGGACGAGTTTGGTTTAAAACAAATGTGGAAATCGCCAAACGGGACTATCCGTAATATATTGGACGGTACTGTTTTCCGCGAGCCGATCGTAATGTCAAACGTTCCGCGTTTGGTGCCAAACTGGACGGCTCCTATATGTATCGGCCGTCACGCTTTTGGCGACCAGTACCGTGCTACCGACTTTTTGACCAAAGGAAAAGGTAAGCTCACCATCACTTTTACGCCGGATGATGGCGGACCAATACAATCTTATGATGTATTCAACTTTAAAGGGGATGGTGTTGCTTTGGCGATGTATAATACCGATGAGTCTATCAAAGGATTTGCCCGCGCTTGTTTTAACCAGGCATTGTTGAAGAAATGGCCGCTTTACCTATCAACAAAAAACACGATTCTAAAAAGATACGACGGGCGCTTTAAAGATATCTTCCAGGAAATTTATGAGAATGAATTTAAACTGGAGTTTGAAGCCAACCAGTTAACCTATGAGCACCGCCTGATAGACGACATGGTGGCATCGGCTTTAAAATGGCATGGTAACTTTGTTTGGGCCTGTAAAAACTATGATGGCGACGTACAGTCGGACACAGTAGCACAAGGGTTTGGCTCTTTGGGCCTGATGACTTCGACATTGGTTACACCGGATGGTAAAACAATGGAAGCCGAAGCTGCACACGGTACCGTTACCCGCCACTACCGCGACCACCAGGCAGGCAAGCCAACCTCAACCAACCCTATTGCATCCATATTTGCATGGACACGTGGTTTGGAATTCCGGGGTTTGCTGGACGATAATAAAGAGCTGATCAAATTCTGTAAAGCGCTTGAAGAAGTTTGTATCGAAACCGTTGAAAGCGGCAAAATGACCAAGGATTTGGCCATCACCATCAAACCAAAAGTGGAGCATGGTGTTGACTACTTATATACTGAAGAGTTTTTGGCTGCGATCGATGAGAATTTGAAGAAGAAACTGGGGAAGTAGAGACGCAATGCATTGCGTCTCTACCGAGATGAATTTTAAAGTCCGTATAGGTTCTATGCGGACTTTTTTGTTACTTAGATTTCTAAACCTAAAACCATGCCTTTATTTCATAATGTTTATGGTAAACTCAAAAAATTAGGGTTAATCCCGCTGGATAAAGAAAAAGCGCTACAAAAATTAATTGAAGAAAATTTACTGGAAGTTCTTGATATGGGCTTCATATCTTCTGAGTATCAAACGACACATGGGGGAAGAATTGATACACTTGCTATTGATTCGGATGGCGCACCTGTTATCATTGAATATAAGAGGAACAGAAATGACAACGTTATAAATCAAGCTTTGTCCTATTTGAAATGGCTTAAAGCCCAGAAGGTTGAATTTTTTGAAATGCTAGTTACAAAAAAATTAGGCCCAGAAAAAGCAAGTAGAATCGATTGGAACAATCCTCGTGTAATTTGCATAGCTGAAAGCTATAGTAAATTTGATATTGATACTTTAGAAGTTATTCCCCTAAGATTGGAATTATATAAATTTCATTATTATGAAAACAACATTTTTACTTTGGAAAAAATAAATAGCGAAGATGAAAAACCTCAATATGTTCAACAAACTGCTACCAAGCAAATAGAAAATGTTATTGAGAAGAAAAGTGTCGAAATTAATATTGATACACAGCTATCAAAAGGGCAGCCTTATGTACAAGAACTATTTTTTACGCTAAAGGGGAAAATATATGAGTTGGATGAAAATATACAAGAAAAAGTAACAGGCAATTACATAGCTTACCGGTTATCAAAATCTTTTGCTGAAATTAAAGTTCAAAAAACTAAAATTTTAATTTACTTAAGACCGATTATTTACTCCGCTGACAGCGAAAAAAGAATTTATAAAGTTCCAGATAGTTATAATTGGGTTTTAGATAGTAGAATTTACATTGAGAATATAGATGACCTTAACTATGCAATGCCTTTGATTGAGCAGTCATATAAGGACGTTTTATAATTTTGAATATGAAGTTCACAGCAATTATTGAACAAGGCGAAAACGGATGGTATGTAGGCCAGGTTAAAGAATTACCTGCGGCTATGTCGCAGGGCAAAACCATTGAAGAATTAAAAGAGAACCTTCTCGATGCTTTGCGGTTAATATTAGTTTATGATATAAAAGAACTTGAATTAGCTTAATCAATATCTCAAATTCCTTTTCTTTCACAAATCATATAAATTAACTTAGCGCTCAAATCATATTTCCTATGTCAACACTCTATCCCTTAAAATTCAAAACCATTTATAAAGATAAAATTTGGGGCGGCCAAAAGATCAAAACTTATCTGCATAAAGATTTCGGCAGTTTGCCTAATTGCGGGGAGACCTGGGAAATATCAGGCGTAAAATCAGATGTTTCGGTTGTAGCGGATGGTGCATTAGAAGGGGAGTCGCTGGCGGATCTGCTGGAGAAACACAAGGATAAACTGGTTGGCAAAAAGGTTTATGACCATTTCGGCAATATTTTTCCGCTGCTTGTGAAGTTTATTGATGCCAATGATGATTTGTCTATCCAGGTTCACCCAAATGATGAACTGGCAAAAAAGCGCCATAATTCATTCGGTAAGACCGAAATGTGGTACGTGATAGAAGCTGATCCCGGATCAACGCTGATATCGGGCTTTAATCAGCCGGTCAATAAGGAAGTTTACCTCGATAAACTAAACAGCGGCCACATTATGGATATCCTGAACCGCGAGGATGTAAATGCAGGTGATGTTTTCTTTTTGCCTGCCGGAAGGGTGCATACTATTGGCAAGGGCCTGCTGATAGCCGAGATACAGCAAACATCCGACATTACCTATCGCATTTATGATTTTGATAGGGTTGATGACAAAGGGAACAAACGCGAACTGCATACCGAAGAAGCCATTGATGCCATCGATTACAATTTTTACCCGGAATATAAAACGAAATATCAGCCCAAAAAGAATGAAACGGTTCGACTGGTAAAATGCCCGTATTTCACCACGAATATCCTGGATTTTACAGAAAGCACTTCAAAGGATTATTCAGCCCTGGATTCATTCGTGATCCATGTATGTGTTGAGGGTAATTATGTGATCGAGTGTCACGGGAAGCAGATCACGGTAAAAATGGGCGAATGTGTCCTGCTGCCAAAAACCGTCGGCCGGGTTGATATGATAACGGTAAACGGATTTAAGATACTGGAAAGCTATGTTGAGTTGTGAAGGGTCAGGGGTCAATAGTCAATTGAGTATAAATTCACCATTCACTATTGCCTATTCACTAAACAAGCTTAACAGTAAACGTCGTTCCAACATCAACAGTACTGTCAATGTCGATAGTGCCGCCTAAAGCTTCTACCTGGTTGCGGGTCATAAACAGGCCGATGCCTTTTGCATCCGGGTTATGGTGGAAAGTTTTGTACATACCAAATACCGAATCGCCATAGCGGTCAAGATCGATACCCATGCCGTTATCCTCAAAATATAAATAGATATGGTGCCTTATCTTGGTTGTGCGCACTTTTATAACCGGCTTGCGGTCGGGGTGTTTGTATTTTATGGAGTTGGTTATCATATTCTGGAAGATACTTTCCAGGTAGGCAGGTATATAGAAAACCTCGGGGCATTCGCTAAAATCATATTCTATTTTAGCGCCTGAAGCTTTTATATTTCCTTCCAATGCCATAAGCACTGTTTTAAGTGTCGCTTCAAATTCGAGTTTCTTTCTTTCTTTACCGATCTCTGCCTGTATCTTAACGATCTCGCTTAAATGTTCGATTGTAGTTTTTAAACTGCTGCTTATCGAGTTGATATGCGAGAATATTTCCTTACGATCATCTTCAATATCGGTTTGACCAAACAGGTCGACCATAAATTGCAGGTTACCCGTGTGCGAGCGCAGGTTGTGCGACACAATGTAGGCGAAGTTTTGCAGGCGTTTATTCTGATCGCTTAATAAGTTAACAGCGTCGTGTACTTCCAGCTCCTTCTTTTTGATATAATCAATATTCTGGAATATGCTACGCACGGTAACGCATTTGCCATAATCATCAATAACAGCCAGCCCTTTCGCGCGCAGCCAGATCTGGTTATTGCGGGCAGTGCGGAACATAAGCTCCAAATCAAAAGGCTGAGAATAATTGATAATGTTCTCCACCGCTTTTTTCATTACGGGCCGGTAATCGGGCTCAAAAAAGCTGATGGCTTCGTCAATACTAAGCTTTACGGTATCCTGTAATTCATAAATATCGTAAGCTTCGCGGGTCAAGGTCAGTGTCATTGTCTTAACATCGATCTCCCAGCCGCCTATTTTGGCAATTTTGATAGTCTCTTTAAACAGGTGGTCGTTGCGGACAGATTGTAATTGCAGCAGCTTATGGTCGTGGATATCGACGATAGAACCTGTGATTTTTGGCGTCGAGTTATCGTCCCATCGTTTGGCCGTGCTTTCAAACCATTTATAGCCCGACCTTTTGGTTAAGAGCCTTACCCTTATGGTTTCTGGGGCTTCATGGAAGTGGCGGTTTATTGACTTTACAAAGGCAGGTTTGTCTTCGTAATAAAGCAGGTTTTCAAAAAAATAATCATACGAAGGGGCAATCTCACCGGGTTCATAACCCAACAAAGCGTAAAAACCAGGAGACCATTTGACCTCTTTGGTGCTGATATTGTATTCCCAAATACCCGTATTGATATTATTTATAATTTGGGTAACGTGGAATTCACCATCATAAGAAAATTTATCCCCTTCCGGAACGCTCATAGTACTTTTCTGCTCAACAGAAATTTGTTTATGGTGGTTTATACCAATAGTCAATTAATTCATTTAAAACGGATTATGCCAATCGGTTGCAATAATCCCTGCTCAACGTTGCAAATACAAGACCAATATTTTTTAAAGCAAAAGCCACCGGTTAAAGTGCCGCGCCCTATTTACTTCATCTACAATCTCTTATTATACGAAAAAAAGGCAAAACAAGTTATGCTGATCGCCTTCCTGTAATGCCTAAAGCTATCAAAAATCATGTAAATGGGTAATTATTTACCCATGACTATCAATTGTTTAACTCTACGTTTATTGAATTAAATCTGCC
>Ga0206799_1115_pt2 | contig 13752 bp, 5 predicted proteins | sample Alteio_BWOrgCont_67_FD_152900 | JGI IMG/M metagenome (GOLD analysis project Ga0206799, IMG submission 152900) | Enriched cells from forest soil in Barre Woods Harvard Forest LTER site, Petersham, Massachusetts, United States -... | ecosystem: Environmental > Terrestrial > Soil > Temperate forest > O...
CTGGCGAAGGTATGTCATGGATGCAACGGCGAGGAGCACCATGGTGGTTCCGAGGGCAAAGCCGCGCCAGCGGCCGAGGATATTGCCCATGCGGGACTCGTGAGGGGAGGCCGCGGCGGAATTGAAGCCCTGATTATTCTGCCATGCCATCGTACCATAAGTACCCGTAAAAATACCCATGAGCACATACCCAATATTGAAATCCTTGTTACTAAAAGAATCGAAAGGATTGACCATCGAATGACCCGCGGGAAAGGCTAGCAACATCTCGCGCGTCTTGAGCCAGTTCAATGTAATGATCAGAAAGAGGGCTATGAAGACGTAAAAGAGCTGTGAGATCATGCCCTGGATGCAGTCCGCCACCATGACGGTGATCTGGCCGCCGGTGATCGTGATGAAGGTGGTAATGGTGAGAAAACAGGCTGTGAGAAGGAGATAAGTGGGAACGGCGAGAGAAAAGCAGTGAATCGCGGGCGGCAAGTCAAGGAATGCAGCGATAAACTTACCCCCGATGATTGGAATGACGCCGAAATTGAGCAGACCGGCGATGAATCCGAGGATGCCGGTGGCAAAGCGGAAGTTGCGGCTGTAGCGCATCTCAAAAAACTGGGCGAGCGTGAGGGCGCGAGTTTGACGATACCGGTAAACGACAAAGCCGCTGATGGCTACGATGAGGGCAATGGGGGTCGCCAGTTGCGACCACCAGGTAATGGAAAAACCGCCATGACTGAACCACTCGAACATGGAGACATACCCAATCGCGCCGGCGCCCATCTCGCTGCGGGCCGTGGAGAGGAGGTATCGTCCCGCGAGACGCCCGCCGGACATAAAATCCGCGACACTCTTGAGATACCGATTCGCGTAGATCGTGATGCTTGCGACGACCAGAACCGGGAGAACGACGATCAGCCAGTCAATGGAGTGCATTCAACGTCGTCGGTTTTCGGCGGATTTACTGATACGCATGCGGACGGAGCATCGCATCCATGATCTCGCCTGCCTGGGGCCGGAGATCATGAACCAAGCGCCCTCTAATCATGTACCACCGACTTCGCCGCCGGTATATGACCGTTTGCAGGGGAGGGGCTTGTGGGGACCACAACGGCTTCGCGCCGTGGAAACGTAAAGTTGCTCGCCTTGAAATTCTCACCAATCCTGCCCCTCAATGCCGCGTCGAGCGGAATGAGATGGGGTGGGTCGGTCGCCCAGGGAAGCCGCATTTCGGAAAAGAGCGAACCGTGGTTGCCAGCGTGATCGATGGCATCGCACAAGCCGGCAACGTCGATTCCATCGCCGCTTTGGTTTCTAAAGTGGCGGACCCAGCATTCGTCAATCTGGCGAATACCGCCGGAGGAGAGTAAGATCCCATTGGTGGCCATGACATAGCCCCGGGTATCCGCGAGATGAGTGAGCCCGCGCGGGCGAGCGCCTCTGGCATAGTCAATAGTGGCGCGGTAGGACAAAAGGATAAGCTCCCTTACGGAATCCCCGCAGGCAACGGTTTCGCCCGAACTGGTTTCCAGCCTCGTGCCGTCGCCATCCTCCGAAACCTGCATCCAACCATTGCTGCCGGTCACTTTGAGACGAAAGGGAGAGTATCGCTCGGTGGCATGAGTAAGTGCGGCCAAGAAGTCGATACCGGATTGAAAACGGCCCCTGAGGCAGGCGATATCATAGCTCTCGATGCGACGGGCGCGGAAGAGTTCCCCCTCGACTTCCAGCGGCACGTCAAAGTCGTGGTGACACGGCCCGGCGAGGTACATGATATTGTGGACCAGATGGGCAAGGCCGTTGGTGGCTGGTCCATCGAATACGGGCTTGCCATCGAGGCTCATCTGCCCGGCCCATCTGGCGCGCTTATAATAGCTCTCCGGGCGAGGCCAGCATCCCCACGCACGGATGCTTTTGATTCTACCGAGTTCCTCGTCGACGACAGCCTTCTTGATGCGCTGGATGCCGCGCGAGGCGATCATTTGAAATCCGACGCAGACGCGACGCAAGCGATCCAGGACGATCAAATCCTCGAGCTGTTGAATGGTGGGGACGGGAGGCTTCTCGAGATAGACGAACAGACCACGCCCGGTGCAGGCGCGGGTCATTTCATCGTGACACCCGATCGGTGCAACGATGGAAACCATGTCGAGACCGGGGGCACGCTCGATCATTTCGCCATAATGATCATACCAGAGGATGCCATCGGTTTCGAGTCGTGGCCGGATATTCGCAGCGTCTGTGGGGTCCGCGATCGCGACGAGTTTCACGAGTCCCTCGGCTTCGAGCCTCTGGATTGCCGCAAGATGGTAGGCGGCGAATCCGCTGGAGCCAATAAGTCCGAGGCGAGTGGGTCTACTCATGAAAAAATTCAATCCTGTCTTGAGGAATAGTAAGAGTGGCGTCGCTGGCCGCCCCTGTCAAAAGGAGGGATGCGCACCAGGTGCATGAAGCGAATGCATGTGGGCGGCCGGAGCTTCTCCCCGGAAGGAGGGGCGGTCAGGGGCGGTTCAGATCGTAAGTAATCACCTGAGTGCCCTGGGCTTCGGTAACCCTGATATCAAGGGAGCCGCCCGCCGGTTGCTTGACCGTCCAGCGGGCGATGCTTTGCTCCTCCTGGCGGGTGAAGACCTTCTCGAGCGCGGGACCGAACTGTTTTTCGTAGACGTCTACGACGGCCTTCATATCCGGGGGCCGGGTGAATGTGGCTACAATGCGGGTCATGTGGCCGCCCTGAAAGACGATGTCGAAGTTGGCGGGAGAGGAAAAGAGGACCTGCGCCTCGGACCAGGTAATCGTCTTGTCGGGGGTATTCGATTTATCCTCAGCGCTAATGCTGGTGAATGGCACGCTTTCATCGCGCAAGGTTTTCTCGGCGCGGGCGTAGTGGTCGCCCCATTGGAGGCCGGGGATGGGATTCCATATGGATGTAAGTTTTGGATCGCTGTCGTCCGCGATGTCCGGACCTGCGTCGATCTCTTTTTGCGCGCCGGTATTGGCATCCACGACGGCAGGGGCGCTCGCTCCGTGCCGGGAGAATTCCAGGAGTCCCATCCAAAGCTCGCGATCTTTCACACGGAGAACGTTTGAATTGGTGGCGGAGGTATCAACAACCTTGCGGGTCGCGAAATCGAAGCCGGAAAAATGGTAATCGGCCTGCGCTGGGAGCGAGAGCGTGTAATCGACCTTGTCGACAATCGCCGGGGCGCGCCCGCGGTTGCGGATGGCCCTGGCCTGGTCGACTGGTCCGCCGGCAACGGTCCAATCCATATCGAAACCGGTGTTCCTGGCGTCGTAGAGCGCTGTCACGTAGGCGCGTTGAGTCTCCGCGAGCGGTTTGCCATCTCCGCTGGCGATGCCCCAGCAAATCCAGGGGGTATTGATGCCGCTGAGAACGGTGCCGTCACTAAATTTATAAGGCTGGGGGCTGACTTTGCCGACGTAGGCTTTGGCGCTCGGGGTATCGATGATGAGGCGGGCGTTCGGCCAGTCCCAGAGGATCTCATCGCCGGATTTGATGGCCTCCGTGACCGGGGCGTCAGGGACATCATTTTCCACGGTGAGTGGCGTGTCGCTTTGAGGCTCAAACTTGATCTTTGCTCCGCGCTGGAACATGGCGCGGGTCAGTCCGATGCCGTTCGCATAATCAAAGCCGAAGATGCCTTTGCGCCCAATGTGGTAAATGGCTGGGGCGGGTGCGGGTTTGATCTCATGGTTGAGAAAAATGCGGCCTGCGAGCGCCATTGCGGAAGTCATGACTGGGTCCTTTTCGTGGTCGACTCCGGTCCAGAAATGGGTGACGACCAGTTGTGGCATGACGGCGGCCATGTACTCCTCGTCATTTTTCATTTCGCCGGCAGCCCAGTAGTGCCAGAAGATACCGTCCCAGTCCTGCCATGAGGCCATGGCGGCGAGCTTGAGCGGGTATTCGGTACGGTTCGGATTTGGGCGCGCCTGGTTGGTCTCATAAAGGACCGTAGGGACACCTTCGACAGTGTGGCTATCGATCACGAGCCCTGAGGGGGGCGCGCCCAGGGTGGATTTGAGGTTCCAGAAATACATGCCGTGGCTGTTCACATCGCCCGTCGCATCCACGTGGAGCCAGGGGACACTGGGACGGTATTGGGTATCGTAGGAGAAGGGGACGACATTGACGCCCACGCCCTTGGGGGCGAGCGAGCGGCAATAGTCGCGGAATTGATTGTCGAAATGAGTGACCGCGTCGTAGAGAAACTCCGAGTAGTCACGCGCGCGCTGGTCAGGGTAGGAGAAGCGCTGCGCGAGTGATGGAGCGAGCTTCGCCGTCCCGAGAGTTTCGTCCGGATCAAGCTTCCCCCACGCGGTGGTCAATCCAGCGTCGTCCCTGTATTTGTTGCGCAGCCATGCGCTCCACTGCGTTTGCTCCTCGTGTTTGAAATAGGGAGGCAGGTCGATCGCGTCGTTGAGGAACCGGTAGACGCCGCCATTCTCGTTCCAGACCTCGTAAATCACGATATTCTCCTCTTCGGCATACCGTTTCCCCGTGTAGGGGTTGACGTGATTGAGAAGAGTCTCAGCGCCTTTGAAGCGGACTTTCTGGAGGCGATCGTCGAAGAATACGGCCCAGCGCTTGAGCGGGCCATCGTCTTTCACAGAAGCGACGGCGGCCTTCCATTGCGGCCAGTCCGAGCCCCCCGCGATGAATGAATCATCAACGAGCAATGGAGGAAGCGGAAGCGTATCGGCGAGAGCAGCGAACATGACAAACATTCCATGGGCCTTGAGGTCGGCAAAGTGCTTGTCAGCGTCATCCATGTTCGAGCCGTCGCCCATGACGGATGGGGGAAACTCGCCCTTTTTCGCGACATCGGGCGGGAATCCCTTGGCCTTGTAAATCTTGGTGAGGCTCGGGTCCCAAACGCGCTGGGCGTTGAAGCCCATCTTGCGCAGCCGGTCCGCTTCGCCGTAGCCGACCATTCCCCATAGGCGCAGACGCTTTCCGCCATAATAAAAGTGGCCATCCATGATCGTGTTGTAGACGCCGGGCATCGGTTTGATCTCGTGATCGAAAAGGGTGGTCTTCGGGTAGTTCCGGACGAGGAGCTTGAGTTGCGGACGGACTTTTTCATCGGCCATCGCGGAAATGCGGAGCGGACCGGAGGCGGCGATTATTACAGAGGGCGCCTCGCGCATTGCGACGCCCAGGCTTTTGAACTCAAGCCACCCGCCGGTTGAGGTCTCGGCGACGGAAGCGGACGCGAGCACGCCGTGACTGACGGGCGAAAGGAGGCGAACGGTCGCGCCGGAGGGGGCTTGCTTGAAGTTGGCGAGGTGGAGACGCACGGTGGCGTCGAGGAGGTCATCCGGCTGCAGGAGCACGCGGGCGATCAGAGCCGGGTCAAACTTTGCGGCCATTCCGGAGTCCGACGGGCCGCCAACCTCGAGGTCTCCGGCGTTGGCAGCCGCCTCGTGGCTGGGAAAACTCGTCTGCAGGGAGCGGCCAGCGAGGGTGATGAGAAATCCGTAGTTCTTCCAGGTGCCATTCTGCCACGCCTTGATCGCGCTTTCGAAACCGGGGATTGTGACCACGTCACCTTTTTTCAAGTCGGCGGTGTCGAAGGTTGCGAACGGAGCGGCTTCGAAGTCAGTACCGGCTTTGAGGCCGTTCCACGTTCCATCCTTGTCGGGGAAGGGTTTAAACCATGTGGCATTCTCTGACCAGTCGGCCAGTATCCGGTAGCATTTGAAGGAAGCATTGCCGGGTCTCTCGACACCGCCCACTTTGAAATGAAAGGCGGCAGTATCGACGGTGGCGCCCTGCGCAAGGCTGGTGAGGTCGAGCTTGATCAAACCCTGCGTCCACCGTGCGTCGCGCAATACGACGGCCATCGATCCCTGGGCCGACTTTGGGTTCTGCTTTACGAGAGTGGTATTGGCGGACGGCGGAAGCAGTATCTCCTTGCCGCCGGAGTTCACGAGCGCACCCGTTTGATTCGGATTGATTGGTTGGGCCAGGCCTTCGACCGAATAAGCGGAAATGGTGACAGGGACGCCGGGGCTATTCTGGGCGCGGGATGAAACGGTGGAAAGAGTGAGCGCAACGACCAGGGGAATACACTTTTTCATGGGTTCAATGGGGCGATTCCGTCAGACTCGCGGAAGGGGAAAATGTCTGTCGTCCTCCTTTATCACATGTCGGAGTGTTTCTTAGGAATATGTCGTGCACCAGGTGCGCGCGTTCGGCACGCACTATCAAGCGGCCGGCTTCGCCGGCTTGCGACCGCCAATCCTGCCGGTCTGCTTGCGCACTGTCTTGCCCGGGGACCAAGTGCCCTGGACATAAGTTAGGGTTGGGAATTCCGGCAGGCCCCTGTCGTTGCGGTGCAAATGGGCGGTAAGCATCTCGACCGCGGCGGCGCCGACCTTGCCCGGGTGTTGCTGGATGCCGCTTGCTTCGGGCGGTGCTGAGAGACAATCGAGAGTCACGTAGCCGAGTTCCTCCGGGATTCTGACGCCGTGGGTGGCGAGATCGAGATGGGTCGGATCATAATTGCAGACCAATGCGTCGGCTCGGTATTTCTTGAGCCAGCGAACAACGTCCTTCGTCCGAAATGACGGCTCTTCAAAGACCGGGATTCGCTCGGCGACGGGAATTGCGCGGTCCAGCAGGGTATAACCTGCGATGTACGTATCGCCGACCCTGGACTGAAGTTCAGGCATGAGGGCAAGGGCTATCCGTCGATAACCGAGACGGCGCAAATGGCGGGCGGCGAGCATGAAGTTCTCGAAATGGCTGAATGACACACGGTGCAAGTTTGGCCGGGTCAGGGTTCGGCCGATTGCGACGCTGGTGAAGCGGGGCCAGTTCAATGACAAATGCCCCATGTCCCGTTTCAACGGAAAGACCAGCAGGCCCTCGATGCCGCGGGAGTAAAGCACATCGCTGAGGCGTCGAGAGGACTCGTACGCGGAGACCTTGAACTCCTCGACCAGGTAACCCAGTTCCGCCGCCCTTTCCTCGATACCTGCATAGATTTGAGAGGGAAATACTGCCTGACGCCAATCCAAGTCGGTGGTGACAACGGCGAGGGTCGACCGTGCGATCGTCCGGATCTGCGGCAACTGCGCCATCAGTTTGGAAATCATCGGATGGGGCTGATACCCATGCTTTTTTGCAAGGGCTTGGATGGTCTGGCGGGTCTTGAGGGGCAGACGCGGATTATCGAGCAATGCTCGCGAAACCGTCGAATGGGAGACCCCGGCGAGGTGGGCGAGTTCGCGGATGGTCATAACGAGGGATTTATGCACCTGTCGCATAAAGCATCGGTTGTGCAGAGGAAAGACCGAATATAACCTTCGCCAATCAATGGATATCCCGTTCAGCCAGAAGCCGCAGAGACAGGGAAAAGAACTGGGACATTTATCAGACGGTCGGATGGAGGCTTTGCGCACCTGGTGCACTGCAGTGTTATTGACTTGAGTGCCCGGTCAAATACTAAGTTTTCCCCCAAGGAATCCAACTCTCCAAAGAAAAATCCTTTATTACATCCGCGGAACGAACCTCTTTGCCAGGCCGCTGACGGGCGACTCGTTACACAGGCTCAAGCCGCCCCGGTCCTCCCCCATCCACAATTGCCATTCAATGTCTCGAATCGATACAACGACTGACAATCGCTTTGATACACGCGGCGTTGAGTTTGCCGCTTATCTCAAAAGGTGCGAACCGGAAATAAGCGAGCGACAGATGCTGAAGCGGCCCGTGGGGAATATCGGATACCACACGCGGCTGACTGAGAAGGATTGGGCGCATCCCACGCGGGAAAACTTTGATTATGCGCTGATCCTCCTAGCCGTCGACAGGCCTGGGGATCGCCAACGCGCCATCGCCAATCTCCATCAACTTCTCGCGCTGCAGGATACCGATACCGAAAGCAAAACTTACGGAATCTGGCCATGGTTCGTCGAGGAGCCGCTGGAGCAAATGAATCCGCCGGATTGGAACTGGGCCGCATTTTGCGGGATGCGGATCGTGCAGGCGCTGTTGAATTTCGGCGATGATCTTCCGGAGGATCTTACCGAGGAACTCTCTCTGGCGCTGGGGCATGCAACGAGATCGATCATCAGGCGCAACGTGGGGCCTGACTACACAAACATCGCGTTTATGAGCGCCCAGGTCGCGCTTGCCGCGGGCGAGATTCTCAACGAACCGGCATTTGTGGAATATGGGAGGACATTGCTTGGTAAAATACTGGATTCGGTCCAGTATCACGGGAATTTCAACGAGTATAACAGCCCGACTTACACGACGCTGCTACTTCATATTTGTGACGCAATCCTGCAAACAACGAAAGATGCCGTTGCGTTGGGAACCGGTGAGAAGCTAAGGCGGTTCGTCTGGCAGACGATAGCGGACTCGTTTCACCCGGCTACGTCGCAATGGGCCGGCCCGCAGAGCCGGTCGTACGGTACGTGGCTGCGCCCGGGTGAAGCCGGCGAAATCACAAGCAGGCTGGGATTCAATTTTCCATGTTACTCCAGGGAGGGAGGGCTTAACGATCCAAACCTGGTCAAAGTGCTGCCATGCCCCGCGGATATAGCTCCACGGTTCAAGAAATTGCCCGAGGAGAATCTCGAATTGAAGCGGCGGTTCGTGCGGCGCGAGAAGGAGGCGGAATCCGTTGTCGGCACGACGTGGTTTACGAACCGGGCTTGCATGGGCTCGATCAACCAGGGATTTTTGTGGGTCCAGGCCCGGCCGGTGCTGGCCTATTGGACAGTCCGAGGTTCTGTTCCGGCGCAATTCCGACTTCGTTTCCTCCACGACGGGCAGGACTTTGTTTCCGCCTGGACTGCCAGCCATCAGAAGGGCGCGCGGGTTCTAACGGCCGTTTCCTTTCTTAATAACGGTTGTGATTTCCATCCGCATTTTTACAAGCGTCCGGACGCGAAGTTTGAGGCTGAGGATTTTCGCCTGCGCTATGAGTTGGTGGGAGAAGAGGTTGATGCCCGCGATTGCGGCGACGGCAGGTTCGAGTTGCGCGCGGGCGTGGTTCGTGCGTTGATCCAGCCGCTGGCCGGTGTTTTCGGCTCCGAATCGGTAAAGTGGACCTTGGGCAGCACGGATGGCGGCGTGGCGCTGGACGGGGTGTGCTATAGCGGTCCTAAGAAACTGTTTCCGTTCCTCCAACTCGAACGAGCTTATCTTGCCGCGGGCGTTGAACTCCTCGACGAGGGCGCTTCAAATCCCGGGCCGCGCGAGCATGCGGAAAATACGGTTGATGGGAGAACCAGTATCATCTGGCAGGACGAGCAATCTCCATTGCAGGTGGACTTTTCGCCAATTCCCCACGCCGCACCGTTCTGATGAACCGAAACTTTCCCGTCAAGAATCGCAGTTGAAGAAGATGATCGCCCCCAAAGAACCTGATTGCCCTATGAACCCCCATATCCCCGCGTCCGCCGACATTTCGAACGAAGAACCCGGTCAGTCCGGCCCAATAACAAGAAGCGGAACCAATCCCGTTTCTGGAAAAAGCGTGTTAAGGACGTTTGTCGTCGCGGCCTCGGCTGCCTTCTTGTTGAGCCCGTATGCGGGGGCAGCTACGGCTACATTTACCTCCGGCACGGACCTGACGGCGTCCGCCGACTATTCTCCGAGCACTGCGCCAACGGCTACCACGGATATCCTCTTCGACACGCCGTACCCAACGACGTCCGCCATATTGCAGACCGGTGCCGTGGGGGGCGCGACCGCAACGGCGTTGACCGCCGAGTCGCTGAACGTCCTGAATCTGAACGGGATTACGATCGGCAACAACAGCAGCAATGCCACGCCTTCAAACGCAAATCTGACACTTGGGAATGGCGGAGGGCAGAATGACGGAGTATCCGGAGCTGCCGCGGGCGATTTGATTTATATTGGCGGAGCGACATCGAGCCTGACGATCCAGGGGCCGAATCTGAAAAACGGACAATCGACAGGCACCGGAGTGTTGAACATGGTTCTCGCGCAGAGCGGCAACTTCGATGTCGCAGGTTCGGGAGCTTCCTTGAGCATCAGTTCGATAATCAGCGGCGCTTTCAGCATCGCGAAGACTGGCTCGGGCACGCTGACGTTGAGCGGAGTAGATACCTTTGGCGGCTCAGGAAAAACATTCACGCTGACCTCAGGTACGCTCAACATCAATAACGCCAAGGCCCTCGGTGCGGCATCGACGACCTTCCAGATTTCCGGCGGGACAACGATTAACAATACCAGCGGACTGGCCGTCGGCGCCGGCAATGTCCTCCCGCTGACCGTCAACGGGGACTTCACATTCACAGGCGGGGGAACGGGCAATTCAAACGACCTGAATTTAGGCACCGGGGCCGTGAGTCTGGGCACGACTGCGGGCACCACTCGCACCATTACAACGGCCGCCGCCAATAGCACACTTACGATTGGCGGCGCAATCTCGAACGGCACGACGGCGACCGGGCTGATCAAGACTGGGGCCGGCATTCTCACGCTCAGCGGTGCAAGTACCTATGCTGGGGGTCTCAACATCGAGAACGGCACGGTCATCGCGAACATAAGCAACGCTACGACCGTTAGCGGCGCGGCTGGACCTTCGGGAGACGCAATCACCCTTGGTAACTCTTCAGGCGGTTCCGCGAGCTTGCTTGCGAACTCTAACTTTACCGTCTCCAATCTCATCAACCTGGGAGCCGGCGCGGCCGGAACGTTGACGGTGGGAGATACCAGTACGGCGACCACGCCTACTCTCAGCGGTGCAATCGCGCTCAATGGCGACAACCTGAACCTCACTTCGAACGGCACCGGCACCATGGTGATCAGCGGCCCCCTCACCGGCGGGGTCGCCGCCGGGACTGCGACACTCACTCTCAATGGCAGCGGCCCTGCCACCCTCGGCGGTGGTGTGCTTAATGACGGCTCAAACGGCGCCAAGCTTGCGATTTCCGCCGCGGGTTCTGGCTCTTGGAATCTGAACGGAGCAACAACCGCGACGACTGCCTCTACCTACGCATCAGGGACCAGTTCCATCACCTTACCCTCGGTTCCGGCAGGGCTTATCGTCGGCGACTTCATCGCCGGTCCCGGTATTCAGGTCGGAACCACTGTCACAAGCATTACAAGCGGGACAACCATTGGTCTGAGCCTGCCAACGAATTCCATCTCCCTGGCTAATAATTCGGTCGCTTTCTCCGGATTCAGCGGAGGCGTCATTCTGTCCAGCGGAACATTGAACATAAATAGCGTTTTGTCTCTTGGCACCGGACCCTTTACGATCTCGGGGGGCACGCTTGGTTCCACCGTGGGGCTAACTGTGGCGGAAAATAATTCAGTGGCTTTAAATGCGGACTTCAATTTCGACTCGATCAAGACACTCAACCTGGGCTCTGGGCCTGTCAGCCTGGGCGCGAGCGCCGCGGCCACACGCACAATTACCTTCAACAGCGACTCTTCCGTAGGGGTGCTTTCCATCAACGGCCTTATCAGCAATAGCAACGGCGGAGCCACTGCAACCACCTTAATCAAAGCGGGACCCGGTACGCTGACCGTGGGTGATACGTCGAACACGTTTAGCAATCTCATCGTCACGGGCGGTACTGTGGGCAGCGGAGCGGGCTTCACCGGCATCACGGGTATCAATGTCCCGTCCAATGGCACCCTGACCTCGCCCGTAAGCATAGGAACGCCGTTTGGCACGGGCACCATTAGTCTCAATGGGGGTGGCATCGCTTACGGATTCGGTGCTCCGGGCAGTAACCCAACTTATGCGGCACTTCAGAATCCCATCAATCTGACTGGAACGGGCACGGTCCTGGCAGGGGGTGGCTCTAAACGGGAAGGTGTCTTGACGGGACTTATTAGCGGTGGTGGAACTCTGCAGCTTTCACTTAGCCAAGGCACTCTGGGTTCTCAAACTTCTACGTCTGTGACTGGTTTGAACAATACTTATTCCGGTGGAACGAATCTCGACGCGCAGACTTCCGGAAGTACGGCCGTGCTGATTCAGTTTGTCGCAGGGGCCACCAACGCTCTGGGAGGTGGCGTTGGCGGTACCGGCGGAGTGGTCACTTTTACCAACAGCCTCAATCTGGCAAGCCAGGTGGGTTCCGCTTTGGCGTTGACGGCCAATCAATCGATTGCCGGTCTTGCCAGTTCCACCGCAAACTCGAACGGGTTGGGACTAACTTTCGTCACTGGCTTTTCTTCGAGCACACCGGTCACGTTGACAATCAATAACGTGGCTGGCGGTACCGGCGATGGTTCAGTTTACGCAGGCTCAATTGGCGGCAGCCCCACGCAACTTACCGGGTTTTCAGGGACTTCCACGGGAGGCAATAACATTAATCTGATCAAAGCCGGTACAGGCACTCAGACGCTCAGCGGATCGAGCACCTACACCGGCTCGACCACCGTCTCCGGCGGAATACTGATTGTTAGCGGTTCGCTCTCCGGCACAGCCAGCGTTTCGGTAAGCTCCGGCGCGGAACTGAGCGTCACAGGTTCGATCGCGGCCACAACCAATCCTGCTGCAATTTCGGGTACTCTCGCCGGCACCGGATCGCTTGGAGGCAGTGTAAATCTTACCGGCGGCGTAATTGCTCCGGGCACCCTTGGGTCGGCGCTCACCGTCGGCGGCACCGGTATCAGTCTCGACTCCGCATCGAGTTTCGCATTTACCCTCGGCAACAGCGGGACAACCTCTGATTCGCTGAATTCCAGCGCCACCATCAACCTCGCTTCGGGTGCGACCTTGACACTTCTCGATCCCGACAACCAGGGCGGCTCTTTTGCGGCGGGTAACAGCATCCAATTGTTTACCGGCTCGCCAAATTTTGACGGGACCACCTTTACAAACTTCGACCTCCCAACATTGGCGGCCGGTTTGCAATGGAGCGAAACGAACCTTTATACGGGAGCGTCGGAAGGGCAGCTCGACGTTGTCTCCGCCGTTCCCGAGCCGGGCACCTGGGGCTTGCTTCTGGGCGGCGCTGGAATGCTGATCGGGGTGCAATGCATGCGCCGCCGCGGACGGGAGTGATGATTCTCAATGGCTGCGTCGAAAGTCAGGTGGGGACCTGAACTGGGGGACGCACGCCAGAGATGCGCACCCCTCCGGCCCTTTGGGGGACCGGAGGGGTATTCGCGCTGAACCACCTTTACGTGATCTTTAGGACGAAAGCGTGGCTGCAAGGCTTTGCCCGCGGCAGATCAATATGCAGTCCGTCGGCGCCGCGCGTCCACTTGAGCCTTGCGTCGCTTCCAAGTAATTCGACGCCGGCGATCGCATCCCGCCCGGATCCTCCGCTCGCAAGAGACTTGATATGCAGCCGGCCGCTCGCGGGCCACGCCAGCGCGATGGCATAGACTACCTTTCCCTTTCGCGTGAATCGAATGTCTTCGGCAGTGAAATCCGGTCGCATGTTGTCTGTGAACCGGCCTTGGACAAGCACAAGGTGATGCAAATCCTCGTAAACCTGATTCGCAACGCGAAATACGCGTGCGATGAGTCCGGCAGGACCGACAAGCGCCTCACCGTCCGGATCACCCAGGGTGACCGCGTCATCCGCATCTCCGTCATCGACAATGGCGTCGGCATCCCGGCGGAAAACCTGACGCGTATCTTTTCCCACGGCTTTACCACGCGGGAGACCGGACATGGATTCGGCCTTCACAGCGGCGCTTTGGCAGCGCGGGAAATAGGGGGCGCCCTGCTTGCGCACAGCGATGGGCCCGGCTGCGGCGCCACGTTCACCCTCGAGTTGCCGTCC
>Ga0206799_1130_pt1 | contig 13614 bp, 12 predicted proteins | sample Alteio_BWOrgCont_67_FD_152900 | JGI IMG/M metagenome (GOLD analysis project Ga0206799, IMG submission 152900) | Enriched cells from forest soil in Barre Woods Harvard Forest LTER site, Petersham, Massachusetts, United States -... | ecosystem: Environmental > Terrestrial > Soil > Temperate forest >...
TGATATAAAATGGTATCTATTTAATACTTTTCTATCTGCTTTTTTATTTTCTTGATCTGTTTGAGCATTAACCCTGTAGACTTCGCAATTACATTTAAATCGATGCCTTGTGATAACATGTTTTCAACTATTTCCATATCTCTTTCAGCTCGACCTTCAGCGCGGCCTTTAGCTAGACCTTTCGCTAGGCCTTTTTCTACACCCTTATTCTCCGCTTTTTTCAGTGTACTAAATTCATTGCGCAACCATTTTAAATGCGCCTCATACGCTTCTCTTTCTTCTTTATTAAAATTCATCACTTCCAAAACCTCCATTGCCTTCTGTACTTGCGGATCTCTTAATTCTTTTGGAAGTTTTTGAATACTTAATAAATCTACTCGGCTTAAAAAGGCGGCCCATCTATCAAGCGATGTTTTCACTTTGCTCATTAATAATTTCAGCTCATCCGCCTCATCTAGTTTTTCATCACCTTTTTTATTATTCTCAAACTTACTGAGCTCTATCGTGTGTAGTTCCATGTCCTTAAAGTGATGTACTTTACTTTCTTTCTCAACCAGATGGAAGGTATTATGATATTTCTCTACGCTAGGAATACTTATAAAATTTAATATATGGATTCCTATCGTTTTATTTAATCTCCTATATTCTACTCCTTTATCCAATTGCTCTGTATATAGTTTTGCCCAATAGAATAGTGCTCTCTTATCGTAATCTCCTTCATTACTTATTTGAATTTCTATATTATAATGTTTGCCTGTATGCGATTTAGCTTTGATATCAACTATAGAGGTTTTTTCATTTTCAAAATTCTTCGAATTATAGGGATTGAGTAATTCCACTTCTAAAACCTGGTCTTCTTTGGATACTATCGAATTAATTAAAGATATCAATAAATCCTTATTCTCCTCTACGCCAAAAAGCTTTTTAAATGCTATGTCTACTCTGGGTGTTACTGCCATTGTTTTTATATTTTTAATATTCTACTTGGGATGCTACAATAACAGTGTTAGAATAGGTTTTGCAATAAAATTGTGTATGAGATTAGCCTATTGGAAGGGTAATGGCATTAAAATCTAAAGATTTTATTTATGCAGTTGCCCTGCAAAAAGAAGGTTTAAATAAAAACTCATTGCATTAATCTGTTTCTTTTCATATAATCATTCATATTATTATATGAAATATTTATTAATTGTTATTTCATTCTTCCTTTTGTCATTACCAACAATTTATGGGAAAGTCAAAGTATGCACGACAACTTCTCTCATCCAGAACCTTGCTCAGGAAATAGGTGGCGGTTTTATAGAAGTTGAAAATCTTATGGGTCCGGGCGTCGATCCCCATCTTTACAAGGCCACAGCTTCTGACATCAAAAAGTTACGCAGTGCCGACATTATATTTTACAATGGCTTGCATTTGGAAGGTCGAATGGTCGATGTTTTCGAAAGCCTTGCAGAACAAGGCAAAGCTGTTTTTGCTGTTACTGATGGTATCGATAGATCATCATTATTAACTTTGGGAGGAAATGCAGGATACGATCCCCATGTCTGGTTTGATCCTGATCTTTGGAGTCAATGTGCGCAAAAAATTTTTATTGAGCTTAAAAAATTCGATTCTCAAAATGCAATGCATTATCAAAAACAAACCGACTCTTACAAAGCATCTTTAAAAAACCTCTATCGCTGGGCAAAGGAATTGGCTGATACTCTTCCGGCTCCCTCAAAAATATTGATTACTAGTCACGATGCTTACAATTACTTTGGTAGTGCTTTTGGCTTCCAAGTTATTGGAGTACAAGGAATTTCAACTGTTTCAGAAGCAGGTTTGGCTGATATCATCAGTACCATTGATTATATAAAAAAACATAAGATTAAAGCCATATTCATAGAATCCAGTGTTTCGCCCGCCGCGATAGAACGCATAGCCCAAGATTCCGGAGCCAAAATTGGCGGGAAACTCTTTTCTGATTCCCTTGGAAAAAAAGGGGAGATTTTAGATGAATATGATGTTGGCAATTACTTAGGAATGTTTAAATATAATATGACCACTATTGTAAAAAACTTAAAATGATAAAAGACTATCCTTTGGTCATAGAGAATTTAACTGCAAGCTATGACAAAAATCCTGTCATTTCAAATATTAATCTGAAAATTCCTTCAGGCAATATTGTAGGCATAGTTGGCCCTAACGGTGCAGGAAAATCGACATTGATTAAATCGGTAATGGGATTAGTTCCAAAATATACCGGTAAAATATACATCTTTGGCCAGCCCTTTCAAAAAGCATCGAAATATATTGGCTACATGCCACAAAGAGAAAACATAGATTGGGACTTCCCCGTGAATGTATATGATGTCGTCATGATGGGTCGTTATCAAAAGCTTGGCCTCTTCAAAAAACCCAAAAAAGCGGATAGAGAATTCGTTGATGCTTGCATTGAAAAAGTAGATCTCACTGCCTTTAAAAATCATCAGATTTCCAATCTCTCCGGTGGTCAGCAACAAAGAGTATTCTTAGCTCGTGCATTAGCACAAGAAAGCGATTTATATTTCATGGATGAACCCTTTGCAGGCGTAGACGCAAAAACAGAACGCGCGATTATGGGCGTTTTGCAAGAACTTCGCGATCAAGGTAAAACACTTATTGTTATCCATCATGACCTTGCAACTGTGAAAGATCATTTTGATTACCTAGTATTAATCAATCATCGAATTATCGCTTCTGGATTCACTAAAGAAGTTTTCACGATAGATAATCTAGAAAAAACTTACGGTGGGAATTTACATATTTTTCGTGAACAAAAATCTCAATGAAACGCATCGGACTATTATGCTTTTTTCTACTGGCGTTTCATCACTGTCAGGCTGCAAAAATTGGGGACGTCACGACTCTCAATTGGCAAGAACAAGCCCTCCGATTTATTACATTCAAAGATCCCTCCCTACAAATAGTCATTTTGGGCGTTATTATCCTTGGCATCTGCTGCGGACTACTAGGAAGCTTCCTCATTGTCCGCAAAAAAGCACTTTTTAGTGATGCCCTTTCACATGCAGTGCTCCCTGGAATCGTTATTGGCTTTCTATGGAATATGCAAAAAAAACCATTAAGTCTTCTTATGGGAGCCGTTGTCTCAGGACTAATCGGGGTATGGGTGATCTATAGACTCAAAAAAACTACTGTACTCAAAGATGACAGTATACTAGGACTCGTTTTAACTGGATTTTATGCTCTCGGTATTTGTCTATTAACCATGCTACAGAACGTCCCCATAGGACACCAATCTGGATTAGATAAATACTTATTTGGACAAGCCGCTGCACTTTCCTGGGAAGATATTAAATGGATGACTTCGCTCACAATAGTTTCTATTGCGATGATTTGGATCTTTTATAAGGAATTGCTAGTCAGCAGCTTCGATCCAGAATTTGCATATTCAACGGGACTTAACAAGTATTTTCTAGATGAACTTTTACTCATGCTTGTAACCTTTACTATCGTAATATCGATAAAGGCAGTGGGAGTGGTACTAGTTTCAGCAATGTTAATCATTCCTTCTTCAACAGCTCTTTTGCTGACCAATCGTTTACACAAAGTCATTTTATTTTCAATTGGAATCGGCATCCTATCCGCAGTTATAGGAACTTTTTTATCCTTCACGATGCATAATTTGCCCACGGGACCCTTCATGGTAATCACAGGAGCTACGATCTTTATCTTGACTTTTCTTATGACTTTTAAAGGCAAACTTATCAGAAACCCCAGAAGTTAAAGTCAAATAACCTCCTCAATTTCGGGTCAGAAAAAAATGAAAATAAACTCATTTTGAGAAGCAAATTTTTGAAAAACTTTCGAAGTAGTATCCGCGGTGCGTCGAGAAAATTCTCCAAAAATTTGGGCTCAAACGGTGTTTATTTTTCATCTTTTTCTGATCCGAAACTGAGGTTAATAAATAAATATCACCCCAATTTGCTATTCAATAAAAAATTGGGTATATTGAATTATGTTAATAAAACCAACACATATTGGCATAGATATTGCACTTAAAATTATACAAGAACTACAACCGGATACGCCTATACATATCACTCAAGAATTTCTTGAGATAATTAACGCTATTCTCAACCAATCTCTTGGGCTAGGAGAAGCAAATCTCTATCGCATAGCCGATCGCATTTTAACACTAATACCTTTCAAAGCAATTTTCTTAGAAAGAATTTTTCGAAATAAAATTCAAAATAATTTGAGCATATATTTGATACAAATAATAGATAATAAAAATTTATGTTTTTATACACCATTAACTACAATTAACAATATTTTATCTACACCATTGTACAAAGTACATTATGAAAGAATCATTAATTGAACTACGACTATGATTTTCGCAGATAGAAAAGACGCCGGAGAACGTTTAGCAAAGGAACTTGCAAAAAGTCTTGAAATAGAAGAAGTAAAAAAGCATGCTCTAGTGCTTGCTTTACCTAGGGGAGGTTTACCTATTGGTGCAGCGATTCGCGATGCTCTCAAAATTCCCATGGACGCTTTTTTGGTGAAGAAAATTGGTGCTCCAGGATACTCAGAACTTGCCATGGGGGCGTTGGCTATGGATGGGACCCGCATCATTAATCAAGATGTTTTAAGAATGTTTAATCCTTCTCAATCAGAAGTCGAACAACTGACGAAAAATGCTCAAACACAATTGCATTATCAAAATAAAATATACCGAAAAGATCGACCCATTTCAGATGTCAAAAATAAAATAATCATTTTAGTGGATGATGGTTTAGCAACCGGTGCAACCATGCGAGCAGCAATCGCGGGGATAAAAAAAATGTCTCCTAAAAAAATCATAGTTGCAGTACCTGTCGCAGCCACTGATACCTATCATCAAATTGAAAAAGAAGTAGACGAAATAGTATGCTTATATTCGACTGATGCGTTTTCAAGTGTCGGTCAATGGTATAACGATTTTTCCCAAGTGACTGATGAGGAAGCTGACAAGTTTTTAAAAGACTCTAATTCATCAATGCATAGTTGAGTGTTTCCCCTAAGTTTTACATTTCGATTTTCCTTCGAAGTTCTTTAACATTGAATTTTATTGTAATTTTTTATCATACACCTATCATTATTGTAATAACTTTAAACAATGCATGGTGGAAAAATTACAAAACAAGAGGCACTGGTGAAAGTGATTGAGCCCGGGAAAAATCCTAATCACAGCGTAGATATAGTGCATGGCATTGTGCGTATTCGAGAGGGCGGAGAATATCACTTAACTGGACATGGGATTGAAAAGTTATTTACAAGAGATAGTGAAGTTGTTATTTCGATATCTGATTTAAAGAAAAACGCTGATGATTTTGTCTTTTCTGAAAATGCATTGCAAGAAAAGCTCCAACGAAAAAACTATGATCGTTCAAATTTGTTTGCGAATTGGGAAGTAAATATTCGGAAGTTATATACCCCTTTTGATGTAATCATGGAAATGATTTACCATTGCTTGGGTTATTATGAGTATATCGAGAATTTGCAAGCTTACTATTATGGAGAGTATTTAATAAAGAAATTGGTAAAACTCCTTTCCTGTGAAAATCTTTCGTCTGAAAGTCAACGCAAATTAACGGCATCCATTAAAGAATCTGCGTTATTCAAAAGAAAAGTGAGTAACGCCAGTAATATAACCGAAGGCGATGTGTATGTGATACTTAGACAAGTTAAGTCAATGCTTTATAAAAAAGACGTTAGCGATCAAGCTAAAATATCGGAAAGACAAATAGAACCTATCGCAAAAGTAAACAAAAAGGAAACGGCTGGAAAATTGGATGAAAAAACTCGCATATTAAAGTCAGCAGAAGAAAGTTGCAAAATAGAGAAATATGATGAAGCAATTGAGCAATATAATCGAATCGTTAGGCTGTGTTGGTGGGAATCCTCAACCTCAAGAAAAGAGGAAATAATGTTTAGAGCATTAGAAGGATTAGAAGCAATTTATAAGTTTGCCTATGAAAATGGAAAACGTGATCTCTATCAAAAATTTGCACAACCCGAATCGGGTACAGATTTGATAACAATTTGTAAAGCAAAAGGCTTATATTATTTAACGATTAACTATTGTGAGAAAATTCTTAGTGCCTCTGAAAAGCATATTCTTTATTACCATCTCGATAAAGACTTGTACAAGAGAGCCATGATCGAACTGATGTGCATTTTAATGGACTGTTACAAATGCATTAATGATCATTACTCTGAAATAGAGTGTTATAAACGCTTTTTAAATATTCCAGATTTATCTTCAGAAGATAAATATCATTCGTTAAAAACGTTGGCTGATGTATATATTAAAAAGGGTCGTATTGGTGACGCAATAGAAACTTACGAACACATTCTTCAGCTTGCAAATAATAATATTAGAAAATTTTATATATTAGATGCATTAAGTGAACTTTATGGCAAGACAAACACTGCTGAAGCTATCGAGCACTTTTACCGGGTCATAAAGACTCCCAAAATAGACGCTGAACGAAAGTGTGTTGCCTATCAAGCATTAGCAAAGCTGTATCACAACCTTGGGCAAATTAATAATAAGATAAAACATTATGAACTTATAGTTGCTTGTCCGGGTGTATCACATAAGCAATATATTGAGGCTTTACAGCATTTAGCTTACCTTCATGAACATGATATAGAAAAAGCGCTCGGATATTTTAGACAAATGGTAAAAACCTCAGCAATCAATGGTCGGACAAAGAACAAGTTACGTTTATTGGCTCTGACTACATGGGTGGATTTTTATTGTCGTAAGCCACAAGTAAAAATTAGCGAAACGGATTTATTAATGATTTTGCAAAAACTTGAAGGACTCTATAATTATCCTAAGAAGATCAAATGTTGTAAAAATATTTTGAAACTGAACTATTTGCCCAGCAATGGATTACATAAACTTACTTTATTGTTTAAACAGATGAATCAAGTGAGTGAGGAAATTGAGAGTTATGAACGTATACTAAAAATTAAGGAGATTACACCAAATTGTCGTCTCAAGGCATTAGAACGTTTAACGATACTTTATTCTAATATAAATAACCTTGATAAAGCAAAACAATGTTATGCTGAAAGTATAAATTGTGGAGTAAATCAAAGAGAGCATTATGTATTATTATTTCATTTAAGTGAAGCTTATGAACGCTTGGCAGATATAAATAATGCAATTGAGTGTTGTAAGTATATCTTAAATACTTTTAAAGATATTGCCGAATCTGAGTACTACGCCTTAAACAAGTTAGCGAATATTTATAATCGAATTAATAATCCTGAGATGGCAATAGAGTGTTATGATCGAATTATTAAGAGTGAGAGCATTGACGAAATGCATAAAATAAGTACAATAAGAGAATTAGCAGAACTTTTTAGGACAAAAGATTTAGATAAGGCGATTGAATATTATGAACGTATTTTGAATTTTCCAAAAACCCTACCAGTGCATCGTCTAGATGCGATAGAAAAGCTCAGTGTAATTTATAATCAGGTTGGAGATTCTGGAAAGATTGTCAGTATTTTTGAAGCCATAGTAAATTCCCCCGAAAAGGTACTAAAAGTAAAGCATGCAGCGTTACAGGAATTAATTAAAATTCAATGTAAAGTTAATGATATCAATAAAGAAATTGCATATTGCGAAATGGATTTGATTCTTATTGAAAAGCTTAAGCTCAACCCAATTTCATTGCTTGAGCGCTTAATAAAACTTTATGATCGAGTAGGGAACAATGAGAGCAAGCAGATAAATATTTACGAAGCAATCTTGCAATTACCAGGAAATGATCTAAAACATTTAAGCATAACTAAGAAGGTATTTTCTTTATATAGTGATATAAACGATGATCTGAAGCAAATTGAGTGTTATGAGCGCCTTATAAAACTAAAAAATTTAAAACTCATTATAAAAATTAGTGGATTAAAAGCGCTCCTTGGTTTATATCAACAGGTAGATAATAAAAGCAAAATACAGGAAACTAAAAGGCAATTGACCCAACTCGAATTAATTCAAAGCATTGAAGATGAAGAAGTGAAATTCTAATAGCTACGGAAGTCTTTTCCGCTACGTTTGCTGCAAATAAGCATCTGGTAAAGGAGGAGACTCGGGCGTAGAACTAAGTACCCAGTCTCTATCAAAAATCTTTTTGCTATTTCGGCTTTGAAATCGTTTAGTTCTTCTATCACAATCGTCTTAATTGTATAGTTTCTACAGGTTTTTCATCTACTTCAATACTTGTTAAAATGACGGCGTAGTCCCCTTTTTGCATAACATCGGTATTAAGTAATTCTTGCAATGCATAGTTGATAGTGACGTTTCTATCTTTATTAAATTCAATGAGATGCGGCTGAATTCCCCATAAAATTCTCATCTGTCTTAACGTAGATTCTGAATCTGTGAAAACAAATAAGGGAACTCGCGTTGGTCTTAAAGATGAAATTAATTGCGCCCCAGCCCCAGAGTGCGAAAAAACAACAATACAAGCTCGCTTAAGTTGCTGCGCAAGAACAACAGCTGACCGAAGCATTTTATTTTTTGGCAAACGCAGTTCAATATTTTGCCTAAAAGAGCGTGGTATCGCTGCTTCAATTTCAAGACTAATTTTCTTCATCACCTCTATACATTTCAAAGGATATTCTCCTATTGAAGTTTCCGCAGAGAGCATAATACAGTCAGCTTCTTCAAAAACAGCATTGGAGACATCTGTAACCTCTGCCCTAGTAGGAACAGGCGCTACTATCATCGATTCTAACATATGCGTTGCTACAATAACCGGTTTGCAATTATCGATACATTTGTTTACTATTTGACGCTGTATAAGAGGTAATTTCTCATACGGGCACTCTATCCCTAGATCTCCCCGTGCGATCATAATGGCATCCGATTCTTTGATAATAGAATCTATGTTTTCAATACCAGATTGGTTTTCTATCTTGGCTATAATTCTTGGACTATAATTATATTGAAGTAAGTAATTTTTTAATTCGATAATATCAAATGGATCACGAACAAAAGACAGTGCTATAAAATCAACATCCTCTTCGATTGCTACACTCAAATCTCTTTTATCTTTATCAGTTATTGCAGGTAAATTAATTTTTATACCAGGCAAGTTCACATGACGATTACTTTTAAGAACTCCTGGTGTAAGGACTACACATCGCAAATAATCCTTATGTTTTTCTAATATCTTCAGTTGTATCAATCCATTATCAACTAATATGATGTCGTTAATATGTACATCATCGATAATTTCAGGATAGTTAATCGTTACTTTCCTATACTTACTTTCATATAAATTTTTATTATGAGAATTAGCATTTATAATTAGATCAACGAGTTCATCTTTTGCAAGAAACCATACTCCATCGATTTCGCCTGTACGAATTTCTGGCCCTTTAATGTCCATCATAATAGCAATTTGTCTACTAACTTGTTTACAAATTTCTTTTACTTTTCGAATGGTAGCTTTTGCCCAATCAAGACTGCCATGCGCCATATTAAGTCGGCAAATATCGACTTTATGCAAAATCAGTGCAGCGATAATTTCCTCATTTTCTGTAGCAGGGCCAATAGTAAAAATAATTTTAGTATGACGATGAAGATATTTCATACATTTTTTAAAGGTAAAAAAGGCTTAAGGATGCCTTAATTTGTTAGCTATACAACCTTAAAGTTATGTAAGGGCTATAGAGCTTATCGGATTTTCATAGGGGTTAATAATTTCAATTTCAAAAGGATTGTGGGGGTTAAGTAACGAGGAGAAAAGATTTCTAAGTTTCTCTACATTATTACAGTCTCGGCTTAAATGTGCAAGATATACTTGCTTCCAAGCTGGTTTATTTACTGTGGAAATAAATTCGAAAGCATCGTCATTGGATAGGTGTCCATGTCTACCTTTAATGCGTTGTTTTATAGACCAAGGTCTTTTCGTATCTTCATCTAGAAGTTTTTCATCATAATTGGCTTCAAGTACGAGAATATCAACGTCCCGAATTTTTTCCTGAACTAATTTGGGAATGTATCCTAAATCAGTCACCCAGGCTAAGCTTTTTTCTTCATGTTTAAAAATGTAACCCACAGGATCATAAGCATCATGCGGAATGGAAAAAGTCGTTATTTCGAGATCTCTGTATTGGAAGGTAGTACCTGTTTCAAATAAATTCCAATAAGCTTTCCGGGTCATTTTTGCCTGAATGGCATTAGCCGTATCTCTATTGGCAAAAAAACCTAGCTCAGGGTTTCGAGCAAGGCCTTTAACCCCTATACAATGATCACTATGTTCGTGTGTTAAAAATATCGCATCGATATCATCAATATCTTGCCCAATAGTTTTGAGCATTTCTTGAACTTTTTTCCCAGTAAAACCAACATCGATGAGAATCTTTGTTTCTGGAGTACTAAGATAAGAAGAATTTCCAGCACTACTGCTACCTAAAATTTGAAAATCTACAGACATAATTTTTTGAAAAACTCTACCCTGAGAGCTTTACAAAAAATTTACAATTTTATAAATAAAAAAAATGTAATTATTTTATAAACACAGATGAACTCATTGCAGGTTTCAAAAAGGAATATAGCTATTAAAGAGAATTAATAATTTTATCCGCTAAGCCATAATCAATAGATTCTTGAGCATTCATGTAAAAATCACGATCTGAATCTTTTCTAACACGTTCAATAGGCTGTCCGGATGCCTTTGAAAGAATATCGTTCATTAGTTCGCGTTGCTTTTCCATTTCTAGTGCATGAATATTAATATCCAAAGCTGGAGCAACAATCCGTCCCATAATCAAAGGCTGATGAATTAATACTGTTGCATGAGGAAAAAGAAGTCTTCTGCCTTTCTTAGCACCACACAGAAGAATAGATCCCATGCTCGCCGCCATGCCTGTAACAATCACCGTAATGGGCGATTTTATCATCTGCATCGTATCATAAATAACCATCCCTGCAGTTATCGAACCGCCTGGTGTATTAATATAAAATTTAATTTCTTTTCCAGGATCAACCAAATCCAAGTAAAAAAGCTCTGAAGTAATTTTTTCCGCAATTTTATCCTCAACGGCTCCCCATAAAAATACCTTGCGTTCCTCAAGCAATCGTTTGGCAATCGCATAATCGAGTTTTGTTGGTTTCTTCACTTCCTCCTCATGATTTTCGTTTTCTTCAGACATAATAAATTTGTAAAAGTTTTTTAATGTTATTGTTTTTGATTCTTATTGTTCTAGTTTCTCCCCAAAATCCCAAAAGTTCAAGCAAAAAGCATTTTTTGTGCGTTAACAACTCCAATAGTTCCCATACATCTTAATTGCAAAACCTCTTCTAATGATATTGTTAGGGATACCTAGGTAGAATATTGGACTTCTTTCGAAACTAAGTATTTTGCTCTATAGCAAGGAAACAATTTGTAAGGGACCGGAATGTATACAAACATACCTGAGGATCCCGAATAAATTTTTGACGCCGCTTGGCCCAAATCGAATGAAGCTTGCTATGATCGGAAGACGCAACATACCTGTTAGAAGTCAAAGAGCACAAATAGATATATCCGTTGTTAAAAGTGGAAACGCAGTAAATGCTTTCACTGACGTGATTCAATATAATTACTATATTTATTTCTTAATAATCCAATATATTAAATATATTAAAAATAAAATAATAAACATAATTATGCAATAAGAGAAATCCTGGTTGAATATTTTTAATTTATGGATATTTTTCATTGATTTTTCATTGACAATATTTAATGAAATTATTATGTTTTAAAATTGAAAATAATAAATCTATGAATATAGGAGATAAAGAAGAATTAATTAATAATGTCACCACTGAGATAGGACATGCATTGGCAACAGCACATAAAGTTGATACGTCCGATGAGGCATCTCCAAGAGCGGTAAGTGAAGTAAAAATTGGACTACGCTTATTCGAAAATAAAGATATTTTTTTCAGAATCCTTCATGAAGGAGGATCACTTAAGAATTTTAGACTTGTTTGTTCAGTAGCAGCTAAATTGATCATCGATTTTTGGCTTTGGAACCGCAACTGCCTTGTAAAACTTTATCCTGTCAATTTAACCCCAGGTAATGCATTACTTTCCAAATCAGAAACCGAATTTAAGATAAACCAATATAAATTTAAGTTCATCACTAAGAATCCATTTCAATTCAAACTGTCATTATCTTGTAAACTGGATCTTCAGGCATTTCATACTTTATTGTGTTCTAACGAAATGAATGATCCTGCGTTTATTCAAAAAGCCCAAAGGATTACTACACTTGCAGTAGCATACCTCAATGAAGGGGAAGTGAAAATTTTGAAAGAGATACTCAAAGAAATAAATAAACACCCGAATGCGTTTATTAATCTAAGAAGTTTACAGACTATACAACTTGCTGATTTAACAGATTTCTCCATACCAAATTCAATAGAGCACTTCGAATCTTGCATTAATAGGATATCCCTATACCATAATGCCAAGATTTGTAACCTACCGAATCTTAAATCCATAGCACTTAGCTCTTTGAAACTTTGTGCTATTGGGGATTTCAAGATACAGAACCTTCAAAACCTTCAATCTTTAATGTTTGGTGGGCCTCCATTATGTGACATCAATATTAATCGGAAGGAATGCCCGAATCTAAAATCCATAATTCTCGATAATGAAGAAATGTTTTTTGACAAATCTGTTGAGATTATTACTATTCAAGGTAGCAATTTACTAACACTCGATACCCATTTGCAATTACCTGCTGACTTACCTAACCTTTAACGCTTATCTTTTACTGCTAATTCGGATAGAGGGTTACTGTAGGAGTAATGAAAAGAGGAAATCGCCTATTTTTATATCAATATAAGATTAGTGTTTTACATGCTTTGATACAGGTATTTGATAACTCTATAAATGACTGGAAATCTTCCGTCACCAACCTGATCCATGTGGAATTAAGATCATACGGCTATTTAGTCAGCGAACTAAAAATATTTACAAAATTGCGTGAATCGTCGCGAGAATGTGGGTTTTGATAGCTATCCTGAGGTAATTTTCTTAATCCGTTTTTTCTTCGTTAGACTCCTTTTTTTTCGGATTAATTGCAATAAAAAATCCTGCGATTAAAAAACATAACCCACATATTAAAGCATTATTGAGATTTTCATTCCTTTGTGCCTTGCGTAACTCGTTTATTGTATCTCGGATTGCAGCGAGATCAGCATTTGATAGGGATCTGTCATCTAATTTCCTTACTGTCATATCGCGTTGATCTAACAGTGCTTTGATTTTGCTGAGGTCCTCAGCCGTTAATCTATTATCCGAATATGCTCTTCTTCCTTGACTTTGGATGCTTCCCCAAATCGATTTTTTGCCTATCGGGCAGATTTTGAAGTCTGGGCGGGTGGCTTTGCACACGGTTCTTGTAAACATTGTATATCCTTTCTTGTCAGGTTAGTCCTTTTTGAAATTCTTGGATATAAAATCAGCAATGCAAGTTTTTTTTATTAAAATGTGCGTTAATTGCGCACGACATAGGTTTGCGAAATTCCTGAATTTTTGAGAACATGTAGCATTGTGAGTGAAATGCGAG
>Ga0206799_1131_pt1 | contig 13590 bp, 14 predicted proteins | sample Alteio_BWOrgCont_67_FD_152900 | JGI IMG/M metagenome (GOLD analysis project Ga0206799, IMG submission 152900) | Enriched cells from forest soil in Barre Woods Harvard Forest LTER site, Petersham, Massachusetts, United States -... | ecosystem: Environmental > Terrestrial > Soil > Temperate forest >...
TCTAGCAACTCGGGTTCAGATTGTTTAACCAAAAAATTTCCTAAAATAGGCAACTCTACTTCTAACTGGTGTATAGAATCTAAATCACTTTCTTTGGCTTCTCTTAATTTCTCTTTGATCTCTTTTTCAGGTTCTGATTTAATAAACTCTTGCTCCAAATTCTTTTTTATTCTTTTAGTTGGAATTTTATTTTCACCTGCTGTATTAGCTTTTCTTTTTTTAAGTATATTCTCTTTGTTTTCTCCACATTTTACGGTACGGTTTCGCAATTGATGCTCACCAACTATTTTAGTACTTTCTCCTGCAGCAGCCGGTTTTTGAAGGCATTTCATTGGACTTCCATTCATCGACCAATTTAATTTATGTAATTCTCTATTTTTACTTTTTCTTGCATTATTCATATATAATATTTTTTTACTTAAAACTTTATTATAAAAATTAATATTTAAAAAAAACAAAAGTAGTCAAGTAATTTATTAAAAAATATATTAAAAATAAAATATATTTATAAAAAATAACATTTAATATTTCTAGTATATTTCCATTTATATCCTATTTTCGCTCGCCGGAGGATTAATACCAAATTTCAGAAATTGAATTTAAAACCATGTTTATCATTCATCATAAAATGCGAACCATTGAGCTTCAGTTCGTAATCGTAATATTTAAGATAAACTATGCATCTTTGATTTAAAAATCTCAAATATCTTTGGGCACCTCTACACCGCTTTTCACTCCATTGCATAAGAATTAGTTTTTATCTACATTTCTGACTGGTAATTATTCAGCCAACAAACTAAATTACACTTATGGCAGAAAAAAACAAAAAAAATTCAACCCCTAGTAATAACTTAAAACATGGAATACTCATTTCTTTTGAGGGCTCCGAAGGGAGTGGGAAAACTACTCAAATTCGCCTTCTTGCTTCTCATCTAGAACAGATCGGTAGAAAAATTGTTGTAACTCGTGAGCCCGGTGGTACTGCCGTAGGCGAGGAAATTCGTCATCTTCTGAAACATGCTGGCTCCGGTTCTACTATATTTCCAGAAACGGAGTTACTTTTATTTGCGGCTAGCAGAGCTCAACTCGTGCGAGAACTTTTAATCCCCGCTCTTCGTGAACAACGTTTTGTCCTATGTGACCGGTTTTTAGACTCAACAACTGTTTACCAAGGTGCAGCACGCCAAATGTCTAAGACCCCAGTTCAAATCATTAATACTTTTGCAGTCGGGGATTTAATGCCTGATTTAACTGTCATTATCGACGTCCCTGCTGCTGTAGGCATGGAACGGATTAGACACCGCGTCAGCGATCTTCCAGATCGCATGGAACAAGAAAATATCGAGTTTTATGAAAGGGTTCGCGAAGGATACCTTCTCTTAGCCCGCTCTCTTCCTGAACGCTTCTTCATTGTCGACGGGACACAGGAAGTCCCTATTATTGAAAAACAAATCTGGAATGAAGTCCAAAAACGATTTTTATAAATACTACGAAGAGTCGCCCGCATTCCTGGCGCTTAATAGTGCTTTAGAAAACGCTCGGCTCCCTCATGCCATTCTACTTCATGGTGAGGATCTTGTAATATTAAGAGAAATTTGTTACGAAATCAGTGAAAAATTGCTCTTGTCTGATCATGAGAATATTGAGCATCATCCTGATTTTTTTAGTATTCGGCCGATCAATAAAATGCGTCAAATTAATGCTGAAAGTATCCGTGATCTTATCAAAGAAATTCAGAATACGCCTTCCCAAGCCAATCATAAAGTTGTCGCAATTTACGAAGCCGATAGGATGAATCCAACAGCCTCAAACGCCTTCTTAAAAACGCTTGAAGAACCTCCGCAAAACACAACAATTTTTCTTTTGACCTCTCGACCTTACGCATTATTAGGGACCATTAGAAGCCGCTGTCTTAACTTTCGCATTTCTTCTAAACTGCAGCCCTCGTCTCACTTACCGTGGGAATCGTGGAAAACCAACTATATTGAATGGATTAAAATTCTTGAACAGTCTTCCCATTCCAAAAAAGACATCGAAAAACGTGTGATGGAAATTTATAAAATGATCATCCACTTCGAGCAAATTTTAGAAAATCTGAGCACTGAACAATGGAATCAAAATAAGAAAGCCCTATCCGAGGGTCTCACCGATGAAGAAGAGCTCGCACAGCAAACAGGCATTTTCAAAGCCATTCGCCAACATTTGTTTAAAGACATAGAACAAACCACTTACGATATCAAAATCAAAGAACTTTCCTCTTCCACTATTAGAAAACTAATGCAAGTTGTCACGGAACTGGAAAGGATTACCAAGCTAATCGAAGTCAATCTCAATGAATATACAGCCTTAGAGACTTTTCTACTCGCCTCTTTAAGAATTTGGGCAAATTAATTAAAAATCCTTGAAAATTTTTTATAGAATCTGTTTAATTGTAGATAATTTTTAATTATTATCCAAATGAAAACACAAATAAAAGCTGAACGAGAACGTTTTTTTTCACAAATACTTTCAAAATTACCGTCATGTGATCCGTTAGTATATTGGGCACATCGATTCTCTGTGGGTCATTCAAGTCTTGAACGTGCTTTTAACGTTAGCCGAAGACCTAATAATGATTCAGAGATTAAAGTAAAATTCGAAGATACTACCGAATATAAACGTTCTATCTTTATCAGGAATGTCATGCAGGCTTCTGCATTGCTTGGAGCGGCAGTTGTCTTTTTCCTCGGCTATGTTTCTAGCATTTTTCATAGTCTCTTTCACTCACTCAATGTATCCTTCTATGGCTGTCTTTTCTTATGCCTTCTTACAGGTCATATAATAGGAATGGCTTTAGGTTTGGGCCTTGCGTGCTGTTCAAAAGAATATTTTGTTCCTACTACTCCTGCTGAAACCACCACTTAATAAAATTAACTTTTATATTTCGATGGGAGAAAAAATTAAAGTCGATTCTTTAACGTTCGAAGAAGCTCTAGCAAAATTAGAGACTATTGTCGATTCCATGGAAAATGGCAATATTGCTCTTGATGCGCTTATTAGTCAATTTGAAGAAGGTGATCTTCTCTTAAAATACTGTAATAAACGCCTCAATCAAGCTGAACTCAAAATAGAAAAGCTGAAGGAGAATAGTGATAATTCATTCGAGAATTTTGAAAGTTTTGACACTAAGGATGATTAAGGATAATTTGGCTTTATGTTAAATCAAGTTACTCAGCCCAGCGACATCAAGGTACTTTCTCTAGAAGCATTAAGCAACCTAGCAAAAGAAATTCGGCAACGCATAATCACTGTGACTTCGGAAAATGGTGGCCATGTTGGCCCGAATCTCGGTGTTGTCGAGCTCACTTTGGCTCTTCACTATGTTTTCAACACTCCGAAAGATAAATTTATCTTTGATGTTGCTCATCAAGGTTATGTGCACAAACTGCTTACTGGCCGCAATGGTCCAGAATTTGATAATATCAGAAAATCTCATGGCGTTTCAGGCTTTTTAACACGGGAAGAAAGTCCGCATGATTGCTATGGTGCTGGCCACGCTGGCACTGCTCTTTCTGCTGCTTTAGGTATTGCAAAAGCACGAGATTTAAAAGGAGCTGATAATCACGTTATAGCAGTCCTGGGGGATGCGGCGCTTACCTGTGGAATTACCATGGAGGCTCTTAATAATATTTCTACTAATACAAAACGTCTCATCCTTATCCTAAATGATAACGAATGGTCGATTGCGAAGAATGTCGGTGCTATTGCAAAATATCTCAATGAGCTTATCACAAACCCTCTTTATAACCGCCTCCATAAAGACTTAGAATCCTTTCTGGAAAAAATTCCTGGAGGAAATTCCATCATAAAATTTGGTTCAAAAGCAAAGCGCGAAACTAAAGATCTTTTTGTCCCTTCTTCTCTTTTCGAAAAGTTTGGCATTCGGTACATTGGCCCTATCGATGGACATGATCAAAAACTACTTATTCAATATTTGGAATGCGCCAAACAATCTGAACAACCTATTGTTCTGCACGTACTCACTAAAAAAGGTAAAGGTTATGAAGCAGCAACTAGTAATCCTGCAAAATTTCATGGTACGGGACCTTTTGTCATTGAATCTGGGCTCAATAAAGAGGCAGATATCAATGGCATTCCTAAATATGAAAGTGTTTTTGGCTCATATCTTTTAAAATTTGCTAAGCAAAATCCAAAAATCCTTGCAATTACAGCAGCTATGCCAGGAGGAACAGGACTTAGTAATTTTCATAAAGAACTTCCAGAGCAATTTTTTGATGTTGGGATTGCGGAAGAACATGCTGTCCTTTTTGCCGCAGGGCTTGCGACAGAAGGTTTTAGGCCAGTGTGCGCTATTTATTCGACTTTTCTTCAAAGAGGTTTCGACCCTATTGTGCACGATATCTGCCTACAAAATCTCAATGTCTTATTTTGTATGGATAGAGCTGGCCTTTCGCCCAATGATGGCCCCACTCATCATGGTCTTTTTGATATCGCATATCTCCGTCCCATTCCTCGGGTCGTACTCATGCAACCTCAAAATGAGGACGAATTTGTAGACATGATCCACACGAGCTTATTGCATAAAGGTCCGACATTTATCCGTTATCCAAGGGGCGCAGGAGAAGGCGTTCCGATTAAAGAAAATCCTCAAGTATTGCCTATCGGCAAAGCAGAAGTTTTAACAGAAGGAAGCGACATTATGATTTGGGCTCTGGGTCCTATGATCAAGGAAGCTTTAAGTATTGCGAACTACTTGGAAAAAGAATATAATATTTCTACAGGCGTTGTGAACGCTCGATTCATTAAACCTCTTGATAAAGAACTTCTCAAAGAACATGCTCAAAAAGTTAAGCTAATCGTAACCATGGAAGACCATGTTATAACGAGTGGATTCGGGTCAATGGTTTTAGAAACACTACAAGAAGAAGCCATTCAACTGCCTGTTGCGCGAATTGGATGGCCAGATTGTTTTATTGCTCACGGTTCTAATGTGCAAGATCTACGCAATAAATATGGACTAAGTACTCATGCTATACTCAGTAAAATTTTAGCATCTTTTGAAACCGTCAACCAAGAACTATTGCTTTAGCAACTCAGTTCGGATTAGATAAATAACCTGAGTTCAGGTTAATAATTAAATGTTACTCTAACTAAAGTACCGTATAAATTTTCAGCTTTTAATAGAATTGATGTTGTTAAGGCTGCGTCTGTGATTTGCACTGAACCTTTTTGCAATAATTCATTGAGTGGTATCTCAAATATTACTTTACCTTGTGAAGGGGAACATGAATTATTATCAATTTTACATTTTAATACTTTCACAGGGGCATTTGTCGGTACGAATGCTTGAACCATGATGGAACGCTCAGCATCAAAAGCCTCAATTACACCTCCTAAAACTTCTGCGAAAAAATCAATCGAATTATTTTCAGCCTGAACTTCTATGCATTTTCTGTTAGATTCTACGGTATAATATTTTCCTTTGGTTTCGAATTTGTCATTATTTGGTTTTGTTTTTGTCTTTGTTTTCATAATAATTTAATTAATATTTATTTAATTAAACATAATTATATGATTATTAAATTGTCAAATAATTCTATGCAAAATTTGATTGTGAAAGAATTCCTACAATTTAAGGAGGAGATTGAACTGTAAAAGGGATTACATTATGGGTATCGTGGTGAATGTACCTGTGAGAACTTTAGCGGTGTTATTGCGAGTGAGACTTTTGGAAAAATTGTTTCAAGCACGTGCTTCAAGACGGCCAATCCGCAATAATAGTTCCAAACAAGTCATTGATCGAACCGAAAAAGTGCGTAAAAATTACATTTTTACTGTATATATAAAACTAGGGTAAATATGTAATTTTTTTAAAAATATTTCCATAAGTAGAGCAACTATCGACTTTAATTTATTAATTTAAAGGGTACCTCTTTCCTTCATCCATTTTTTCAGAACAACATATAGAATACCTCCAGAGCCAGAAAATATCTTGACTGATAAGCATTTTTTAAAATTTTTAACTACGATACAAAAATGAGGAAATCGTATTATGATGCGCATAGATCTATTAAAAGTCTGTCCTGCTTTGTTTAATTTATTAACTGATAAAGTCACTATTATAATTTAAAGTTTTCCTACTACCGGACATTTTTTTAAGACATAGAATTTAAACTAAATTCTAGATGGTTTTTCAAAGTACAATTAGGCATCTTTAAATATAAAAAATAAATTGACATTTAAATGTAATTTTTGTACATTTAAGCAGAAAGGTACATTATGAACATGATTTCAACAACAGAAGCAAGAGCACATTTTTCAGAACTTCTCAACAAAGTTGCTTTCGGCAAAATAAGAATTCAACTAGAACGTCAAGGTAAACCTTTGGCAGCTATAATATCATTAGAAGACCTTTATTTGCTTGAAAAATTGGAGGATGAATTTGATATTTTAGAAGCTGACAAGGCCATGAAAGAGGCCAAAAAAAAAGGTACAAAACCTTTCAAACAATTGAAAAAAGAACTTGGTTTATAGGTCTTTGAGATGACGCAATATCATGCTGAATTTACGCCAAAGGCAGAAAAGTTTTTGAGTAAAATCAAAGACTCAATTTTACTGAAGCGCATTTTCAAAAAAATAGAATTATTAGAAAGCAATCCAAGAACGAAAGATGCTGAACGAATACAGGGGTCGCATTATTTCAGAGTTAGAGTTAGTGATTATAGAATCATTTATACAATAAATGATGAAATCTATCGTGTGACAATAGTCATGATTGGACATCGTCGCGATATTTATGAAAAATTCAATTAGATCTCTAGCAACTGCTCTTTTAAATCTGCGGTACTGCTTCCAATAATTTCTTTGTATAGGGATCTTTTGGATCTTTATAAATTGATTCAGCACTGGCTTGTTCTACAATTTTACCTCCTGTCATCACTAGAACTTCATCACTTATATGTTCAATGACGGCTAGGTCGTGGGCTATAAATAAATAAGTTAATCCCAATTCTTCTTGAAGGTCTTGTAACAAGTTTACTATTTGGGCCTGTACGGACACGTCTAAGGCGCTTACGGGTTCATCGCAAATTAGAAATTCTGGTTCGACTGCCAATGCACGCGCAATTCCAATTCGCTGACGTTGGCCTCCGCTTAATTCGTGTGGGTATCGGTTAATAAAATGGTCATCCAATTTAACCATTTCAAGCAATTCCATCACCCTATCCTTTTTGCGCATTCTATTTAGTTTAGGAAAATGAATCTCTAATGGCTCGGCAATAATTTCAAATAACGTCATTCTAGGATTCAAAGAATTGAATGGATCTTGAAATATCATCTGAATTTTTTTCCTATAAGGGAAAAATGCTTGCTCGCTGAGTGTCGTTAAATCAACCCCATCATAATAAATGTTTCCAAAGCTAACAGCTACCAATCTCACAAGGGATCTGCCAATGGTTGTCTTACCACTTCCACTTTCTCCTACTAATCCTACTGTTGTTCCGCGGTTAACTTTAAAAGAAACCTTATTCACTGCTTTAAGAACACGTCTTTTTTTTCTAAATATTCCATCTGATAAGGGAAAATGAACTTCTAAATCTTTTACTTCTAGCAAAATTTTACCTTTCTCTTTAGTTGTTTCCATGCCAGATTGAGTTTAAACCTCAGTTCGGGATAAGAAAAGCGAAAAATAAACCCCTTTTGAGCCCAAATTTTGGAGAATTTTCTCGACGCACCGCGGGTGCAACTTCGAAAATTCTCCAAAATTTGTTTCTCCAAATGGATTTATTTTTCATCTTTTTCTTATCCCGAACTGAGGTTTTATGTAAAAGTGCTGTAATCAATGGCCTTCAAACGTCTTTGTTTTTGTCCAAGCCGCGGTATACATTCTATAAGTGCTTTTGTGTAAGGGTGCTTGGGATTATCTAATATTTCATTCGTAGGGCCTTGTTCTACAATTTGGCCTCTAAACATCACAATTAATTCATCGGCAAAACCTTTTACAATTCCAAAATTATGCGTAATCATAATAATGGACATTTGGTATTTCTGTTTAAGCTCTTTTAATAAATCGATGATTTGTTTTTGAATTGTCACATCAAGAGCGGTAGTCGGCTCATCTGCAATGACGATTTTTGGTTCGCAAACCAGAGCCATCGCAATCATCGCTCGCTGCTGCATGCCCCCGCTGAGCTCGTGGGGATAGGCCTTATAACGTTCTTGGGGATTTCTTATACCGACTTGGCTTAATACCTCAACGACCCGACTTTCCACATTTTTAATCATTGGCATATGTATTTTAATTACTTCTGCTATCTGATATCCTATAGTAAATGCAGGATTAAGGGATGTTGCTGCATCTTGGAAAATATAGCCTATTTCTTTTCCTCGAATCTGTCTAAGTGCCTTATTCGAGGCTGAAAGTAAACTTTTTCCCTGATAATCAATTTCTCCTCTAATTGTACAAAGAGGCTCATCGGGTAAGAGACCTGTCAAAGAAAGTGCAGTCACTGATTTCCCACTTCCACTTTCCCCGACTATTGCTACAGTATGTCCTTTTTGTAATGAAAATGAAATTCCTTTAACCGCTTCCACCCTCTGACCATCGCTACGAAAATCTATATATAAATTTCTTACACTTAATAGATCTTCATGAGAAAATTGTTTCTTCATTAAAATAATTTATGCTAATCTTGTATCCTTTCAAATTCACATTCTTTTCCGAAAACTGATTTAATACAATCTAATAGTTCTTCCCATTTGACATTCTTTTCAATTTCCTTTTTTGGTATAATGATAGCATTCTCCTCATTAAAATAAAGAAATAGATAGTTTTCATTTTCAACTATTTTCTTTATCTCTTCCTTCGGGATTTGACCACTTTTTATATCACTTTTTGCCCAAATTCCCTTATGTCCAAATTCTAATTCTTGCCGAGATTCCTTATCTTTGAAAATCTTCTTAATTTTCTTTACCATTCCACGCTCCCATACCTTTGGGTAAAAATAAAACCATAAAATTCCTACAAACATCACTATCCATGCCATGGGCCACTGCATTGGTTTGTAAACAACCCAGCCCAATGCAATTGCTCCATATAAAGTAGATATTATAATTTTATTTTTTCTTTTTATTCTCCTAATATGAGACAACTTATTTAAATGTTGAATATTAAATGCTACAATATCTTCACTTTTTATTGTGTAACTTATTCTCATAATAATTTATGACCTTTAGCGATATGCTCTGCTGTAGCATACTGTTTACGAAAGCGATTAATAAGATTGCCTTGTAACTTAATAACGTCTAATGCATTTTCTGAGGATAGCAAAGGTTTAAGATCACTGATAACACTTTGATAATTAAATACATCAAAATTTTCAAAAACTGCAATTGCTTCTTTTGCATCTTCAATACGTCCTTGACTTTGTGCATCATTAATTGCCTTCCATGCTTTTGAAAGTTCTTTATGCGTATCAATAAAAGCAACTTTTATTATAAAACGTAAAGGCTTGAAAATGGGAGTGGACCATTGGGCATGATAGATAAAATCCCCTACGTCTTTATAGGCATTAAGTGTTGGGTTTGTACGGAATTCATTATATTCTGGGTTGTATAATTCTTTTCGAATAGGGGTACAGTGCAAAGCATAACGAACGGGCCCATCTGCTTCTCCTACGCGAAAACTCCATAATTTTTGTCCTTCTAAAGAAAGTATATATTCCATAAAAGCTAATGCGACTTCTGGGTTAGGTGCTCCTCGAAGCACAGCGGCAACATCTGGGGTTGCGGCTGTTCCTCCTTTTGGAAAAACAAATCCAAATCGATTACTTTCATTTCTTTCGCGTAAGCTCGTTTCTTGATAGAGTCCATAAAAATCTATTGCTACACCTAGAGCGCAATTGCCAGCAGAGACATCAAGTACTGGCTTCGTAGAGGAATCCGTAAAGTACCTTGCATTCGCACAAATACGCTGAATTAATTGCATCGAACGTTTCCAACCGTAATTTAATGCTTCCTGTATTTGTTCGAGAGACTGGATATCTAGACTTTTTTCATCGATAACATTCTTTACTTGTTGCTGAAACATCATATCAAAAATTCTATTAGAAGTAAGGCTAGTAGTGGGATCCGCAAGGGCAACCTCACCGAAAAAAATAGGGTCAGCAAGATCCATCCATTGCTTTGGTTCTCCTTGATAAGAAAGCTTTGCTAAGGCTTCACGATTAAATATTATCCCAAAGCCGGACTGTGTAATACCAATCCATCTTCCTTTTGAATCCCAATATTGAGTGCCACCAAAAATTTGTGGTATACTTGTATCGTTAAACCATTCCGGATGTAACTCCAAAATGCCTGAAGGAACAACATTGCCCATTTCAGCTTGTTCTATGGCCTCCAACTCCCCTCCTCCGAAGATAATATCTATGCCTGAACTCACATGAGAAGTTAAAAATGCGCGTCTTGCAAGTTGCCTCTCATCATCACTTTTTGGATGCTCAGATAAAATTATTTTTGGATTTGCAAATACATCTCTTAACTTTTCAGACCAACGTTTGCCTAAAACTTTTTCCCAATATACTTCAAAGGCGTTTGCATATTGTCCATTCAAGTAACGAAAGACTTCCTGTGATCCTCCCAAAACACGCCAATCAATGGAAACCGTTTTCCCGGTCTTTTTCCAATACCATTCCTTGAATCCTCGAGTAAATTCATAGCGTATGGTCTCATTATGGATTGTAATGATCACTAATTTTTCTTCTGTTCTTTCAATTAAATCCTTAGATCTTTTTTCGAAGACAAAAGGTAACGCAATAATACAGAGTAATAAAATTAATATGAGAATCTTTTGACTCATGATCAAAAAGGTGCTTCCCCTTTCGCAATTTTGCGTGCATGATCATACTGCTCACGAAACTGCGATGTTAAACGAGCCTCCAACTGTACTGTATCTAAGGGGTCTTTACCTAAAGTTTGCTTAATCGATGTTGAAACTTCTTCATAGGATATTCGCCTCAAATCTTGCATGTACTTTAATGCCGCATCGGCTCTTAATCCATTTCCTTCTTTTCGCGCTTCTATAATTGCTTTCCATGCATTAACCAAACTTAGGTGGATGTCCACAAAGGCTGCTTTAATCACAAACCTTAATTCCTTAAATAAATGACCTGTCCATTCTGGATGATAAATAAAATCAGCTGCATCTTGGTAAAGGTTAAGGTTTGGATTTTGCCTATATTTTACATATTCGGGTTCATATAATTCTTTGCGAATCGGTGCTCGACTGAGTGCATAGAGTATTGGTCCTCCAGGGGCGCCTACTTTAAAATCCCATAGTTTTTGTCCATCAATTGATAAAACATATTCAATAAAATCCAATGCTAGCGCACTATGGGGAGCACCCTTAAATAATGATATGGGATCCGGTGAGACTGCGGAACCTGCACGAGGCATTACAAAAACAAAACGATCGCTTCCACTGCGTAGTCTTAAATTTTCTTCCTGAAATAAGCCGTAAAAATCAATGGAAAGCCCTACTGCACAATCGCCAGCAGCGACATCCAATACTGGTTTAGTGGCTGCGTCTGTAAAATATCGTGCGTTCGCACTTATCAACTGAATCAATTGCATTCCTTTCGTCCAACCCTTTGAAATTGCCTTTCTTTGGCTTTCTTCACTTTCTTCTATACCTTCTTTCAATTGATCTTGAAGTACTTTTTGAATTTGTTGCTGAATAATAATTTCGAAAGTCATGGTAAAGGTCCCACTTCCAACCGGATCAGTCACTGCAACCTCTCCTACTAACTTTTCTGAGGTCAGATCTTTCCATTGCTCAATTTTATCAACAAATCCAATTCGCCTTAAAACATCTCTATTATAAATAATTCCAAAAGCAGAAATGGCGGCACCGGCCCAGCGATGCTGTGCATCCCAAAACTCGTTTCCAGAAAAATATTGAGGAATGCTCTTATCGCTAAACCACTCAGGATGTCTTTCAAATATTCCCGAAGGCACAATTTGTCCTTTCATAGCCTGCATGACCACATCGGGCTTACCTCCTCCAAAAAATACATCGATACCACATCCGATATTCGACTTTTCGAATGCATTTCTTACGGTCTCACCTAGTTCAGTATTATTTCTGGACCGATCTGCTCGGTTCATAAAGGCCTGCTGAATATCATTATTCCATACACGACCCAATTCATTTTCCCAATATAAACGAAATGCATTTGCATAGACTGAATCGACATATTGTACTAATTCTTGAGATCCTGATCCGGGTGTTCGCCAATCAATGGTCACAGCTCTACCGGTTTTATTATAATACCAATTCTTAAATCCGTGAGTAAACTCATACCGCACCGCCTCGTTGTGTGCGGTTAGTACAACTAAGGTTCCATCTCCACCTTCAACTACATGCCTTTCTCTTTGTTTAAATATAAAAGGAATACTCACCACCATGGTCAACAGTAGAAGTATTAGGAACTTTTTATACATTTGGCTTTATAAATAAATATTACTACTCATCCAAGACTACAACATCTTCCGAATCCACCCAAGCGTAGAGGTGATCCCGCTGGGACTCTCCTAAGTGCCTTGGATTTAATTCAGAAATTTTTAATCTTCTATTGTCTCCGGTTAAAAATCGATAATGCGCTACTTCTCCATAATACGTAGCCCGGCCAATCGATCCTCCCAAACAGTTTTCTTCAACAGGCACATCTGAAAGTTTAAATACTTCAGGACGAATGGATAGCTTAACTTTTTGCCCCACTGCGGGTTCATTATCCGGATTTGCCAAAACTCCTAAAAACGCTCCAATTGCTGTTTCCACCAGGGCTTCTCCGGCTGCGCATCTAATGATTTTTCCTTCTACAATATTTGTCACCCCAATAAAATCTGCTACAAACTCTGTACAAGGACGTTTATAAACTTCTAAGGGACTTCCTATCTGCTTAATTTCGCCTTCAGACAGTACTGCCATTCGATCTGCCATGGAAAGGGCTTCTTTTTGATCATGGGTTACATAAATTGTAGTGAGCCCATAATCCTTACAAATGCGCTTAATTTCCAAACGCATATAATACCTTAATTGTGCATCTAAGTTTGAAAGTGGCTCATCCATGAGTAAGCAACGAGGACGAATTACCAAAGCTCGAGCAAGAGCTATGCGTTGCTGCTGGCCTCCAGAAAGCTCGCCTGGCTTGCGGGCGGCATACCGCTCCATATGCACTGAGGACAAGGCTTCTTTCACGCGTTTAACGATTTCACTTTTTGTAACCTTCATTTCTTGAAGTCCAAAACCTACATTTTCTGCAACGCTCATGTGGGGCCATAATGCATAACTTTGAAATACCATTCCTGTTTTTCTTTTATGCGGTGGATCATTCGTCACATCATCTCCTCCGAAAAAAATCTTACCGGCATCCGGCGTATAAAATCCTGCTATTGTTCGCAACAATGTCGTTTTTCCACATCCACTGGGACCCAATAAAAAGAAAATCTCCCCAGGTTTCACTGTGAAACTGATATTACTTAAAGCCGTTACCGACCTAAATTTTTTAATTAAATTCTCAACTCTAACTTCGA
>Ga0206799_1070_pt2 | contig 13422 bp, 13 predicted proteins | sample Alteio_BWOrgCont_67_FD_152900 | JGI IMG/M metagenome (GOLD analysis project Ga0206799, IMG submission 152900) | Enriched cells from forest soil in Barre Woods Harvard Forest LTER site, Petersham, Massachusetts, United States -... | ecosystem: Environmental > Terrestrial > Soil > Temperate forest >...
ATTGAAAATTAATAAACAAGCCGCGCAAAAATGGTTAAAGGCAATTAAGAAGGAATATGACGAAGAACACCCAAATAAAGTTTCAGAGAAAAAGTGATATTTCTTATTTCAAAAATTGACAATATTCCGTGATATTGTAAGCATTTTTGGATGATTTTTCGAGCTTGGGAAAAGATTAAAAGAGAAAATGCTTTCACATTGATTGAAGTACTTTGTGTTATTGGGATTGTAGGGATCTTAATGGGATTGTTATTGCCGACAATGGGTATGGTTAGAAAATCTTCTTTAAGGACCCAAACTAAAGCGCAATTTTATCAATATATTTTTGCTTTAGAAAAGTATTTTCATGAATATGGACAGTATCCTTGGTTTTTTTATGATAAAGATGAAGTCAATCTTACTGCATATAGTGCAGATTTTGTAAAAGCTTTGTCCGGGCATGGAGTCTATCCTGAATACAAAGATATGACGGCTCGTGAGCGGCAGAAATTAAATCCAAAGGGAATAGTATTTTATCACTTTGATAGGACTGAGTTTAATGACCAAGGATTGATTGTCGATGCTTTTGGTAATTCAGATATTTGTATTATTGCAGATACTCAGCAGCTAGGGTTATTGAAGATTAAAGATAAGAAGGTTGCTGCTAAAATTGGTATCTATTCCAGAAATAAAGAAGGAGAAAAGTATGAAGATATTGAAAGTTGGAGATAGGAAGAATATGGGAAGTAGAACTAGGTATGGGTTTACATTATTGGAATTATTGATGGTGATTGCATTAATAGGAGTTTTGAGTTTTTCTGTTGTGTATGGATTTAAAGAGAAGGCGATAGATCCGCTAAAAAGAGGAGAGGATATCATTTTGAAATTGCTAAAAATAGGACGAAGAATTGCCATTTTGGAAGATGGCTCTGTCAATATTATGGTGCATAAGTATGATAGACGATTAATTTGTCTTAAGACGGAAAATAGTTCTATGTATGAGTTATTGCCAGAGGGAGTGGATGTTTATATGGAAGCGTGTAAGCAAATGACAGTGGAAGGAGAATTGTGGGATTTTATTGAAATTGATAATTCGAAACATAGATCTTGTGGAATGTCTTTAGTTTTATCAGAGGATAAAACTAAAAGGGTGAATTTTGATTTTGATTAAATGCAAGGGGAACAGGGGTTTTCATTAATTGAGGTAGTTTTAGCTGTTGGGATAATCGGTTGCGGAGTATTGTGTCTTTTGGGGTTATTTACGCCGATTTTGTCGCAAGTAAGGGATTTAGAAGCGATGAGCGAGTTTGAGGATGTTAAAAGGAAGGTAGATACTTTTATCCAAATGCGTTCTTTTGATGAAATATATAATATGACTAAAAAAGAAGAAACTTTTTATTTTTATGAAGATTGTGATGGAAAACAAGAGGTGTGCAATATTTTCGATGAAGCTCAAGGGAGTAGTAAAATAATTAAGGCACAGTTATTCCCTTCTAAAATGACTGATATAATGTCATGTGGACCATTGGATTATGATAAGAGTTATTTTGCTATATGGGTGGAAATCAATAAAGGAGGTCAATCCAGAGAGAATCAAAGCAAAGGTCGTAATTACGTTGTCATTAAAAATCGATGAAATTAAAAGGTCAGGCAGGATTTACGTTATTGGAGGTTTTAATCGTTGCATCGATTATGTTAATGATATGTTATATTGTGCTGAAAATGAGCAGTCAGGTTGTGGGCACTTGGGAGAGATCTGCGAAGAAAATAAGCCAGGATAACGATTTGATATTAGCATTAGATATAATAGAGAAGGATTTAGAGACTTCATTACCTTATTATTGGATATATAATTTGGGGCATGGACGGATTCGATGGTGTTTTTATTCTTACGGGAAAACAGAATTTCCAAATGCAATTGTGTATGAAATGGGCGAAGAGGGACTCTATCGCTATATTGAAAGTATTGGAAGAAAGTACGATGTGACTGAGGCTTTGGAGGAAATAGGGATGTCTCTTAAAGGAATTTCGGCCAAAAATGTCCCAAAATTATCAAATAGAGTGGCCAAAGATGTTAAGGGTTTAACAGTAGAATTTTTATATATAAACTTGGATGGAATGGTTGAATGGACAAAAAAGGTGCCGTTTTTAGGAACGGCGATTAGTGCGGAGATTGGGGTGATGGGTGCCAGGAATAAGAAGTTAAGTAGGAGAATTGTGTTGGTAGGGGTGAGCAGTTTATGATAAACATAAATACAGTATTCAATTTAAAAATTTATTTATTAGACTTCTTTCGAAACCAACTCTTTTGCTCTCTAGCGGCGTCAAAAATTTATTCGGGATCCTCATGTATTTTTGTATACACTCCGGTCCCTTACAAATTGTTTCCTTGCTATAGAGCAAAATACTTAGTTTCGAAAGAAGTCTATTTTATAAATATTAAATTATTTTTTATGTTATTTTGCGTTTTTTTAATAAATGTTATAATTTTAAATATAAATTAGATAAAAATATTTAGTAAAAAAATAGTAATTAAATAAGGAAAAATTATGAATAAAATAACAAAGCAATTATCATTGATAATAATAAGTATTCTGACAATTTTAAGCCAATTGACAGCAGCAGAGATAGATCCAAATGCAGTAACTAACATAAAAATTAATAACATGACGGATTATTTTGTTTGGATAAAAGATATTAAGCAAAAAAATGTCGGCTTCGGGCCGCGTGAATGGGGAATGTCGCAAGGAAAGGGAATTCAGCCAAACAGTAAAGACATTGTTCCCTTGCACCGCTGGGTTTCTGAGGAGGCAATAAGCCGTGATGAGCGTTTTAAGAAGGGACCTGCTCCTGCAGTTACTGCTAAACTTCTTTTTGGGCTTAATGGCAATACACCCGAGACAAGCCAAAGCATCAATTTTGAACTTTCACCAAATAGTCCTAAGAAAATAGCTAAGGAAATGGACCTTGGAGATAAAAAAGTAGAAATTGAAGTAAATATAGAAACCGAACCGAAGGAAATCAGTTCCGCGGATGGAGAAAAAGATACCTACTACGACTATTTTGTTACAATTACTGCAAATGCGTACTGGCAGAAAAAATAGGGTACTGATTTGTAAATAAGCAGTTTTTAACGAATAAGAATTTTTAGCCACCCAAAATTTTGGAGGTTTTTATGAGGCCAAGGTATCGAGAATGTATTCCCCACCAGGATCGTTTGCTTTTTTTTATAGTTTTCTATCTCGAATGCAAGTTAAAAACTTTCCACTTGTAGAAGAATAATCTTGGTTGGGTCAAGTCGTTTGTAATCTATCCTTCTAATATATTATGTAATTAGCACTATACTATTTTTATAGTAAACAATTTATGAATTTTTTCAAATTTTAACAAAAAATTTGTTTTTTATAAGAAAAAGGTGTAGGCTTAGGTAATATTATATTATTTTATTAAATTAATATATAGATAGATAAAAAAGATAGATAAAAACAGAATAATTAATTTTAGAAAATTATGAATAAAATAACAAAACAATTCTTATTGGTGCTAATAGGTGTTCTAGTGATTTCGAGCCAAATGTTAGCAGCAGCCTTAGATAATAATGCTACTAACTTAACTCTCGACAACAAGACTGACTATTTTGTTTGGGCTAGAAGTATTCAGCAAAGAAGTGGTGGTTTAATGCGAAATTGGGAAATGCAAGGGCTTGGTCCAATGGAAGGAAAAACTATTACTTTGAACAATTGGATTCCTGATGAAGGGGCTCCGGTTACAGTTCGACTTTTTTTTGGAGACACCCCTGAAACACATGCACAGCAGATTATAATTCTTAAACTTTCGCCAGAAAGTCCTGAGGGGATGTCGGAGGTAATTGCGTTTGGAAATCAAAATGTAACAATAAATCTAAACATCAAAAAAGAACCGAACGAAGTATGGTATTACAGCACTTCAGGATGTTTTTCTAAAAGATACTATGATTATACCGTAACAATTACGGCAGTTGGGTCTAAAGGCCGAGGGTGGTGCGGTACGGGCGAATAGTAAAAATTTATCTCTAGAAAAATTAAGATTAAAAAAATAAAACAAATATACCCATGCTATTGGGAGGGCTTTTTCGTATTTCCCTCAGTTCGGGATAAGAAAAAGATGAAAAACAAATCCCTTTTGAGTCCAAATTTTGGAGAGTTCTGTCAGAGCACCGGAAGTGCTATTTCGAAATTCACCAAAATTTGTTTCTCAGATTAAATCACCCCATAAGCCATCATAGCGTGAGCTACCCGTTTGAATCCGGCAATATTAGCGCCAGTGACGTAACTATTAGGATTGTCATATTGAGTAGCGCATTCGACACAAGTATTGTGTATTTTCATCATAATGGCTTGAAGTTTTCTATCTACCTCTTCAAAAGTCCAACTAGTAAGAGCGGCATTTTGTTGCATTTCAAGAGCAGAGACTGCTACGCCACCCGCGTTTGCGGCTTTTCCCGGACCAAAGAGAACGCCTTTACTTTCAAAAAGTCGAAAAGCATCTTGAGTTGTAGGCATATTCGCACCTTCACATACGAGGATGCAGCCATTTTTAATGAGGAGTTCTGCATCAGGAAGCTGAATTTCATTTTGCGTAGCACAAGGAAAGGCAAGAGTACAAGGAATTTCCCAAACTTTGGCATTAGGTTTAAAAATGCTATTTGGATATTTGCTTTGATAGACAGCAAGACGTTTACGTTCGACTTCTTTAAGTTGACGAAGATAATCGAAGTCTAGTCCATTTTTATCATAAATGTAACCACCGGAATCAGAACATGCGACGACTTTGGCTCCGAGTTCTTGAAGTTTTTTAATGGTATAAAGAGCTACATTACCAGAGCCTGAAACGACAGCAGTTTTACCTTGAATGGTTTCCTTTTTTCTTTCTAGCATGTCTTTGGCAAAGTAGACGCAGCCAAATCCAGTGGCTTCCTTCCGTCCCATGGAACCGCCAAAATCAACGCCTTTTCCTGTTAAGACGCCCAAATCGAAGCGATTGGTGAGGCGTTTGTAGTATCCGAATAGATAGCCAATTTCGCGTCCACCTACGCCGATATCGCCAGCGGGGACGTCAGTACTTGAACCGATATGGCGCCAAAGTTCGGTCATGAAGCTTTGGCAAAAGCGCATAATTTCGTTGTCGGATCGGCCTTTAGGATCGAAATCGGACCCTCCTTTTCCACCGCCGATGGAAAGTCCGGTGAGGCTATTCTTAAAAATTTGTTCAAAGGCAAGAAATTTCATAATACCGAGATTGACGGTGGGATGAAAGCGCAAACCTCCTTTATAGGGCCCGAGGGTGCTATTAAAATTGACGCGATAGCCGCGGTTAACAAAAACTTTCCCTGAATCATCTTGCCAAGTGACGCGGAAAATAAGTTGGCGTTCTGGTTCACAAAGACGATCTAAAATATTATTTTCTATATATTCTGGATGAACATCAAAGACAGGACTTAAGCTTTCCAAAACTTCATGGGCAGCTTGTAAGAATTCGGGTTCATGGCGATTGCGTTTTTCAATAGTTTCTAAAACTTGTTTTACGTAAGGGTGCATTGAATGTAAATGTTAAAATTTCTTTGGTTAGATAAATTAGGTTAGGTCTGGATAATTTTTTTATCCGAAACTGGAGTAGTTAAAAATAAAAAAATAAAGAAAGCAAGAGAGTAAAGCTTTACTATTGCATTTTTTAGAAAATAATACATCAAAGGATGAGATAGATTTTAAAAATTGTGGCCGAAAATCAAAAAAAAGTACAAGAAAATGAATTAAACCATGTTGCAATAATAATGGATGGAAACGGTCGTTGGGCCAAGGAGCGGGGATTTTCTAGAAATCAAGGACATGAGGCTGGAGTTAGAAATGCACGGGAAATTGCTGAGGTTGCGCAGAAATTGGGTATCAAGTATTTGACGCTTTATATTTTTTCTACAGAAAATTGGCAGAGGCCAAAGTTAGAAGTAAAGGCGTTATTTATGTTAATCGAGACATTTCTTCGTAAGTATACAAGGGAGCTTATAGAACATGAAATAAGAGTTCATATTATAGGAAATTATCTTGAGATGCCAGAATCGATTGGACTGGGTCTAAGGGATTTGGTGGGAGCTACTGCGAAGTTTACAAAATTTAATTTAGTTTTGGCAGTGAACTATAGTTCGCGCACTGAGATTGTTGAAGCGGTAAAGAAAATGGCTAAGGATGAGAATTATTCTGAGGAAGGGCTAAAGGATTTAAGTTGGGAAAAATTGAGTAGTTATTTATATACCAAGGAGATTCCTGATCCAGATTTAATCATTCGAACTTCTGGGGAGACGAGGCTGAGTAATTTTTTGCTCTTACAAGGAGCGTATTCAGAAATTTATTTTTCATCAGTTTATTGGCCTGATTTTAAGGAGAGTAATTTTAAAAAGGCAATAGAATCCTATTTTAGCCGCGAAAGGCGTTTTGGGAAGACAAGTGAACAATTAGAAAATACAAGTAATTTATGATACAGCGAACATTAAGTACGATAGTGATCTGGTTATTGGTTGTTGCTTCGGTGATTATTTTTGGTCCACAAGCAGGAGTGTGGTTATTGGGGATTTTAACAATTTTGACGCAGTATGAACTTTATACTCTTTTAGAAAAGGCAGATTTTGATCCACAAAAGAAGCTCGGTTGTTTTTTGGGATTACTCATAATACTAGGGGCGTGGTATTTACCGAAGTTTTCGCAGATACATTTTATGGATGCTGGAGGAGATATTTTTGCAGTATCAGTAATAGTGATCAGTTTGACAGTTTTGATTAAGCCTGATTTTACGGAGAAACGTACGAGAATAATGCCGACGTTATTTGGGTTACTCCTAGTGCCATTTATGCTGCATTTCTATGTTTTGTTAGTTTATCATTTTGATAAACTAGGTCTTCCTAATACGGGACTTTTTTTGGCGCTATGGATTGTTGCGGTGGCTAAATTTACGGATGTGGGAGGTTTACTTATAGGATCGCTACTCGGAAAGCATAAACTGGCAGCTGCGATTAGCCCTGGGAAAACATGGGAGGGGGCAATAGGAGGTATAGTAACTGCGTCAATTGTTGGCGGGGTGATGGCATTTATAATGATAAGATATTTAGTTATGCCGGTGGGATTTACAACGATTTACGGAATGTTGATTGCAATTCCTATAGCACTTATAGCCATTGCATCGGATTTAATAGAATCCTTTATTAAAAGGATGGCGAAGGTGAAAGATTCTGGGAAAATGATTCCGGGTATTGGGGGAGCGTTTGATTTAACAGATAGTCTTCTTTTGACCGCACCTTGTGCTTTTTTAATTATCAAATATACTCTTTTTTAATAACAGTGTGAAGAGAATTGTATTATTGGGGGCAACGGGTTCAATAGGCGAAAGTACTTTAGAAGTCCTTCGTAAATATAGAGATCGCTTTCAATTGGTAGGTATAGCTGCTAATAATAATTTTAAATTGCTAGCTAAGATTGCTGAAGAATTTGCTGTGCGCGATATATGTCTTTTTGATGAGAAATCATATGTTGCAGCGAAGCAGAGTGGCGTTTTTTCTCGCGAACGCAATTTACATGTGGGAGAAGAGGGACTTAATGCTTTAGCTATGCTTGGCGATGCGGATATTGTGGTATTGGCAATGACGGGAATCATAGGAATTAAACCGGCATTAGCTGCTATAGCTCAAGGGAAAACTTTGGCCTTGGCTAATAAGGAGATTTTAGTCATGGCAGGAGCTATTGTGATGGAGGCTGCTAGGAAGCATCATGCAACTATTTTGCCTATGGATAGTGAGCACAATGCTATTTTTCAATGTCTTCTAGGAGAAAAGACTAGTACTATCGATTCCATTATTTTAACAGCATCTGGAGGGGCTTTTCGGGATTATTCTATTGAAGCTTTAAAACAGGTTACACCCGAAGAAGCATTGAAGCATCCTACGTGGCGAATGGGGCAAAAGATTACAATAGATTGTGCTACAATGGCGAATAAGGGATTGGAGCTCATAGAGGCATTTTGGTTATTTGATGTTAAAGTGGAGCAATTGAAAGTTCTGATACATCCGCAAAGCATTATTCATTCTATGGTTCAATTTGATGATGGTTCTATTAAAGCTCAAATGTGCCCACCTTCAATGACGTTTCCGATTCAAAATTGTTTATTATTTCCGGAACGTTTGCCGCCCTGTAAGGCTACGCTCGATTTTTCTGGTTCTATGAAATTGGAACTTTTTCATCCGGATATGAAGCGTTATCCTTGTTTACAACTCGCAATAGATGCGCTTAAGGCAGGAGGAGTGGCACCGGCGATCTTTAATGCTGCCAATGAAGTGGCAGTGGATGCTTTTAATCACAGAAGGATAGAATTTTTAAAGATTGCTGATCTTATTGACAAAACGCTGCAAATGGTTTTTAATGGGAGTTCTTGTCAGTTATCATTAGATAAGGTAATGGAAACGCATAATTATGCAACAGAAGTTGCGAAAAAAATAATAAATGAGCTTTGATATTTTTAGTAATCTATTTTCGAACCTGTGGTCAGTTTTTTTGGTAATTATTTTCTTTGGAGGATCCATTTTTGTTCACGAGCTAGGGCATTTTTGGGCTGCGAAGAGGAGAGGGCTTAAAATTGAACGTTTTTCTATAGGATTTGGTCCCAAGCTTTTTAGTTGGAATAAAGATGGGGTTGAATATCGGATTTCACTATTGCCGCTAGGAGGGTATGTTGCATTGCCGCAGCTTGCAGATATGGATGCCATTGAAGGCAAGACTCGATCAGATTCTAAAAGCTTAAAACCTATCAGTTATGCGGATAAGATGATTGTTTCAGTGATGGGGGCAGTCTTTAATTTTATTTTTGCATTTGTATTAGCATTTATAATATGGATAGTGGGGCAACCTTCATCAAAGGAACAGTTAACCAATACTGTGGGATATGTTGCAAAAACAATCGATATAAATGAGAATAAGGAGGTGCCTGGACCGGCCTATGAAGCGGGAATTAAGCCAGGAGATAAGATTTTGGCTGTAGATGGTATTGAGATGAAGGGGTTTCAAGATATTCAGCAATATTTGGTTACTGGGACGGGGCGTTCGGCATCGGGCGAGCCTCAGGCAATTTTTACAATAGAAAGGGATGGGAAGATAATTAATATTACGGTTCATCCAAGATTAATTGAGCTTAATGGGGTTACAAAAGAGCGAATGCGGTTTACAGGGATTAGTCCTGAGCAGTCATTAGTAGTGAGTGAAGTGGTTCAAGATTCGCCAGCTGCGGTTGCGGGGTTGCAGAAGAATGATGTTTTGATTTCTGCGAATTCCGTTGAGCTTTATTCTTTAAAAATGCTCAGTGATATTATTGAAACAGCACCAGATCATCGAATAGATTTAGTAATAAAACGTGATGGGGAGTTGATTGAGAAAGAATTACAGGGACAGGAAGTTGCTTACACTAAGCCAATGGGCCTTGTGAGTGAATTTAATGATGAAAGGATTGCTTCTATCAAATTCCTGCCAGAGTATTCAGATAAACAAAAAAAACACCTTTCAGATCCGGAGGTACCTTCTCAGTTAATAGTTTATGATTTGGTGAAAGGAGAGAAGTTATTTAAAGAGATAGAACTTGGAGATGTATTGGATTCTATCAATGATAAGCCTGTGGGTTCGTTGGAGAATTTTTCAGATATTGGGAATAGAATTGTTCCTAAAAAGAAAGTAAGTTTTGTTTTAAAGAGGAAAGAAATTCCTTATACTATTGATTTTGTTCCTGATAACATAAACTTTGCAGTGCTGCCATCATTGACGCAATTTCTAATTGGAGTGCAATTAAATCCAGTACCTTTAATTATTCATGTAAATCCAGTAAAACAATTTGTGAATAATATAAGTATGACTTTTCGAACATTGGGAAGTTTGTTCCACCGAGGATCTGATTTAAGTATTAGTAATCTCATGGGTCCTCCGGGGATTATTCGAGTACTGCATAATTTTTCGGTAACGGATTTACGTTTACTGATATGGTTTGTGATTCTTTTAAATATCAATTTAGGAATATTAAATCTTTTACCAATTCCTGTACTCGATGGGGGACATATGTTATTTGCAACGATTGGAAAATTACGCGGTAAGCCTTTGCCCGCGCAATTTATCATAAGTATTCAAAGTCTTTTCATGATACTTCTTTTTGGATTTATGGTATACGTGAGTTTTTTTGACGTGCGCCGCTGGCAAGGAGACCGAGAGTCGACAACAAAGCGTCAGCATGAGCAAGAGCTGTATATTCCTCGGGAATTTGTAGCGAAAAAATAAAAATTTAAAATGACTAAGATAATTTTTATTCCTGGAAATGGTGGTAGTACTACGAAAGATAACTGGTTTCCAAAAGTCAAAACTGAATTAGAAGCTGCAAATTTAACCGTTATATCACCTGAGTTCCCTGACCCTGATTTAGCTCGGTCATCTATATGGTTACCATTTTTAATCGATGAATTAAAAGTGGATGAAAATACAATTCTTATTGGACATTCTTCAGGTGCGGTTGCAGCAATGAGAGTGGCCGAAAAACAACCAATTTTAGGTTCAATTTTAGTGGGGGCTTATTATACTCATTTAGGGATGAAAAAAGAAAAGCAATCTGGTTATTTTGATCTATCATGGGATTTTGAAAAAATTGGGCGCAATCAAAAATGGATAATATTATTTGCTTCGCAAGATGACCCTTGGGTTCCCATTAAACAATCTCGTTATCTACATAGGCAACTTAACTGTGAATATCATGAATACAAGGATCAAGGCCATTTTGGAGGAGATTATTATAAATCGAGTTTTCCAGAATTGTCTGCTGCACTTATTAGAACTCTGAGTGGGCAAGAAAAAGTAGGCTCAAACTAAATTCTCCAAATTTTTGGCTTCTCCTGAAATAAGAAACATTGGTGGATTTAGGCAGGTGTTGTTTCCAAAAAGTCTGTGATATTGATAACACGATAAAAATATTCACCAGTGTCAACCGAATAGGACACATCTCCTAGACAAAATAAAATGGGTACAGGAGCAAAACTTCGAGGAATTTTTAGTGCTTTTATCTTTGTTTGCATCTGCTTAATAATATTTACACCGATTTCCTCGCGTTTGAATTTAAATTCACAGATAAACAGATTATTCGTCGCTGTTTGAATGAGATAATCAATCTGACACCCTTGTGCGCTTGCGGTTTTAAATTGTCTATAAGGACCGTCGCAAACCACATCCGCAGGAGAAATCCCGATCGACTTTAAAAGTAAAGAACGATTTTGAAATAGTAGGTATTCGATCTGCAATCCAATATGTGTCTCATATCCTGGTAAACTGGATAAAGGCATATCAAGGAAAGCCCCTGCATCAATTTTAGTACTTTTTGGTTCGATCACTTTTAAATAAAATCGCATGTAGGGATCACTGATGCGATATAAACTTTGCTTAAGAGGTTTGGTTGTCTTAAATGACCATAAATTCTGCTTTTTTACGAAACCAGCAATAATTAAATGTTCCATCAATTGGCTGAGCGTTCCGCTATGGGCAAAATTGATAGCTTGACGGATTTCTGCAAGGGTTTTCATTCCGTCTTTCAGTGCCTCAAGTATTTTCTTATAAACTGCTCCTTTGCCATTAAAAAGGTCGTGAAAAATGCGATTGAACTCTAATTTAAGCAAACCGTCTTTTTCAAAACAGAGTTCTTTAATTATGTTATCTGCGATCATCCCGGGTTTCACTTGTTCCAAATACCAAGGAATGCCACCAAAAATACTCAGAAGTTTATAGCAATCATATGTTGATCCTTGAAAGCCTCTTGCTTTTAATAGTTTCGCACTTTCAGGAATGGATAGCGGCTCTAATGTTAAAGTTAAATTCACTCTGCCAAAAAAGGCTGCGCTATTTAAGATGTTTTCTTCAATCCATGTTGAGATAGACCCACAAAATACAACAAATATTGGTACTGTTTGTTTATCCCACCAGGCTTTAAGTTTAGGAATAAAGGTGAGATCTTTAGCTCCCATCCAAGAAATCTCATCAAAAAGTATAATATCCCCTTCTTTTACATGCAGTGACAAATGATTAAATGCATCACTCCAATCTTGGAATGTCAGCGGTGGTATTTTTAAATAAGTTGAAAGTTGTCTGGCAAAATGGTCTCTTTGACTTTGCGCCGTCATTCCTTCTTGAGGAGCAAGTCCTTCAAAACGCCATAATTTATATTTTGGCAATTGGGCTGCAAATTCTAAAATTAATTGACTTTTTCCAATACGCCGCCGGCCTTTAATGACTGCTAGGACTGGATTTGCTTTTCTATGAAGCGCTTCGAGTTTTTTTAACTCTGGTTGTCGCCCGATAAAAGGTTTTTTTAATGGCATAATATATTTAAGTGCTCAAACTCTAAAATAAGTTAAAATGAGCAGAAAAGCAAGCTAAAAAATTTTGCTCAAGATGATGATTTATTCATTTTGAGCAAAATTGTAATCAAGATAAAAAAATAAAGCTATTTTGCAAAAAAATTAACAGCCTGTTGCATCGATTAAAAATCTTCCGAAATTAATTCATTACTATTACATTGAAATTGATTAAACTCGGCAGTATTTTCATTCTCGGAACATTCTTGCGTTATAGCCTTCTCCAAATCATTTTTCGCATATAATTCATCAAATCCAAAAGCGATATCTTCTTCACCTCGGTTGAACCACTTATAAGCTACATCCACTGTACGAACAAAACCATTTTTTACATGTAATTTATCAAATTCTAAAGCAATGTTTTTTTCGCCTCGATTGAACCATTTATCTGCTATATCATCCGCCCTATCAGATTCATTTTTTACATATAATTTATCAAATTCTAAAGCAATGTCTTTTTCACCTCGATTGAACCATTTATCTGCTATAATATCTGCCATATGAAAATCTTTTTTTACATATAATTTATCAAATTCTAAAGCAATGTCTTTTTCGCTTCGGTTGAACCATTTATCTGCAATATCATCAGCCATTCTAAGATTATTTTCTAAATAAAGTTTATCAAATTCTAAAGCAATGTCTTTTTTCCGTCGGTCATACCATTTATCTGCTATATCGTCTGCCATATAAGAATTATTTTGTAAATAGAGTTTCTCAAATTCTAAAGCAATGTCTTCTGCATGTCGATCATACCACTTATCAGCGATTGTCTTGCTCATATAGGGAGAATTTTGTGCATATATTTTATCAAATTCCAAAGCATCGGCTATTGCACCACGATAGTACCATTTATTAGCTATACAAGTTGCGCTGTAAGGAGAATCTTGAATGTATAACTTATCTTTTTTTAATTCTTCTTCATTACTAGCCAAAGCTATTGCGTAAACTGATAGTGATAAAAATAAAAATGATGCTCTTATTTGTTGACTATATTTTTT
>Ga0206799_1113_pt1 | contig 13382 bp, 16 predicted proteins | sample Alteio_BWOrgCont_67_FD_152900 | JGI IMG/M metagenome (GOLD analysis project Ga0206799, IMG submission 152900) | Enriched cells from forest soil in Barre Woods Harvard Forest LTER site, Petersham, Massachusetts, United States -... | ecosystem: Environmental > Terrestrial > Soil > Temperate forest >...
ACTTATCGAGATCAATCACATGCAGGCGCATGTGCTCGCGCACTTCATTGACGAGCCAAAGCCATCGTTCCCGTTCCTGTGCCTTACCGTTTCGGGCGGCCATACACAGATAGTTTTGGTAAAGGATTATTTTGATATGGAGATCATCGGTCAAACTACCGATGATGCGGCAGGCGAAGCATTAGACAAAACCAGCAAGATATTGGGCTTGCCTTATCCCGGCGGACCTTTGATAGATAAAAACGCACGCCTCGGTAATCCCGATGCTTATAAATTCCCCGAACCACAAATACCGGGACTGGATTTTAGTTTCAGCGGCTTAAAAACGGCCATCTTGTATTTTATTCGTGATAATGTAGCGAAGAACCCTGGTTTTGTGCAGGAGAACATGAACGATATTTGTGCTTCGGTTGAAAAACGTATCGTTACTATCCTGCTCAACAAGCTAAAAAAAGCCGCTTTGCAATACGATATTAAAGATATTGCCTTGGCGGGAGGTGTTTCTGCCAATACAGGTTTGCGACAGGGCTTAACCCAATTAGGCGAGCAAATGGGTTGGAATACCTTTATCCCCAAATTTGAATATTGTACCGACAATGCAGCTATGATAGCCATTGCCGGCTATTACAAATTCCTCAAAGGGGATTTTGTAGGGCAGGACATAGCGCCGTTGGCGAGGATGCCTTTTTAATGACTGAATTAGTGAATTATTGATTTATTGAATGTGCCAGTTATTTATAATTTTGCAGCCGAATCATTAATTCAATAATTCATTAAATCAATAATTCAATAATTAATGGACCTCAAGTGGAAACTACTCTCCTCAAAATATATTCATAAAGGCAAATGGGCCACGCTGCGTATTGATACCTGCGAAATGCCCAATGGCACCATTGTCGACGATTATTACGTACTGGAATATGATACGTGGGTAAACGCTGTTGCTATCACAGAAGACAATAAGGTTTTAATGGTAAAACAATACCGTCATGCAGCGGATATCATTTCGCTCGAAATACCCGGCGGCGTAGTAGATGATGGCGAAGAGCCGCAGCAAGCCCTGCGTCGCGAATTGCTGGAAGAAACGGGCTATCAGTTTGATGATTTTGAGCTTTTGTGTACGGTATGCCCAAATCCATCCACCGGCGATAACCAGGTAGTTAGCTACCTGGCGCGTGGCGGCAAAAAAGTACAGGGACAATCATTGGATGACCACGAGGAAATTATTGTTGAAGAATATTCTATCGGGGAAATCAAGCAGTTACTCGCCGAAAACAAGATCATGCAGGCCATGCATTGTACCGCGTTGTTTTATGGGTTAATGAAACTGGGGGAGATTTGACGAGTCAATTGCTTGTTTTAATATTCAATACAATTGAGTAAATTTGTATATGCGGCAAATTGATTATAAGGAATTTATAGAAGTTAACCCTGAAGTGAGATTCGGCAAGCCCGTTATCAAAGGGACGCGTATAACCGTTTATGACTTATTGCAATGGCTGGCATCTGGTATGACACATGAAGAAATTATGAGCGATTTTCCACAGGTATCCAAAGAGCAAATATTAGCCTGCCTCTCCTATTAATAATCCTTTTCCGAAAACCTAATAAACCATGTCATTGCGAACCGCCGAAGGGGCTGTGGGGGAGGGCGGTGAAGCAAACTCGTAGCTATTGCATTCCATGCGGATCAGAACCCACGAATATTGCGTTTACATTATGTCCAACAAATCAAACACCGTTTTGTATGTTGGAGTAACAAGCGATCTTTTCAGTCGTGTCATACAACATAAAGAAAAAGTATATGAGGGATTTACATCACGTTATGATTGTGGCAAATTAGTTTATTATGAACAATATCAATGGGTACATGATGCCATTGCGCGGGAAAAGCAACTGAAAAGCGGACCAAGAAAAAAGAAAATTGATTTGATCGTTGCAAATAACCCTGCCTGGGATGATTTAAGTACGGGGTGGTATGATTGATATTCCCGCTTGCGTGGCGACGAGTTTGCTTCGCGCTCAACCCATTTCATTGGCCTGCTCGCAATGACAGGGTGGTTAGGTTTCTAATAAAAAAACGCCATCACTTTCGGTAACGGCGTTTGAATTTTTGTGGGCGGGTCGTAGGTTACGACATCTTAAGTTTCTTTTGTATATCGGCAACGTAGCCTTTAAATTTCTTATCGGTATCAATCAGATCTTCAACGGTCTGGCAGGCATAGATCACGGTAGAGTGGTCGCGGCCGCCAAAGAAGCTGCCGATAGATTTGAGCGAACTTTTGGTGTGGGCTTTTGCCAAATACATGGATATCTGTCTTGCCTGTACGATCTCACGCTTGCGGGTTTGAGATTTCACCATCTCAATCGGCACTTCAAAGTATTCGCAAACCAGGTTCTGGATATATTCCATCGATATCTCTTTGGAAGAATTCTTTACAAAATTCTTCAGCATCTGCTTAGCCAGGTTCAGGTCAATCTCTTTGCGGTTCAAGGTTGATTGCGCCAATAGAGACACCATCGCGCCTTCCAGTTCACGCACGTTATTATCAATATTATGGGCAACGTATTCAACCACATCATTTGACAGGTCGATACCATCCTGGTATATTTTGTTTTTGAGGATAGCCATGCGGGTTTCCAAATCCGGAACCTGCAGATCGGCCGAAAGACCCCATTTGAAACGGGATAGTAAACGTTCTTCCAAACCGGCGAGGTCCTTAGGCGCTTTGTCCGAAGTAATGATCAACTGCTTGCCCGATTGGTGCAGGTGGTTGAAAATATGGAAGAAGAAATCCTGTGTTTTTTCCTTACCGGCGAAGTTGTGCACATCATCCATGATCAGCACGTCAATAGCCTGGTAAAAATTCACAAAATCATTAATATTATTATGCTTCAGTGCATCGACAAACTGCTGTGTAAACTTTTCGCAGGATACATACAGCACTAATTTATCCGGAAGTTTTGTTCTTATTTCGTTACCGATGGCTTGCGCCAGGTGTGTTTTACCGAGGCCCACGCCACCGTAGATCATCAATGGATTGAATGATGTGCCACCCGGTTTTGCCGCAACAGCATAGCCTGCTGACCGTGCCAGACGGTTGCAATCACCCTCAACAAAATTCTCGAAGGTGTAATGCGCATTAAGCTGCGGATCAACGTTAAGTTTCTTCAATCCCGGTATTACAAATGGATTTTTAATATCCTTGTTAATGGAGATAGGCACGGGCATCGATTGATTTTTCGATTCGGCCCCGTTCCCGTTAGAAGGCATATTTTGTGTATATGGCTTGCTCGACGACGACTGTTCAACAACGATGTTATATTCCAGGCGGCCGTCATCCCCAAGTTGTTTTTTGATGGTTTTACGCAAAAGCCCTACATAATGTTCTTCGAGCCATTCGTAAAAAAACAAACTGGGTACTTGTATCGTAAGGACACTCCCTTCTATTCGCAAAGCCTTTATAGGTTCGAACCAGGTCTTAAAGCTCTGGGCCGGTATATTGTCTTTGATGATTTGCAGGCAGCTGTTCCAGACGATAGTACAAGTTTTATCCATATAGTTTTTATTAAAATCTTGATTTACAAGTCCCCAGCGGTGCATATGATGGGGCTGCTACGGAACATCGAATATTCAAAAAAAAAGCTATTTAAAAAATAAAATTTGAAATTATTATTAAATAAATTCATCATTTATTAACCGATAATGTTGCAGGAATTCCAAATAAAATATTATATTTTGCTCCCGCGGTAAATTGTGCCTCTCTGCCATCAAAACCCATTTTTTGTATTTTCAGTACGCTTTTTTACCGATTATTGTATTACTGTTTACGTTGTCATACAAATAATAGTTCGGGCTTTAAGCCTATTATCATACCTATTAAAAGTAACTAATTTTTTCTTAGTGATGACAATCACTTTTTGACTACGCATTAGTTATCAGTATTCCCCGAAAACACTCCGTAAGGTGTCGGCTATTTCCCCTAAGGTAGCATAACTTTCTACAGCAGTCAATATAAATGGCATTAAGTTTTGCGTGCCTTTAGCAGATTCCTTAAGTTGATCAAGGGCATCCTTCACACCATCATTATTTCTTTCAGCTCTTAACAGGACCAGTTTATCCATTTGCATCTTCCGGATGGAATCATCCACCCTGAAAACATTTTCGGCAGGCGCTTCCTCGCGGGTAAAGCGGTTAACGCCTACTATTATCTTATCTCCGCTTTCAATCTCATTTTGATATTCATAGGCCGATTTCGCAATTTCCTGCTGGATATAATCCTGTTCAATAGCTTTCACCGCACCACCCATCGCGTCTATCTTATCTATATATAACTGGGCGGCTTTTTCAAGTTCATTGGTCAGCTCCTCTATAAAATAGGAGCCGGCCAATGGGTCGACGGTATCCGTAACCCCGCTTTCAAAAGCAATAATTTGCTGCGTGCGCAGGGCTATGCCGGCTGCGGTTTCAGTTGGCAGAGATAATGCCTCGTCATAGCCATTAGTATGCAGCGATTGCGTCCCACCCAAAACTGCTGCAAGCGCCTGTGTGGTTACGCGTACAATATTGTTCATAGGCTGCTGCGCAGTAAGTGTTGAACCGCCTGTTTGGGTATGAAAACGCAGTTTTTGAGCACCTGCATCCGTCGCACCCAAATCCTTTGTAATATGAGCCCACATCCGCCTTGCGGCGCGGAATTTGGCTATTTCCTCGAAAAAATTGTTGTGACAGTTGAAAAAGAAGGACAGCCTTTTGGCGAACACATTAATATCCAAACCCTTCGCCAATGCCGCCTGCAAATAGGCTTTACCGTTGGCCAAAGTAAAGGCCAGTTCCTGCACTGCCGTTGAACCGGCTTCCCTGATATGATACCCCGAAATGGAAATAGTGTTCCATTTCGGCACCTCTTTACTACAATACTCAAACACATCGGTAATCAATCGCATGGACGGGCCGGGCGGATAGATATAGGTGCCACGCGCCGCGTACTCCTTTAATATATCGTTCTGTACAGTGCCGGATAATTGTTTCAGATCAGCGCCTTGCTTTTTTGCTAATGCGATGTACATCGCCAGCAAAATAGGTGCGGTAGCATTGATGGTCATGGAGGTGGTGATATCCTTTAGTTGGATACCGTCAAACAATACCTCGATATCTTTTAGCGAATCAATAGCGACCCCTACCTTACCTACTTCGCCCTCGGCAAATTCACTGTCGGAGTCATAGCCTATCTGTGTGGGCAAGTCAAAGGCTACCGAAAGCCCCATCGTACCATGGCTCAATAAATAATGGTAACGTTTATTGGATTCTTCGGCGGTCGAGAACCCGGCATACTGGCGCATCGTCCAGGGTTTGCCGCGGTACATATCCTTCTGGATGCCCCGGGTAAACGGAAATTCACCTGGCAACTCATTCATCGCCGAAGGTTTGCAATAAACCTCTTTGATCTCGATACCTGATGTGGTGGTGAATTTCATTTTTTTGATTTCGGATTTCGGAATTTCGATTTCGGAATTTTTAAATTTATGAATAAAATATTAAGATGCCGATGACCATAAATCCGAAATCAAACATCCAAAATCCGATATTAGAATAGCTCTTCCATATCCTTGCGGATCATATTGGTAGCAATATCATAAGGGTTATCCTGCAAATGGCTCATGTGGGCCAGTATGGTTTTGCTCAGGTCAAGACTGCTCGCCGTCTCAGGGAGGGCCTTAACCGCATTGGTTACCACGCTGATAGTATCATCCTTTACCCGTTTAACTACGTTCCAGGCGCGGTCGCTTACATAAATTTGCTGAGTGATGTTGTGCTGATATTCGGTGCGAATCTCGCTTACGATTAAGCTATACATCTCATGCGCCGAATAAGGCGCATCATTCAATCGCACCAGCAAATTTGCCGGGTTGGCCCGCTCCACAAATAGTACCAGGCGTTCATAAGCCTGCATGCGCAGCGGCAACGTTTGGTTGCTGACCATTTTTTTTAACTCCAATAGCTGCACTTTTTCGGCTTTATCCAGGTAGGGTTTTATCAAATAAAAGGCCACATAAATGGTGCCTACGCCTGCCAGGGTGTATTTTAATATATCGAGTAAATAATTTATTTGCATTGGTTTTAGTGTTAGGCTGAAGTCATAAATATTGGTCTGTGGACAAAAATCTGCAATTTACCTTATATTTGTGTAGTTAATTTGAAATAAGATGAGCATAGCTGTTGAAGCGGCCCCGGTAAGCTTTACCGAAGGCGCGGTTAAGGAACTAAAGAAATTAAAGGACCAGCAGGAACTGGGCGAAGATTTTGGTCTGCGCGTAGGCGTTGAAGGCGGTGGCTGCTCAGGCATGACCTACATCCTGGGCTTCGACCAGAAAAAGGACGGCGACCAGGAATATGACATTAACGATATCCGGGTGTTTATGCACAAGGCTCACGGCATGTACCTGTTGGGTATGCAAATTGATTTCCAGGACGGGCTGAACGCTCGCGGTTTTACTTTTAACAACCCCAATGCGGCCAGTACTTGTGGTTGTGGGACTTCGTTTTCGGTATAAATTAGATTTGATATAAGATTTTTGAAAAGTAAAAACATAGAACTCGACGTGGACTTCATTGGCGGACAAGGTTCGCTTACCAGGGAAGAAGAAAATCAAATAAGTGAATTTATAAAATCTCAAAAATTATTGAGAGATAATAAAAAACTCCACAAATCGGGGATGACAAATAAAAGTAAGGCCACTGCCTGAATTACAGCTATTGCCTGGTCATTTACAAAGTAATGCCATATGCTATTCCCTTAACTGGCGCGAGTATGTCGGGAAAGCAGTGTGCAAATGCTACTCGTGCCTTATAACAACTATTATATAAATTTTGCAAACTTGTATATCAACATCACAGCAATATAGATCGGATAGTATTACTAGTAGATGATACCGTAGGGAAAATATACCGAAGCTTTAGTGAGGCAAGCAAGCAGCAGTTTAACCAAACCGTTATTCATAATCGTTCGCTTCATCCCGGTTAAACTTAAAGCCGGAAAGATCAGTTCGATAACTACTTAGTCCTTTTTCAATCTGCTGCATACGCTTTTCTTTATCCAGGCTATTTTTACCCGGTTTTAAAGAAATATCCTGATCGATCTCAAAGGCGATCACTTCAACCGTTTTTCCAACCAGTTCATCCGGTAACTGAAGGGTGAGGCTATTCTTACTCGGCTTTACAATCGTGCGCATCATATTAACAAATTTACAAATATTATTATGATAATTATACGAATCTCTTTCTGCAAGCCGTGCAGCATCCGTAAAAATGGTTGCTTTTTGGTTTTGGGGGAATTTCTTTAGCTTTATTGGCTATGGAAGTACACCACCACCCCGACGTAGAAAAGAAAAATTTTAAAGAATACCTGTTAGAGGGCCTGATGATATTCCTGGCGGTTACGATGGGCTTTTTTGCCGAAAGCCTGCGCGAAAACATCAGTAATAAAGACAAGGAAAACGAATACATCACCAGTATGGTACGGGATCTTGAAAAAGACAAAACGGAATTGGCGGATATTATAAAATATAACAATAAGGAAGTTAGGAGCCTCGACAGCCTGCTTTCTTTTGCTAACAGTGATTTAAGCGATGTTAAAACCCGGCAACAGGTGTATAAATATGCCAGCAGTGTTAGCCATCTTTCGGTTTTTATCAGCAACGATGCCACAATGTCGCAGCTTAAAAGCTCAGGCGGACTGCAATTTATCAAACATAAACACATCGCCGATAGTATCGCCAAGTACGACCAGGAAATGCGCGGCATTTATGCGGCACAAGGGCCGTATGAGAAATTTATTAATGACGCTACCGAGTCCATGACAAAAACACTGAATTTTACTTTGAAAGATGATGGCAAAAGCAAAGGTTACCCCCTGGTAACCAACGACAAAGAGAAGATACAGGTATTTTTTAACAGCGTTCAACTGGAACGGGGATGGACCGTAAATTATATCCGAAACCTACAGGAAAGAGTGCCTTTTAATGCCAAACTTATCGCGCTGCTAAAAAAGGAATACGATCTTAAATGATGGCTTACTGCGCCTTACACACCTCTATAACCTTCTTTATCCAGTAAGGTGTATTGATACCATAACCGGACGAGTGGAACATTACTTTCCCGTCTTTGCCCACTACCACGTTGGTTGGGAACAGGTTAAGATGGTATTGATCGGCTATTTCCCTGCCATTGCCTATGATATGATAATTAAAGGGATTTGTTTTCAGAAAATCCTTGATCTCCGATTTCTTATCGAGCGCTATAGCAATGAACACCACATCGGGGTCATTGGCATAGGCTGCGGCTATTTTATTGAGTTCGGGTATTTCCTGGCGGCATGGCGGGCAGCCAATGAACCAAAAGTTGATAACCACCGTTTTGCCCAGTAATTCATCCAGGTCCACATCTTTACCGTTAATATCTGTCCCGCTAAATCGGGCCATTTTGGCGCCCGTTATAAAAAATTTGCTCTCATCCGGCTTATCCATCCGCTGCAGTCTCTTATCCTTTTCTTCATCTGTTAACCGGTACAGGATAAACGCAGTACTGTCGCTGCCCGGGTCAATTGGCCTGAGGTTATAATCGCCCGACATCAGCTTGTTATTCCAGTCGGCATACGACATAACCTTACCCGTGCTGTCCTTAACAACTGTGTTTTTATCCAAAGTAAAACGCCGGGTAGTATGCGTGGTTTGCGCTTTTGTGGCTACATTTATGCTTATAATTGCAGTAAGCAGCAGTATGATCTTTTTCATCCGGATTTGGTTCAGTGCATGAAAATATTGATTACAAACCGATCTGCCAATAATTCTATGAAATACTTTTACACCTTCCTGCTTATTTTACTATCCGTAATTACCAAAGCCCAGCTCAAACCCGGCTTCGATGCTAATGAGTACCTGGAACTTTTACGCATATCGCGGCAGCAAGCCGATATACTCAAAGACGATCATACGCCAAAACCCATCCAATACCACAGGGTATACCGCTCGAACGAAGGCCCTTTAAAAAACCGATGGGACCTTTGGCTGAATGCGCAAAACGACATAGCCGTTATCAGCATTCGCGGAACGGCGAATGACGAGATAAGCTGGCTCGAAAATTTTTATGCCGCTATGGTTCCGGCAAACGGACAGCTTCATATCAGCGATACCAGCACTTTTATTTATCATTTGGCTAATGATCCTAAGGCCAATGTTCATATAGGCTGGCTGCTTGGTTTGGCTGATCTCAGCAAAACCATTATTCCGCAGGTAAAAAAACTCAATGCTGAAAAGGGTATCAAAAACTTTATCATCATGGGGCATAGCCAGGGGGCAGCTATTGCCTATTTGTTGCGAAGCTATATCGCCGATCTGCAAAATAACAAGCAATTACCCGCCGACATCGTTTTCAAAACCTATTGCAGCGCACCGCCTAAACCCGGCAATACTTATTATGCTTATGATTACAATTACCTTACCCGTGGCGGCTGGGGCATAGCGGTGATCAATGCGGCCGATTGGGTGCCGCAAACACCATTTTCGATACAAACCATTAAGGATTTTAATAAGCCCAACCCGTTTATGAATGTTGATGATGTGATCAAAAAGCAATCGTTATTTGTGCGGCTTTATATGCAGCATGTGTACAATCGCCTGAGAAAAACGCCTGAAAAGGCACAAAAAGTGAACGAGAAATACCTGGGGAAAACGGTTTATACATTCATTAAGAAAAAACTACCGCAATATATTGAACCTGTTTATGCCAATGATAACAGCTATACCAGCTGCGGCCTGCCGGTGATACTAATGCCCGATGATGACTATCGTGCCAAATTTCCGGATAAACCGGATGATATTTTTGTGCACCACATGTTCTGGTCTTATTACTACCTGGCACAAAAGGAATATTTAAATCAATAGCGGCTGTAACAAACCAACCCTTGTTATAGTCATACAACCACAATTTTATAATACCTGATGGCGGTAAAAGTTACATTTAAAGAAAACGTATCCATTGCTTTGCAGTCCATAGCCGGTAACCGGCTGCGGGCTTCGCTTACGTCGTTGATCATCGCTATAGGTATTACGGCGCTTGTGGGTATTTTAACAGCCATTGGCGGCCTTAAGTCGAAAGTTAATGATGCCTTTTCAGACCTTGGCGCCAACTCTTTCACTTTACAAAACACAAATGACGGGCTCGATTTTGGCAATGGCGGCCACCGCAAGGTTTACCCGCCCATCACCTATGCCCAGGCCTATCGTTTTACACAGTCGCTCAACCTGCCTGTTACCACGTGTGTCAACCTAGGTATAACAGGTACTGCTGTAGTAAAACGGGGTAACCTTAAAACCAATCCTAATATAGAAGTGGATGGAGCCGATGGTAATTATATGGTTACCGGGGGCCGTAAACTGGCTTTTGGCAGAAACTTTTCTTCGTCGGAGCTTGAACATGGCGATGGAGTAGTAATTGTAGGCGATGAAATAAGAAAACGCCTTTTTAAAAAGGAAGACCCTATTGATAAATACATTTTTATAGGTAAAAATCAATTCAGGATAGTCGGGATATTTGTATCGAAAGGCTCCAGTTCGGGTTTTGGCAGCGGCGATAAATTTTGCCTGATACCGGTATTAAAAGCCAAGCAGATCGACAGCGTTGCTAATCCCTCGTTTACGGTAACTGTAAAAGTAGCTGGTCCGGGGGCATTGGAAGCCACTATAGGCGAAGCAACTTCTACATTCAGAAATGTGCGCGACCTCAATGTCGTTAAGGCTAATAATTTTGAAATATCACGCAGTGATTCTATCCAGCAGCAGCTAGCCGGCCAACTGGGCGGCATGACCGTAGGCGGTGTTGCCATAGGTGTTATTACCTTATTGGGTGCTGCCATAGGGCTAATGAATATTATGCTGGTGTCTGTTACCGAACGCACCCGCGAAATAGGTGTGCGCAAAGCAATAGGCGCAACGCCGGCTATTATACGAAAGCAGTTTTTAATAGAGGCCATTGTGATCTGTATTATGGGCGGTATTGGTGGTTTTATCCTCGGCATTGGTGTTGGTAACCTGATAGCTATAGGTGTATTTAAATCCTCATTTGTTTTCCCCTGGGAAGCCCTGGTAATGGCCCTAATTGTATGTACCGCAATAGGCCTGGTTTCGGGATTTTATCCTGCACAAAAAGCTTCCAAGCTCGATCCGGTGGAAGCGTTGCGGTACGAGTAGTGAATTGTCAATAGTGAATGACCTCCTTTTATTCACCATTGACCATTCACCACTCACCTCCTTATTTCAGCATGATATTTTTGAGGGGATAATCAGTCAGAAGCGCTTTGACGTGAGAGGTTGCCAATGCATTTTTTAGAGCCTCGGCATGTTTGGGATGATGCATATCGCTTGATATGAAATCTACCAGTTGGCCTTCAACAAGTTTTTCTGCGATTTTTTTGGTTTCTTTTCCATAATACCCTGTCAGCGAGATCGTATTTAATTGCAGGCAGCAGCCCCACTCACGCAAACCTTTTAATTGTTCTATATCCATATAGGTGTACCGCTCGGGATGCGCAACTATAGGCTTGTAACCCATTTCGCGCATTTTTTGAATAACGGCAAGCACATTAGGCGGCTGGCTGATAAACGAGAACTCAAAAAGCACATAGTTGTCGCCCATCGTCATTAGTCTGCCTTCATCCACCCGTTTTTCAAATGTTTCGTCGAAATAATGCTCAGCGGCGGCCTCAACCGGGATATCTATATTGAATTTTACCAGCTCGGCTTTGAGTAGTTCCAGGGCGCCATTAATACTTTCAGGCGTGTTCCTGTAATAATCGGCCATGATATGTGGGGTGGCGATAATTTTCCGGATACCCAGGTCCATCATTTTTTTTACCAGGAAAACGGATTCCTGGGGATTTTGAGCGCCATCGTCAATGCCGGGTAAAACATGCGAGTGCATATCAACCATGATGGAACTATAATCAGGGGTATTTTTACTTTCTTTTTTCTTAAAGAAATTAAACATTGTTATCTGTTAGCGTATTGTTCATTATAATATTGCTGGTAATGGCCCGATGTTACATCATTCAACCATTCCTGGTTGGCCAGGTACCAGTCTACCGTTTTCTCTAATCCTTCTTCAAAAGTAATGGATGGCATCCACCCTAACTCATTTTTCAACTTGGTGGCATCAATGGCATATCTCAGATCGTGCCCGGCCCTATCGGTTACAAAGGTGATCAGCTTTGCCGATTCTCCTTCGGCCCTGCCCAACCTGTTATCTAATATACTGCAAAGTAACCTGATCAGGTCAATATTTTTCCATTCATTGTGGCCGCCAATATTATAGGTCGACCCTGCTTTAGCTTTGTGAAAAATGAGGTCGATGGCACGCGCATGATCCTCAACCCATAGCCAGTCGCGTACATTCTCGCCCTTACCGTAGACAGGTACCGGCTTGTTTTGTTTGATATTATTAATGGCAAGCGGTATCAGTTTCTCGGGGAAATGAAACGAACCATAATTATTTGAGCAGTTGGAAATTACTGTACCCAATCCGTAAGTATCGTGGTAAGCCCGTACAAAATGGTCTGAACTTGCTTTAGATGCAGAGTATGGCGAGTGCGGATCGTAATTAGTTTCTTCGGTAAACATACCGGTCTCGCCCAGGCTGCCATAAACCTCGTCGGTCGAAACATGATAAAAACGGGTTTTATCATACCTGCCCTTCCAATGATGGCGCGCTGTATTCAACAGGTTTACTGTGCCTAAAACGTTGGTTATTACAAAATCAAGCGGGTTTGTAATGGACCTGTCCACATGCGATTCTGCTGCAAGATGGATAACGGCATCAGGCTGTTCTTCTATAAAAAGCTTGTCAATAAAATTCGAATCGACTATATCACCTTTTACAAAACTGTAATTCGGCAAGTGTTCAATATCCTTCAGGTTAGCAAGGTTACCGGCATAGGTCAGTTTATCCAGGTTGATGATGCTGTAATCCGGGTAGTTTTTTACAAAACGTCGCACCACGTGAGACCCGATAAATCCCGCCCCTCCTGTAATAATGATCTTTTGCATGCTGCAAACTTACAAAGGATTATTTGATAAATACTTCTCCCATTCCCACGCAGATCCCATCATGGTATCAATATCCAAAACTGTTTGCCATTGCAGCTTATTTTTTGATTTGGTAACGTCACCCCAAACCTGCTCCACGTCGCCGCTGCGGCGTGGGCCGATGGTATAATTAAGCTTAACACCCGTAACGCTTTCAAAAGTCTTGATTATTTGCAAAACTGTAGTGCCCCTGCCGGTACCTATGTTAAATACATCATACCCTTTAAAATCGCCTTCCATTAGTT
>Ga0206799_1133_pt1 | contig 13136 bp, 7 predicted proteins | sample Alteio_BWOrgCont_67_FD_152900 | JGI IMG/M metagenome (GOLD analysis project Ga0206799, IMG submission 152900) | Enriched cells from forest soil in Barre Woods Harvard Forest LTER site, Petersham, Massachusetts, United States -... | ecosystem: Environmental > Terrestrial > Soil > Temperate forest > O...
ATATTTACTCAAATCGATTCTATAATTTCAATAGTTGTATTAGTAGCAATGAGTTTACTGATACTTGTAAAACAAAACCTAAAGGCATTCAGCATTATACATTTTATGATAATTGGCGGGTGCATATTGATTGGAGTAGGTACAATTTTATTCACATTGAAACTAATTGACCCAATGATGTGGATGACACTCGCGGGCCTGGGGTTGTATTTTGGTTATGTACCCTATAATGCCGTATTTTTTGAGCGATTGCTTGCCTCTTATCATTATAAAGGCAATGTTGGATTTTTGATCTACGTAGCTGATTCTATGGGGTACTTAGGTAGTGTGAGCGTTTTATTGATAAAAGAAATCGGCAGGCCAAGTATTAGCTGGGGAACGTTTTTCCAGCAAAGCGTAATGACGGTAGCTATTGTAGGTGGTATTTGTGCAGCACTATCTCTATTTTACTTCCTGCATATTGCCCGTAACCAAAAAAACAAGTATACTAAAGTTGATATATCAGTCATATGAAACAAAATTCGGCAATTGTAATAGGTGCGGGCATTGTAGGATTAGCTACAGCCAGAGCCTTGGCTATACGTGGTTATAAAGTAACCATATTCGAACGCAATGAGCAGGCCGTAGGTGCATCTATCCGCAACTTTGGGATGATATGGCCTATCGGGCAGGCAACAGGGCCATTATTTGAAAGGGCCATGCTATCGCGCAGCATATGGAAAGAAATATGTACAGAGGCTAATATATGGCACAATGAGGTGGGCTCCTTACACCTGGCGTATCACGATGATGAATTGCAGGTAATACAGGAATATGTAGAGGCTAATCATTCATACCGCGAGTGTAGTTTGCTTGATCCCCGGGAGGCGATACTTAAATCCCCCGCTATCAATACCGTTGGACTAAAAGGGGCATTATGGAGCGCTGAGGAAATGATAGTAGAATCAAGGGTTGCTGTTGGGCAGGTTGCCAAATACCTTGCTGAAAAATATGATGTGGAATTTCACTGGAATACTGCTATCAGCAACATTAGCCACCCCAAAGTATTATCAGGAGACAGAGTTTGGGAAGCAGATGAAATATTTGTTTGCAGCGGTGCCGATTTTGAAACTCTTTATCCTGAATTATTTTTAAGCCTGGATATAACTAAATGTAAGCTTCAAATGATGCGTTTAGTAACCCAGCCTGATGAATGGCGAATAGGCCCGTCATTATGTGGTGGTTTATCAATGATACATTACCCCGGTTTTCAGGCTGCTGCATCATTACCGGCATTGCGTAAACGTTATGAGGAGCAGTATGCTATTTATTTAAAGTGGGGCATACATGTAATGGTTTCGCAAAATGGCAGTGGTGAGCTTACCATCGGCGACTCGCATGAATATGGTTTGGTACATGACCCTTTCGACAAGGAATTTATTAATAAACTGATAATAGACTACTTACATACCTTCGCTAATTTTAAGGACTGGAAGCTATTACAATCATGGCATGGTATATACCCAAAAATGATGAATGGCGAAACAGAATTAATTAAAGAGGTTGAACCGGGTGTAACGGTGATAAATGGTATAGGCGGCAATGGGATGACCTTGTCGTTTGGTTTATGTGAGCAGTTTATCGCATCCAGATAGATAAAACAAAATTCTTATTAATTGACTACCTATCTTAAAAAGATCAACAATGGATAACAGAAGAGATTTTTTAAAAAAAGCAGCTTTACTTACAGGCGCGGCAAGCGTTAGCGGCATGCTACCGGCATCTATACAAAAAGCAATGGCTATTAATGCCCCGGAGGGCAGTACTTACCTTGATGCTGAACATATCGTTATCCTGATGCAGGAGAATCGTTCTTTTGACCATTGTTATGGCACTTTAAAAGGTGTTAGAGGGTTTAATGATCCCCGCGCAATCGATCTGCCAAATGGCAATAAGGTTTGGTTACAATCCAACGAAAAAGGCGAAACCTATGCTCCTTTTCACCTGGATATAAACAACACTAAAGCTACCTGGATGAGTTCTTTACCACACTCATGGGCCAACCAGGTAAATTCGCGTAATGATGGCAAGTTTGATCAGTGGCTCATCCAAAAAAAGAATAGTATTAAAGAATATAGCGGGATGCCTTTAACGTTAGGCTATCATAACCGTGATGATATTCCTTTTTATTATTCGCTTGCTGATGCATTTACCGTATGCGATCAGAATTTTTGCTCGGCTTTAACAGGCACCAACCCCAACAGGCTTTTTTATTGGACCGGTACAATAAGAGAAGAGCAAAATGAAAATTCGAGAGCGAATGTGTGGAATGATGATATGGATTATGGTACTTTAAAATGAACCACTTTTCCCGAACGTTTAGAGGATCACGGCATATCATGGAAATGCTACCAAAATGAAATGAGCATTGATGTGGGTTTTGAGGGAGAGCAAGACCCATGGCTATCCAATTTTCAGGATAACCCATTAGAGTTTTTTGAACAGTACAATATCCGCCTGCATCAAAAGCATATTGAGGCTTTAGATAAAAGATTAGCGCAGTTGCCTGGAATGATTGATGATCTGCAAAAGAAGATCAATGCTTTGCCGCCAAATGATGCGCATATCGATCATTATAAAATTCAATTAAAAGAAATGAAGCATTACCTGGATGCTTTTAAAAAAGAAAAAGAAAGCGTTAAACCGGGTGAATTTGCAAATCTATCTGAAAGAGAAAAGAGCATACATTTAAAGGCTTTCGATACGAATAAAAACGACCCAGATTATCATACATTAATTACATTAAAATATGATGATAACGGAACAGAACGTGAAGTACAAGTACCTAAGGGCGATATATTATATCAATTTAGGGATGATGTAAATAATGGCAAACTGCCAACTGTATCATGGATAACCGCACCCGAGAATTTTAGTGATCACCCGGCTTCGGCTTGGTATGGCGCCTGGTATGTATCAGAGGTTATGGATATACTTACCAAGAACCCAGAAGTTTGGAAGAAGACCATATTCATTCTAACTTATGATGAAAACGATGGATATTTTGACCATGTACCTCCGTTTGTGGCGCCACACTCGCACAAAAAAGGCACCGGTTTAGTATCCAATGGAATTGATACACGCGTAGAGTTTGTAACAGTTGAACAGGAAAACGAAAGAAAAGATTTCCCCGAAAAATATGACCGTGAAAGCTCGATTGGGTTAGGGTTTCGTGTACCGATGGTTATTGCTTCGCCGTGGAGTAAAGGCGGATGGGTAAATTCTGAGGTTTTTGATCATACCTCTACCCTACAATTTTTGGAAGACTTCCTGAGCAAAAAAACAGGTAAAAAGGTAATCGAGCCTAATATCAGTGATTGGAGAAGAACTGTTTGTGGAAATCTCACATCAGCATTCAGGCCTTACAATGGCAGTGAAATTGCAAAACCCGAGTTTGTAAAAAAAGACGCGTTTGTTGAAAATATAACCAATGCTAAGTTCAAAAAACTTCCATCAAATTATAAGCTGCTTACCCAGGATGAAATAGTACAGATTAATCATAACTCTGCTACTTCAGCTTATATGCCACAGCAGGAGAAAGGTATCAAGCCATCGTGCGCTTTACCGTATGAACTTTATGCTGATGGCGAGTTAAGTGATGATAAAAAGTCGTTTGCGGTAAAATTCACAGCCGGTAATAAGGTTTTTGGTGATAAAGCTGTGGGCGCTCCCTTTAATGTATATGCCCCGGGGAAATATCTGCAGGCAAATACAAATCAGCCAGAATTTGAAAATGTTCGTACCTGGGCATATGGATTAACAGCCGGTGACACAATTGCTGATTTGTGGCCACTAAATGAGTTTGCCGATGATCATTATCACTTAAGGGTTTACGGCCCTAATGGTTTTTATCGTGAGTTTAAAGGCAATACAAATGACCCTGGTATAAAAGTACATGTTGAATATCAACGTGAACTTACCAGTAATAAACTAACGGGTAATGTGTTTTTGAAGTTAGTTAATACAACCAATAAACAACAGCATATTGAAATTAATGACAATGCTTACAAAAGCGGTACTATACTGAAATCAATCCTCCCTTCGGGCGAAACAAAGGTAGTTCTGGATCTGGTGAAAAATTTTAACTGGTATGATTTCAGTATAAAAGTAAAAGGACATGATTCGTTTGAGAAAAGATATGCGGGCAGGGTTGAAAGTGGTAAACCAAGTTACAGTGATCCGCATATGGGGAAGGTTGTAGCTTAGAAGCTGTTGAAAAATGAAAAAACTATCGTCATTGCGAGCGAAGCGTGGCAATCCCCTACTTACAGAGCGGTTCTGCATAGCTTGGGATTGCCACGCTTCGCTTACAGCAATGACGTTTTGTTTTAATATAAAATAATTTATATAAGGTAATTTTATTCGAATGTGATATTTAAAAATCAGGATTAAAACTCAATTTAATTCCATATTGAGATACACCGGGATGATCTAAATAATTAAATCTTTTGATCAGGTCGACTCGTATAATTTTATAAATATTGCCTATACCAACTCCACCTTCAATATAAGGTACATTACCTAATGCGTAAGTACCGTTGGTACCATTCCCCCCTACCGGAAACTTGTATAAACCCGATGAATAGGCCGGATTATTCTCATTACGCAGACCGCCGTATAAAACCTTAAACGAAAAATATTCACGCCATTTAAGGTGATCTATTAAGGGTATTTTATTCAGAAAGAAGCCGTTAAAGCTTTGTGTAAAATTTAACCCTACGTAGTGGTCGCTTACAAACTCCAGGTAGCCCATCTGGTTATAAGCATTAGGATCATAAGCAATAGACCTGTTTGCCGGGCTTATATCCAGCAATGGAAATGGAACTTTGCCAGTAATATAACCACCCAATAAGGCAACATCCGAATAGCCTAACTGTGAAAAATAAAACCGCTTGGCAATATTAGCCGTAATGTTATTATAGTTATATGAACCACCCAAAAATCCGGCAATACCATGATTGATTTGTAAGCTAATGATTGGGTATTTACTATAAATACTAAATCGCACCATACTTCCCTGTATAATTTGTTCATGCGGAGCATAACGCAATCCTAAATCAACTTCGCTGGTTGTTAAGTTACGCACAATGGTATTATCAGCATCATTAAGCTGATACAATAATGTACCCGCGGCTTGCTGGTTCCAATTTTCGAAACCTAAATTGTATGAGAAATGGTTTTCAAAATCCTTTACATAAACCAAGTTGAAAATTTTGTTATACAGCCAATAATCATTTTTACCGGTAGCAAATGATGTAAGCGCGGCTTGCGTATTCACTGCTGCAAGGTCCTGTCCGGGTAAACTGATATCATACATGTACCCTATCTTAAAATAATCATTCGGGAAACGGTAAGGGGCAGTTTTATTTAATGAGAAATAGGTATTTAAATCATATTTGGCAGTTGCATCTTTGGTGCCATAAGCTGCATAACCATCTAAATACACCGTTTTGTTAAATTCAGGTGTTGTTCTGGCACCCCCTTGAAGGCGAAAACCTTCCTGGTTGTTAAATGCGAATGTCGAACCTATTTGACCAATCTGCACCGGACCGAGATCAGCAAACCCGTTAGTAAGCGTAGATGCTATCCAAGTCGTCCTTTTGAACGAACGCATATTTTCCAGCTTATTTATGTGCTCATAAATAAGTTCTTGCTGTTTACTAAGTGTGTCTGTTCTGTGGTGCAGCCAGAAGGTGGTATCCGGTTGATTTATGTTACCGGCAGTTTGTAAATCCTTTCCCTTATAAAATGCATCTGATAGTTGTGAATTTAATTTATAATTGGATCGAAAAACCGTTCTCTCACCTATAACACCGAGTCCTTTGTCTTTAAAAATGCCAAAGTCGGCCTTCACATCGCTCTTGTTCAGATAATAGCGGCCATCATCATGTTTCTGAAAATCCAGCACAATCTTCAGGCTGCGCATAAAGTTGATATTGATCTGGCTATTAACATCTAACTCGCATGATTTAACCGCATATCTTCCGTCCATGGTAACCAATAGTTTACCTTCAAATAAAAGGTCGCCTTTGTTACGGGGGGTAAAATTCACTTCAATAAATTTCTCGTTTCCTATTTTGATCGTATCAGCTATAAAAAACTTATAAAAATCAGGTGCGTGATCAGCTATCGGGCTTAGAAACTGGTTGGTGATAATGAAAATGTTATTCTCGTAGATGTCAATATTATCACCGTATATCCGGTTGATATAAATATTAACCCCTACTGTATCTACAAATTTTATGATGTTGAGTTCTTTTTGCGCCTGTAAAATCTTAATTGATTTTGAAGGCTTTTTGCGGAAATAATTTTGAGATAGCTTTTCACTAAAAAACACAGGTAACGACGTTTGAGTTTCGCCATTGATAACCTGTGTAGTATCTAACATAAATTTGTATTTACTGAAGAAGCTACCGTTTATAAATTTAGGAGATAAGTGAAAAAACGAAAGCCCTATGCGCTCATATTGATCGTATTGCAAATAATCGGCGCTCTGCATCCGGTTAATGTTTTTATGATCAATAATTTCCTGTATAAGCTCAACAGCAGGGTTACCCTTGTTACGATATTTTTTCCGTTTACCGGCCGAAATTCTAACCTCCTGAAGTTGCCGCTGTGAGGACTTTAACCGTATTTGTAATTCATTAACCTGATTGGGCTTTATTTCCTTATTTAATGGTTGCGAACCCATAAGCGAAAAGGAAACCCTTTTATATGCCCCCTGCGCACTTAAAAGAAACTTACCCTGGCTATCCGAACTTGTAGCATAGGTACTTTGGGCAAAAGTAACAGTAACATTTGGTATTGGCTTACCGGTTAACGCATCTGTTATTCGCCCACTCACTGTAGTGGTTCCTAAAACAAGGCTATTATTTTGCTTGGTTGTATCGGGTGCTTTTAAACTATCTTTTGTTTGCTTCAGGCTGTCGATATGCTGGGCTGATGCATTAAAAGAAAAAATCAGCAAATAAAAAAAGAAACACCTTGCTATAAGGTTACCATTTTTAAAGCTTAGGGGTAGAAGAATTTTTCGCCACCAAGTAGTGCCGCTATTTTTAATGTAATCCCAATAAGTAAGTACCAAACTGATTTAATAATTTAAATTTAAACCGGACCAGGGGCAAAGTGTTTTTATAAAATAGGTTTAAACTGAAAAGTATTTTTCTAATATAGCGATCAATTCTGTATTGTTTTTGATTTTTTGTACTATTTATAATAAAATCAGATATAAATCAATTGGTTTATTGGGTAAAGCGGTGGCTTATTTCCCCTATTATTTGGATAGCTACGGTATGAAGTTTGATTATTAAAACTATGCTATTAAACAAAAAAAAGCCCCCTTCCCTGAAGGGGGGCTCTAGGTAACAACACCTGTCACTAAACTAATTCAATGATATATGTTATAATCTCTCAATGAGAAAAACTGCCTACATCTTTAATAAATTAGTTTTTATAAGTGCAGAAACGTAACCTCAATTAGTTAGTATATACCGTAGTTTTACCGTACAATTTATTTGATACGCTAGACAAATAGGTGTGTGAATCGGCATCAGGTAAATTATAGTACAGATATACACCATAGCCATTATTTACCGTTTGGGTAGCTAAAGAAGCTGCTGTTGAAGAAGATGTGTTTTGTACATCAATAGCGGCAGGTGCCAGGGCGCTTTTTGCCAGACCTGGAACATTTGGCACCGAATAAGTACCATAAATTGCATTCCAGCTATAATTTATTTTCGACCCTACAGTTACACCGTTATACGATAAATACGATGCGGCGGGTCCATAATCATAAAAGGAAATGATCTTATTTGGCATCAATTGACGAAGAGCTGTAACCAAATAAACAAATGACGAAGAGTTTACCTGACCGCTGCCGCTGGTTGGATAATCAGCATATTCGTCATCAAAATCAATACCATCCAGCCCATAAGTGGTAACGGCATTGCTTAGCTGCTGCGCGAAAGCTTGTGCATCAGCCTGGCTTTGAAAATTACATATACCCACTCCTTCATGATTACCCAAAATGGATAACAATACTTTGATCCCTTTTGCCTGCACCGGCTGTATGTAGGTTGATGCATTACTTAATACATTAGTAACTTGTGTGTTGTAATACAATACAGCTTTACCGGTTGAAGGATTGAGATTGATATTAGCCGCAAAGATAATCCCGATATCGAATAATTGTTGCCCGGTAGATAGGGTGTACTTACCTACATCCCTGAAATCATAGTTATTTACCTCCATGTAACAAACACTTTTTGGGCCGCTCACGCCGATAGCAAAGGCATTTGAAGAAGCAGTTGAAGAAGTCTTTAAATTTTCCGGTACAGGGTTTGAACTTGATTTTTTATCGCATGATGACAGAAAAGCAACGGCTGCTATAAGCATTCCATTAGCAGCATTTTTTAAATTAGTTTTATTAAATGTTTTCATAACTTTTGGTTTAAATAATTGGTAATTTTTAAAACATAATTGGGCTGGTTCTTTTCATCTTTTTTTCTCCATAGGCATTGTGATTGGTTAGGTATTCGGTTAATTATCTTCAGTGATTATATTTTAGGTTTAGGCCCCATTATAAATTCCAGCACGCCTCCGTTCAGCAAATCTTCGTGGGTCACGTAGTCTTTGCTGTATGGCTTGCCATTTAAGGTTACAGCCTGGATATATACATTTTTAGCGCTATTATTTCTCGCTTTTACAGTAAACTTTCCATTAGCCGTTTTTATGGTTATCTCATCAGCAGCCGGGCTTCCAAACATATAACGCCCACTGGCCGGATTTACCGGATACAGGCCGGCAATGCTCCATATTGCCCAGGCGCTCATTTGTCCGCAATCTTCATTACCGGCATAACCATCCGGCTGATCGTGGTACAAAGAATCGATGATCATTCTTACCCTTGATTGGGTTTTCCATGGCATCCCCGCATAATCATACAAATAAGCCACATGATGGCTTGGTTCATTACCGTGTGCATACTGACCTATCATTCCGCTGATATCCGGCGATTGATCCTCGCCATGCATAACGGATGTAACCGAGAAAAGCGAATCCAGCCTCCTTACAAAGCGTTGTTTGCCACCATAATGCGCAATAAGTCCCTCAACATCCTGCGGAACAAAAAAGGAATACTGCCAGGCGTCGCCTTCCATAAACATGGCCTTATCCGGATCATGTTCTGAATAAAAAGGATCAAATGGAGTTACCCAAGTACCGTTACTGTTTTTAGCGCGCATAAACCCACTAACTGGGTCGAATACTTGTTTCCAGCTAGCCGACCGTTGCATAAAATATTTATAATCATCAGTGTTGCCCATCTTTTTAGCTACCTGAGCTATACACCAGTCATCATAAGCATATTCAAGCGTGTTGGTTACGCTTGCCCCATATTTATCCTGCGGTACAAAGCCGTACTGCCGGTAATAATTACAGCCTCTGATATTTTCCATCGCGCTTGCCTTCATAGCCCGATAAGCAAGATTAATATCAACCCCTTTTATACCTTTTAGTACAGCATCAGCTAATACCGGTACCGCATGGTACCCTGTCATGCAATTGGTTTCATTAGTACTCAGATCCCATACCGGCAGCAAACCATTCTCTTTGTAAAATGCAAGCATAGAATTGACGATACCTGTATATCGCTCTGTTTGAATAACGGTATAAAGCGGATCCAATGCGCGAAAGGTATCCCACAAAGAATAAGCGGTATAGCGCTGCTGCCCTGCAGGCATTTGATGAATTTCTCCTTTGGCATTTTGGTAAGTTCCATCAGCATCTGAATATAGCGAGGGTGCAATGCAAGTATGATAGAGCCCGGTATAAAAAACACGTTTTAAATGGATGTCATTAGTTTTGATCTGCATTTTAGAAAGCTCATGCTCCCATTTCTTTTCTGCATTATCCTTAACGGTATTAAAATCCCAACCCTTAATCTCATTTAATGCAATAAGAGCTTTGTCGGCATTTACTGTTGAAAGTGCTACCTTAAGTTTTATATGATTATATTTTTCTGTATCGAACACTAATTGTCCAACAACATCCTCGGCCTTTGCCTCACCAACCGATATTGGGGAGCCATTTGCAGTAAGGTATAGTTTGTTAAAAGGTTTAGAGCTGCGTAGCGCAAAATATACGCGTTGTACCTGCGCCCACCCCGTAGAGTAACGGTAACCAATAAGCGTTGAATCATTAAGTCGTTTAATATAGGTACCTGTGGGCTTATCCCAGTTTTGATGGTAACCAAGATCTAGCTTGATGACAGGCGAAACACCTGTAGGATAGGCATAATCATGGAAGCCGCAATGTTCGGTAGCCGACAATTTCGCTTCGATGCCGTTATCCATCTTTACACGATAATATCCCGGACTTGCCTGTTCATTTGCATGACTAAAAGTAGTTCGCCCATGGTCGGCTGTATCTGTAATTAGTTTATTTTCAGGCATGACTGATATATCACACCAATCGCCTATCCCGGTACCACTTAAGTGCATATGGCTGAACCCGGCGATCACTGAGTCGCCATAATAATAGCCACCGCACCAATCCCAGCCTCCATGCCCGTTATCGGGGCTCAATTGAATCATCCCAAATGGCACAGTAGCGCCCGGAAAAGTATGCCCATGTCCGCCGGTGCCAATAAACGGATCGACATAGGATATTAATTTTTGCTGAGCCTGAGTATTTATTTTAAATAGCGCTATAAAAATGAGGAGTAGTACGGTCTTTTGTTTCACTGAGGTATTTGTTGTTAATTGATGAGCAAGATTGGTTGAAATAAGCGCTCCGGGTTTTACACCAGAGCGCTCTCATTTAACAATAATCAAAACTCAATTGTGGTAGTATGTAGGATCAAAATTGTGTTAAAAGTTTGGCGCATTAACGTCCCACCATAAGCGGGTAGTAATGTTATCAGGGCCATTTAATAAATTAGCTACCGCGTTACTAAAGGCAGCTGGATCTTTTAGAATGAGCGAGCTCGGATATTGTAAGCGGCGTATCTGAAGTGCTACAGCTCCCGGGATGCCGCTGTCATTGTTGATTATTGGAAATAATTTTGGATAGCCTGTACGTCTGTAGTCAGCCCAGGCTTCTTGTCCATCCGGAAATAAAGCCAGCCACTTTTGGGTAATAATCTGTTCCAGCATTTGCTCCTTGGTACCATTCGGGTTCCAGGCTACGCTAATGGTTGATAGCGCGGTCGCATTATTGGCAGGAACAAGAGGATCTACATAATTGGCTTCTGTGGTTGTACCCGCTATATAAGCGTCGACACCGGATGTAACACCATACTTGGTCATAGAGTTTCTTATGCCGGTTTCATAATCGGTTTGAACATTTTCACTTGTCCATCCGCGTAAAGCAGCCTCGGCCCTCAGGAACCATACTTCAGCAGAAGTAAGAATTGGCTGCGGGAAACTAGGCGTAAAATATGTATTGGGATTTGTGGAAGTTGGTATGTTTCCGGTTGAAAAGTACGCGTAGGTCGCATTATCACTAACATAAGTACCGGTGCGTACTCCGTGATACTGCCCGGCGTATGGAGATGAGCCCGTTGGTGCCGCCGTAGTAGGGGCAAAATAAACTGTAAACCTCGGGTCATTATAACCCTGCATATAACTTTGTATGGCCGCGTCCATAACCATTTGCCCCCCACCGTAAGTAGCAATCGCATAAAAGCCAGTGAAACCGTTTATTGATGATGGTATGTTGGCATCATCAGTAGTCGTCTCTAACAAACCGCCTGAATTCTGGATCGCTGTTAATGCTTGTGCTTTTGCAGTTACCGCGTCAACCTTTACTATGCGCATAGCCAAACGCAGGCGAAGCGAATTGGCATATTTGAGCCATTGTTTATAGTTCCATCCATAAACATAGTCAGTACTTGCGGTATATGGCGCTGATGTGACACCCGCGCTTATCGCCGCTTGAAGATTTGTTACAGCAGTATCTATTTGTTTAAAGAACTGCTGGTAAATTGCTTGCTGGCTATCAAAAGGAGTTGTTGTTAAAGAGGAACCAGCCTTTGAATAAGGAACCGGACCAAACCTATCGGTTACCTTATCCATAGCTGTAACCTGTATAAGCAATCCTATTCCCCATACAGGGGGTTGCGAAGTTTTAATGTTGGTGGTGAGCCCCAACGAGCGCATACTTGGCAAAATATCACCATAAATGTCTCCTAATGCCGGTGCATTCCAACTTTCATGCATACCATAGTCCAAATTGCTACCTTGATTAAAAGCGCATGCGTCCAGGTATCCGGCATAACCATCCGCGCTAAGATTTTGGGCGCGCTGGTAGTCGTCGAAAATATTTACTTCAAGAGGGCCAAAGAGTGTAGAAGCTATGGCAACGGATTGGGTAGAAGATAATTTGGTAGGATCGGTATTGTATTTTTCAAAATTCTTGGTACACCCTGTCAGCGCTAAGGCTATGAGCATAACACCAATAAACGTGTATTTACCTTTTGGGTTATATGGTATATATTTAAAGTTCCTTTTCATTGTCTTATAAATTAAAATAATCAATATTATTAAAAGCTAACATTAGCCGAAAAACCCAGGTTACGTGTTGCAGGCGGGTTAAATGCGTCCACACCTCCAAGGCCGTTACCTGTAGAGGTACTTACCTCAGGATCAAACGGCGCTTTTTTGTAGAAATAGAACAGGTTGCGGCCTATTAATGAAAATTTTACACTCTTGATGGCACTGTTGCTAATTGGCCAAGTGTAGCCAAGTGATGCTTCGCGCAGGCGAACAACCGTAGCGCTATAAATATATTGATCTGTTATACCAGAGAGGCCACCTGCTGCCTGGTACCAGTTTTTCGCGGTAACAGAAGTTACCGACTGACCTGAGGAGTTAACCCCATTGACTGTAACTGTGCGGTTGGGGCCATTGCCGAGGGAAGCCTGCGAAACGCCGAAATAGTCCATCTCTGCCTGGGTATAGGAAAGCACCTGGCCGCCAAATTTTCCGTCAACAAGAAAATTCAGGTTAAAGTGACCGAAATCAAAACTATTGCTCCATCCCAATTGAAATTTCGGATTAGGATTACCTAAATAACTATATGTGCCAACTTTTTGCGGC
>Ga0206799_1121_pt1 | contig 12754 bp, 10 predicted proteins | sample Alteio_BWOrgCont_67_FD_152900 | JGI IMG/M metagenome (GOLD analysis project Ga0206799, IMG submission 152900) | Enriched cells from forest soil in Barre Woods Harvard Forest LTER site, Petersham, Massachusetts, United States -... | ecosystem: Environmental > Terrestrial > Soil > Temperate forest >...
TCAATAGTTTTATCGCATCGTTCGCTATATTTGCAAATGACCTGCCATCAAAGAATTTGCTCAATATAAACAGGTTATCTTTATACGCCGTTAGTTCTTCTTTACTGATATTTTTATGACCTTCGAATTGAGTAAATAATTGTATCGCACGCGAAAAACAAGTGCAGGCGTGAATGTAATTAAAATAAGGTTTTTGTTGTTGTCCTGTATAAAGGCTTTTTAGATCTGTGAATGTCATGCACTGTTTAATCAAACCAGTCAGCTCCCTAGGATTTACATCTTCATTAGGATTGGTAATGCTAATTGTTCGTTGATCTAAAACCTTACTTTGTCTAGCTCCACTATTCCCACTGCCTCCTCCTTGAGTGCTTCCGCGCCCTCTTCCACTAGTACTATTATTGGCTCCACGTCCTCTGAAGGACCCACTGCCATTGCCTACTCTTTCTTCTCTTGTTTGTTGGTTAGAAGTTCTATAATTTCCTCTTCCTCGTTTGCTATAGCATTCCATATTTATTTTTAATTTCTTATATTTATTTTTTTAATTTCTTATATTTATTATAAAATTAATCATACTAGTTAGGATATGAATAATAAAAAAGTCAATAAAAAAAACTAAAAGGCAATTTCAATTTAAAACTCGAAATATGATACCCCTTTTCATCGTCATGGTTATGAGAAACGTTCGAAATCAATATCAAATTTCCCATTTCATTTGACATAAAAATTGAAAGTGAATCTATAATTACTCATTTTCTTGCAGGACATTTCATTCTTCGCTCAGACCTGCATAGCAAGTACTTTTTCCAATGTGCAAAAGTGGGAAAAGATTTAGCTAAAATTATTCACGACTAGCTCCAGCAATGGGAGGATTGTGCGACACTGTCGAAACAATTATAATTAGTTCTTGGAAAATAACTTACGTATTTTTAATTATCTCAGCTAATGAAATTTTATGATAATTTACAGAAAGAAAAAAGTTATTCTAGCTTTCTAAAGATTCAGCAGTCTCATCTCTAATAACTGCGGAAATAATTCTTTTTTTACTGACCTCTGTAATTCTAATTGACCAGCCAAAAAGCTCAATACGTTCATTTTTTTCTGGTATTCGGCCTAAAGTGGCAGTTATTAAGCCTCCAAAAGTTGAGACTTCACTATTTTCAACTTTAATATTAAAAAGACTTTCTAAAGCACGAACCGGCGCCAAACCAGAGACTTTATAAGTATTTTTAGTTATTGGAATAATCATAGCATCTTCGTGATCAAACTCGTCTTGAATATTGCCTACTAATTCTTCAAGCATGTCTTCTAATGTTAACAATCCAACGGTACCTCCGAATTCATCAGTCACTAAAGCCATATGGATCTTAAATTTTTGCAACTTTTTAAGCGCATCTTCTATCGGCGTTGTTTCCTCAAAACAAATCAACTTCCTTTGAAATTTTGTAAAATCGAATGACTCCATATCGCCCTTATACTGGAAAATATCTTTAATATGAATAATTCCCGAACAATGATCGAGCCCCCCTTTACACAAAGGATACCGCGTATGACCTGCTGTTTTTGCTTTTTCCAGATTTTTTTGAACCCCATCATCCAAATCCAAATATTGAATTTGATTACGTGGCAGCAAAACATCAGAAACATCTAAGTCAGGCAGGCGAATTGCATTGCGGATTATATTCAAAATTTCAGAAGAAAACGATATTTTCGAATCCGTTAAAGCACGTGCCAAAAAAATTGCATCCAAACTACTATAATTTTTTCCTACACGAATCTTAAATAGACTAAAAACTCTTAATGAAAAGTAATTCATCCCTAAAATAAGAGGAAAGAATAATTTAGAGGTAAAGATTATAAAAGGAATACAGCGACCAAGCTGTTTTTGATTAACTGCTACTCCTATGATTTTCGCTATGGAAATCTTTAAAGTATATCGAATAATTATAATAAAAAATAAACCAAATCCAAAAAAGGTCCAAAAATGCGCATTAAAAAACTGCCAATTCAAAACAGCACTCACCACATTAAGCATAGGGAGCAATAAAGCACCTAATCCAATTGTTACGCAAAGCTGGGCCAAATCCAAAGTTTGAGCTATTTGCTTCTTATTATCCAGTAATTGAGCTAATCTTTTATGCTCCCTTAAATTTTGATATTTTGTGATATCAATAGCCTGATAACATAGATTAATAAGATAAATTTTAGATGCTGTAAAAATGGCACTTAAACAAAATAAGAGAACAAAGCCAACAAGAACTTCAACCAAATTTAAAATATTCACTGTGTAGTTACTAAAATAATAAAATGACACTATTACTTTTAGTAGAAAAATCCAATACTAAAAATTAATAATTTTACATTTTAACCTTTTATTCGATTTTTGTGTTCGCTCCGTTATACTGCTCAATTGTCAATATTGCGTCAATGCAGTGATTTAATCTTTTTTGCATTAATTAGTTAAATAATAAATAAATATTATCCATATATTATATTGACAATAATATTATCTATATATAACATTTTACAATGAATAAAAAAATAGGAATACTATTAAATCTAGTCATAGCCTCACTATCTTTGGTATCTTTTGGAAACACCTCAAATGATAATATCTATTTTCATCCCGTCGCCGAGATTCATGTAGATGAATTACCTGAATCAATCATGGATTTGAAATTTATACACTCCGTTTGCAAGATACCAATAGTATTTAGAGGAGCTGCCAAACACTGGGAGTCAATGACTTGGACCCCTGAGTCTTTAAAGAAAAAAGGATTACGTGAAATTGAAGAAGTAATGAAAAGTTCTGATAGCTCTGAGCGATTAGGTATTAAACTATGGGTTACATTTCATGGAAATGATACAAGTGCCAGCAGTAGCCAACTGACAGAAATAGTTAAAGACATGCATTATCATGATACTTTAATACGTCCTGAGAATCCTAATAGAATGAACAGCTATGAACTTTATCTTCTTGCTGGTAGTGGCAGCTTTCGAATGGACCGCTTTCATGCGCATGGCAGTGTTTTATTATCAGAATTTTATGGAGAACGTATGGTTTTTTTAGCGGAACCTGGATGGGGCGACGGGGACAAGGATATGATAAAATTAGTCAAAGAATCCAATAGAATAGCTCAAATAGCATCCAAAAATCCACTAGACCCTCTACTGGATATCAACAATGGCGATTACTCTAGGTTGCAACAAGTCATATTAAAACCAGGTGACATCCTTTATATTCCCGGGGGATGGTCTCATAAAGTTAATTATTTGACACCTTGCATTGGCGCAACACAACTTGTTTACACCAAAAAAAGAAGCTATTCATAAAATTAGATTAATAAATAATTCAATAATAAATATAATAATTTATTATCATAAAAACTAAAAATATCAAAAATAACATTGACAATAACATAAATGACACATATCATTTTCTGATGAATAAAAAAATCGAAATACTATTAATTCTTTTTATATCCTCGATAGCATTAATATCTTTTGGTAACACTTCAAATGATAATACCTATTTTCATCCTGTCGCAGAGATTCATGTAGACGAATTACCTGAATCAATCATGGATTCAAAATATGCAGACTCTATTTGTAAATTACCTCTAGTATTTAGAGGAGCTGCTAAATATTGGGAGTCAATGACTTGGACCCCAGAATTTTTAGTGGAAAGAGGATTTAAGGGAATCGAAGAAGTAATGAAAAGTTCTGATAACTTTCGAAAATCTAGCTTCCATAGCAAAATATTGGAAAAAGACATGCATTATCAGGGTACTTCAATAAATTCTATTTATATTCTTGCAGGAGGCGCCTATCGAATGAACTATTTCCATGCACATGACACTGCTATATTATCAGAGTTTTATGGAAAACGTATGGTTTTTTTAGCTGAACCCCGTTGGAAGGGCAATATGGATAAATTAGCCCAAGAATCAGATAGAATAGCTGAAATAGCATCTACCAGTGAACAAGATCCACTCATTAATATGACCAATGATGATTACTCTGGATTGCAACAAGTCATATTAAATCCAGGTGACATTCTTTATATCCCCTCTGGATGGTATCATAAAGTTCATTATCTGACGCCGTGCATTGGTGCAACACAACTTATTTATGACAATTAAAAATCCCTACTCTCTGCCCTCTTTTCAACATCCTGGGTCAGCGCTGCTTTCAAAGATTCTAATTTTGATTCCGCATCTCGCTTGGCTTGCGGCAAAGATTCCGCCCCCGAAACAGGTTCATAGGCAAAAAGATAAAATTTAATCTTTGGTTCAGTGCCACTGGCCCGAACAGCGTAGCTATAGCCATTTTCTAGATGTAAAAAATAAAATCCCTCTTTAGGAATGCGCTTATTATCTTCATCGAAAATTTCATCTTTAGCAAAATTTCGCATATGCGTCACTTTGATATTACACAATGTACGAGGAGGGTTCTCCTGGTAACTTTTGAGTATTGCTTCGATTTTGGCTGCACCCGTCGCTCCATCATATTTGAAATTTAATAGCCCTTCGGAATAATATCCATATTTGATATATATTTGATCTAAATACTCCAAAATTGATAGTTTTTTTTGTTGTTCAAGATACGCAGTTAATTCACAAAATTGTAAAACTGCTGCATTAGCATCTTTATCTCTGACGTGGTCATCCGCTAAGGTTCCATAACTTTCTTCACCTCCAAAAATATAATACGTACTGTGTTCAAGGAGCAATTTCCGTCGCTCCTCAGAATTAAGTTCATTATAAACTACATCCATTCCATTTCTTTTTAAGTTCTCATGGAGTCTAATCTCATAGTCATGGAGCTTTTTCCCAATCCACTTAAAACCTGTAAGGGTATTAACAACTTTTAATCCCTGTTGTTTTCCGATAGCTTCCAGAAGATTCGTCGTAACAAATGTTTTAATTAAAGCAGCAGACTTAGTTCCTTTTTGAGGAATCCAACCAAGACTTTTCATTTTCGTAATACGATATTCTGCTAGCAAAGACGCAATAGCATTTCCACTTAAAAGAACCATAGAACCCTTATGATCACGAACTGCAACACCCATACGATCGGCATCAGGATCCGTGGCAAGTACAGCTTGTGCTCCGACAGATTTTGCTTTTTTGATTCCCATTGAAAATGCTTCCCCATTTTCAGGATTTGGAGATTTGACAGTTGGGAATGCCGGATCCATGCTCATTTGCTCATCCACTAATACAAGATCTACACCAGCCTTTTTCATTGCAGGAATCGCAATCATTTGTCCTGTGCCATGCAATGGCGAATACACAATCTTTGGCCGTTGATCTTTTACTACTTTTTTATCGAGAACTGTATTTAAAACAATTTCTTCATAAGCTTCATCAGCAGAATGGCTTAAAACAACAATTTCTTCTTTATCAATTTCTAAGTACTGAGCAATATCTGAAAGTTCCACCCCTTTGATTTCCCTAATAACCCCTTCGACATGCGGTGAAACCATTTGCCCCCCGTCTTTATAATAGACTTTAAATCCATTATCAAAGGGAGGATTATGGCTAGCAGTAATAACAACACCAACCGTTGCATTCAAATAACGAACAGAAAAACTTAATTGAGGCGTAGATCTCGGGCCATCAAAAATATAAACTTGCCCACCGAGTTTTCTCCAAGTCGAAGCCGTTAATAAACAAAAATGTTTGGAAAAATACCTAACATCATATGCAATAACAAGCTTCGCCATTTCATCCTTTTCCAAATTTTTTCTACAATAACGATACAGACCTACAGTTGAACGTATGATATTGAAATCATTCAACATATTCGTGCCCACTGCGGCATATTCAGGGCCCTCTTTGGAGGTACCTTGTTCGATTTTAGTAACTAATTTCCCTATAGTACGACTGCGCATGCCTCCAGTGCCGAAGAAAAGATGCTGGAAAAATCGATCATTCAGTTCAACCCAAGCTTTTTTTTGAACCAATTCTCCAATAGAATCGATTGCCCATTGAGGCAAAAATCCTGCGTCCAACCACATTTTTATATTTTCATAGGCTGAAACAAGCAGACTTCCTTCGTTCTTTGCTTTTGCTAAATCATTTTCAAGACTGTGTACCATTTTATTCTAAATAAATTTCTGTTAATATCTCTGGCTTTTGCGCTAACGATTGCCATTTTTCAATAAAAGCACTTTGGTTATCTGCGAAAAAAGGACTTATTTCAATATTAAAAACAGGAATAGTATCTTCACCGCAAGGAACATCTATATGCACCTTTTTAAGCCATTCAATATATAGACATAACTGATCCTTTTTAAAAGACTCTAATGAATCGTCGCCTTCTGCATTTTTTATTGGGCTAAACTCCTCTTTTCGTGCAACTTCTAATAAAACTACATTTTCTGCTTCAGGAAGGGCATCAAAAATCAATCTTTCAAATTTGTAAGCATTGGGTTCTGCAGGAATAACAATCCCCTTATCTCTATCTAGAAATGTTACCTTTTTCTTTGTTTTATAAAAATGCAAAGGATTACTATTATTGATTTTTTGTATAAAATCTCGATTCATCAGATGAATTCCTGTATTACCGATATTAAACATTAATTCTCCCTGTACATCTTCCATTTCCAGCATTTTCTGGGAAACCTGCGAATATTCCACTACTTTAACGGTTTCATGGTCTTGGCAAAAAATACCTACACGTTCCGAAGCATTGCGTTTCTTAACCCCTTTACAGGACATTTCTGCCTTTGAAAGAACATGCAGCCCAATAAACAATGGGTCGATACACTTTACAAGAGGATTATCCACCTGAAAGTAGCTCAGAATATCAATGCCTAACAATTCCATTTTTTCCAAAAGTCCATTAGAAGCCAATGCATTGAAACAACCTCCATGACCATCAGGAGCCATCGCAATTAAACCATTTTCATCCAAAATAAGTTTCCCATCAAAATCAAGAACGGCACATAAGTTTTGTCTAAAAAAATATACCTCTTGTAATCCAAAATAATTATTATCCAAAAAAAACTGATTAGTGAGATCGTGATTACCTTCACTCGTCATAATGAACCACGGAATTGTTGACTGATAACGCTTCTGTGCCAGTTGAATTTGTTCTGCAAATAGTTGAAATAAACTTTTCTTTTTAATTAATGTAACAGGCAACATGCCCTTGGGCCCAGAAAAACCTAAACGTGTTCCATCTCCGCCCGCGGCAAGAAGCGCGCTGACTCGCCCTTGTCGTATCATCTCTTCCCCCTTGATAATAAACTCTTTATAATCTTCATAATGCTCTTTAGGAAAAGATTGTAGCAATTGATTTACAGGCTTCAAATGTGTATGTATTTCACTTTCAATTTCTTGAGAGCGTACAGTATTGACCAATGTAGCGAGATTATCTAGATCAATTAAACTAGCACGCTTAAGAAAATCCAATTGTTGTGGGGCCGATAAATCCTTAAATCTATTAAATACATGCCCTTGGCCAAATTGTTCGAATTTCCCTACTAGATCTTTTACCGAATCTAAATTCATTTATTTATAGACTTTGGATTTTCATCGCTAAAACGAAATATGATTTCATTCTGTTCTACAAAACCGATGCGTTGACGGACTACCCATTCAAAAAAATTAGGATCATTATTGAAACGTTTGAGATAATCTTCTTGCACTTTTAATTCATTTTTGGCTTTAATTAAACGATCATGTAAATTGCTGTGCGTTTGTTCAAAAATTTTACCTTCCCTGTATGTTTTTAGAAGCGATAGCCCGAACCCAAAGATTACTAGTAAAAATAATCCCGCAAATAATAGATATAAAAACTTGTACCAATGAATAACTTTCATTTATTATCAATAGTTAATCAGCCTTATTTAATGGCCGTTATCAAGAATAAAACATCTAAAAAATAAATACTGTATGTATCAAGACTATTTTGGATTTTCAGAAATGCCTTTCAATATTACCCCTGATCCCAAATTTCTATTTCTAAGCCCCATGCATCATGATGCCTTAGCTTATCTGCGTTATGGTATTAAAGAAAAAAAAGGGTTCATCGTTCTTACCGGTGAAGTGGGTTGTGGCAAAACCACCCTTTGCCGCAAACTATTAAATGAACTGGATAAAGATAAGTACGAGACTGCCCTCATCCTCAATCCCAGAGTTCAAGAACAGCAACTGCTTAGAGACTTTCTCCAAGAACTTGGAGAACCAGTCTCACCAAAGTCCGACATTGATTTGGTAGGCAAAATTAATAATATTCTTCTAAATCTTGCACAAAATGGTAAGGAAGTTGTTCTAATCATTGATGAAGCACAAAATCTTTCATTCGAAGTTCTTGAGCAAATTCGTATTCTCTCAAACCTAGAAACCGATACCCAAAAATTGATCCAAATCATTCTCATGGGCCAACCCGAACTTAAAGATAAACTCAAACAAAAAGAATTGCGCCAACTCAAACAACGTATTTTAGTTCATTTTGATTTAAGTTCACTTTCTTTTAAAGAAACTTGCATGTATATCCAACATCGGCTAAATTTAACAAGAAGTTCTAGTAGACCCAATTTTACTTACTGGGCAATGAGAAAAATCTTTCACAAAAGTAATGGTATTCCGCGAATCATAAATAATATTTGTGACAAGTCCTTACTCGCTTCTTTCGTAAGAGTAGGTGACTGCGTCAATTATGGAGACGTCGCTAGAGCCATTAAAGAAATCCGTATTACATAATGAGCCTTATTACTGATGCCTTAAAAAGAGTTGAGAAATCACTCAATGATAACTCCGCTGATCAAAAATTAAATCAACCGATGCCTCCATTTCTCCCAGAATCCTCTGGTGGGAATAAAAAGCTTTTTTACATTGCACTCATAGGAGGTACACTTTTTTTTAGCATTCTCATTTTACTATTAGTCCTAATTTTCTCTCCTTCTCCATCCGCAAAGACATCTTCAAATATCACCCCTCCACCTACTCCCAACACTTCAAATATTGCAATCAGCACTAATGGAAGTAACGAAGAAAAAAACCTTCCAAGCGAGGAACCAGCAATTATTCCCACTATCCCCTCTACCCCAAGCAATGAGTTCCAAGAAGAAACTATTCCCGAGGAAAATTTTCCCACAGAAAATAGAATTGATACTACTGCAGTTGAGCTTCAAAAAGAACCTTTTCAAAACGCTGGCCTAGAAGAAACCAATGCGAAAGAATCATTGGCAGCATCATCTACTTCTGCGAATACCAATGATACTGCCAATAAAAAAGCTAAAGATCTCAATCAAGAACTTTTTGAAGGAGTAGTAGGTTTAGCATCTAAAGCCTTTACATCCAATCCAAATAAACCCAAACCTAGCAATTCCAGTAGCACGAACTCAGAGAATGCTGAAGCCACCGAAAATACGAAGGAAAACCAAAAACCAGCGGAAGAAAATTATACTCTAAGCACCGCTCAAGCAACGTTAGAAAATATTCAACGCGAATCTCAAGCAGCTGGAGAAACTCCAAAAATTCCTGAAACGCCTAAAACAAAGATGCAACAATATATTGATTCTTTATGGGTTACAGGGGTAATGATTTCACAAGATGAGAGCATGGCTTTAATCAATAACCGTGTTTTTACAAAAGGTGCAGTTATTGATGCTACGTTCAACTTAACTCTAGTTGACGTACAGCCTCAAAAAATTGTTCTTCAAGATAGCTCAGGCACTCTTTATGATGTAAATTTTTAATCAACTCTTTTGAATTTCAGTCTTTGAGACTTTTCTGGACGTTAAGCTAAGGATTTAATTTGGCTCCTTGATGTGCGGACCAGTGATAGTCATTATAGGGATAAAGTTGTTGACGAGCATGATACCAAATCTCATTCTAAAATGAACAAATAGTCGATTTCATTTAAAAAATATTGCCACTATTACCATGGAAAATGATTAGCTTAACCAAGGAATTTTCATGGTAGCTCTTTAACCTCAATAATTCGTAACCTTTGTCAAACGATTGTATACCTCTATTTCAGATAAAGAAATTGTGGATGTGCCTGGCTTTTTTTCTGTTATTAAAATTCGTATTTCACTTAATTCTTGTTCTGGGAAAACAGCCCTTAGATGTGAGCCGCTTCTTCTGACAAATTCGCTTAAATCAACCCATGCGTTATTCTGAAGTACTTGTACCTTTGCATGTTCTATAGTGTCGGAAAAAAGCAAAATCTTTTCTATACGAGTCATCCTAGGCCAATGCAATTCTACCCATTGAGGTAAAGAATCGTCATCGCTTTTCCATAACAAACCATCAACAATTCCATCATTAACACTGTGGATGGAACATAAATCGCTGCATGAAGAAGCTATTATTTTAATTCCACTATCTATAAAAGCTAGATTGCCTTCCTTCTTTCTTGCTTTATTAGCCTCTTCTATAGCTTGTTCAATAGCATTTAATGAATTAAATTCTCTCTTATATTCTTTTGTGGTATATATATGCGTAGCATAAGGCTCGAATTCATCTATAAAATAATTCTCTTTAGTTTTAATAATTCTATTTTCTGATAAGACATACAATTGAGTAAAATCTTTAAAAAGAGTTGATTCAAATTTTACGATTTGTTTGTGAGGACTTGTATTAACAACAAAAAGACATTGATCTTTACCATCAACTCTCTGCGATGACATAATAACATTTGGATCATCACACTGTATTAAAATAGTCTCATCACTCTTTGGGGCTAAAATGACGTCTTTTAATAAATATATCTCTTGTGCTAAATAATCAGCCCCTAATTTGATCTCAGGATAATTATAGACATACCGATGATCATACCAAAAAAAGCCTTTTACGCCACCAATTACAGCTTGGTAAAACCTATTGCGTAATTCAGTAAAGCTTAAAAATCTTTTTGATTCGTTAGTACAATGATACATTTGTAATCCTATCCAAAAAGCAGCTTTTCTACCTGCTATTTTATTAGCGACATCTAAATAATAGCTCATCCAGTCTAGTGGCCTACCCACGTCATCATCTTTCATAAATGGAATTAATGTAGAGGCTATTGTGATGTCAGATATTCCAGCATACTTAGCAATGCCTTTTAATGATGAATTAACAATTACCACAGGATGGAAGGGATCTTCCTCCTTAATCATTGAATACAATCGTTTAAGTCTTTCAGGCAAAACTAAATTATTTTCTGGCAGATCCGCAATCAGCCACCCCATCACTGCAGGATGTTTCTTTAAATTTTTAATTCGCCGTTGTATTGCCTGCGTTTCGGTTACAGTGAGTGGTCTTCCTTGATGCTTGCTTGCACTCACCATTTCCTCAGTTACGTATGGATATATTATTGCATAGGAATTCGCTTTATGTATCTGATCGAGAAACTTTTTGATCTTTTCTTCATCCTGAATTAAATCCGTAGGCATGAATACTGTATTATATAAAGTTGAATTGATGAATTGCTGCTCGTCGGATAGCATTCGAAGCCAACCTTGAGGTAAAAATTCATTCCCATTATGGATCAATGCGCCAGCATCATTTAACCTCCATTCATTATCTTCGTATCGTAATTTTCTTATATTTTCCTTGCTTTCTGCGATGACAGTTCCCTGACGATCAATAATCCGTCCTTCCAAAATATAATTTCCAGGAACAAGATCCCCTAAAGGAAAATTGATTTCTTGCGTCCTTGCTAAATTTTCAATTTCTAATTCACTAATGAGATGTTTTGTTTTTTCTGTAACTAATTTAAAATGAAGCTTACTTTCTCTTAATATTTTTTGTGCCAATGACAAATTTACTAGCAACTTTAATTCTGGTATGTATTCAGTAAAATAAATATTATTTCGATACCATGGATTTAATATTTCAAATTCCATTAAATTATAATTAACATTTACCCTCTCTTGCCTGGATTTAAAAACTTCTTTTACATTAGCTGCATTGACAATCTCAATTTGAAATTTTAATGGGTCTTGCCGCTCCACTGGTAGATTAAAAGCATAATCTTTCTTTCCATCGTTCTCAAGTGTATCCGTTATTACTTGCGCTATCATTGCTCCTTTCTGATTAATCTGTTTAAATAATAATTTGAATTTCTCATTCTCACCTGTCTCATTGCGGATTTGAACTTTTCCTGTCAAAATCCAGTCGCCTTTATCTGCTTCGATATGATACTCAGTTGGCCCTTTTATTTGCCAAAAGAACTTATCAAATTTTTCTACAGGAAAGGACAACTTACTAAACTTGGAAATGCAATAAAAACTTCCCATCATAGGGCTGAAAGACGAAAGCTCTCTCTTTTTCCCTACATATCTTTGCCTTGCAACATTAAAACTCCATCCCTCTTTTGACTCTCTATTTAACGCCAACTCTGCAAAAGGTATTGCTATTTCCAATGTCCAACATCGAGATCCTATTTTCGTTGCAGCCTGCCAATTCGCATCCCATTCAACATCGTAAAATTCTCCACCAAATCTTTGCTTAGCATCATATTGTATACCGACGGGATTAACTCCGAAATGAAAATACTCATGCCGATCGCCAAAAGGATCTAACATCAGCTCAAAATGATCATCCTGAGAAATTGCCCCATCACGCCTAAATTCTTCAATTTTAAAATGCCCTGGTTCAGATTCAAACATCCTTGCAGCCAAATAAAAATTCTCATCATCATAAGCTATTTGAAATCCTGCTTCTAAAAATCTTAACTGTTCTAATTTTTCTATTTCTTCTAAAGAGCTCCTCGGCAATTTCGCATAATGGGCAAACTATACAACTGAAAAACC
>Ga0206799_1058_pt4 | contig 12641 bp, 11 predicted proteins | sample Alteio_BWOrgCont_67_FD_152900 | JGI IMG/M metagenome (GOLD analysis project Ga0206799, IMG submission 152900) | Enriched cells from forest soil in Barre Woods Harvard Forest LTER site, Petersham, Massachusetts, United States -... | ecosystem: Environmental > Terrestrial > Soil > Temperate forest >...
ATTTTCTTATTGCGCATTTTTTTTCTTCTTTGTTCTGGATTTTTCATTTTTTCTCTTATCGCATTTTCGGTAACTAAAACTACTGCAAACGCAAGAATCATTATTCCGATTATTTCCCTCATTAGTTCTGCTTGATCTTTGGACCCGTCTTGAGGCTTTGCATTTACACTTGGTAATAGCGAAAAAAGTAAAAACGAATGAAGATTTGTAATCAACGCGGAATTTATAGATAACCTACTAAAACAATTGAAGGATTTTGTCAAATATTCGGCCAGAATGCTTCATTCGAAGCTATCTTCATAGTATGAAATCAAGGGCGAAAAAGTGAGCTTTTTTATTTTTTAAAGGGTACGCATAGCTTTATGCGCCGAAAGGGCTGCGCCTATAATTCCAGCATGATTGAAAAATTTTGCCGGAATTATTCGAGCAGGAATGTCCAAGAAATGTTTATATTGATCAAAGTCCCTAGAGACTCCTCCTCCTAAAATAATGAGTTCAGGCCAAAAGAGTGAATGAACGTAAGTAAGGTAGTCATTTAATCGTTTAGTCCAATCTGTCCAAGAAAGTGATTCTCGTACGATTGCAGCAGCTGAGGCAATCATTTCGGCTTTTTTCCCATCCATAATTAAATGGCCTAGCTCTGTATTAGGCATAAGTGTTTTATTGAAAAAAAGAGCAGATCCTAATCCGGTGCCAATGGTAATCATCAGTCCTGAACCTTTGAAATTTTGAGCGCTACCAAAGGAAAGTTCAGCGTGTGCTGCAGCATCTGCGTCATTTAGCGTCCATGTCGGGCAAGCGGTGGCTTCTTTAATTAGCTTGCTTAAATTTGTGCCTATGCATGATTTATCCAAATTTGCGGAAGTCTTAATTATTTGATTAACAATCACTCCAGGAAAAGTGCAGCCGATGGTCCCTCTCCACTTAAAATGTTTTACAAGATCTTCGATAACGCTAACGAGATTACTGGGTGATGAAACTTGTGGGGTAGCAATTTTAAGGCGAGAGCCAATAAGGTGACCTGTTTTAATATTAATGAGGGCACCTTTTACGCCAGAACCGCCAATATCTATACCAAGAATAGTTTGCATAGGGAATATTATTATATATGTTTGGAATTATTTAAGAGTTCAAGCGAATAATTAATCTCAAATCTCAAATTGGGATAGACTTCTTGTTTAAGCAACTAATTGGCTTTACTGCCATCATAAAACTGTTAAATTGAAGGTATATGGCTAACCTTCCCTCTAAGTCAAAACAGCTTAAGGATAAAGAATTGGAAGCAAGTTTCGAACGTGTTCATCAAGATCTTTATGAGACGGCGTTGAAATTTGAAGAAGAGAATATTCATCATACAATAGTATTTTTCGGATCTTCGCAAATATGCTCATGGGAGGATGCACAAAAAAAGATGCGTGAAATAGAGATGCTTATTGAAGAGAGTCCTACCAGAACCCCTAAATTGTGGGATCTTTTAGATAGAGCAAGTAATATTGTCCATATGAGTCGCTATTTTGATGCTGCTGTAGAATTGTCGACGAAATTAGCAAAATGGGCAAAAGCTATAAAGAAACATAAGGATACATTCGTCATATGTTCAGGAGGTGGGCCAGGGATTATGGAAGCTACGAATAAAGGTGCTTATCTTGCTGGCGCGCATTCTATAGGTTTGACTATAGATATTTCTGAGGAACAGGGTAGGAATTATTATATTACACCTGAACTCAAGTATAGTTTTACCTACTTCTTTTTAAGAAAATTTTGGTTCTTTCATTACGCCCGTGCAATAATCGTTTTTCCTGGAGGTATGGGAACAATGGATGAGTTTTTTGAAATTATGACGCTTGTAAAAACAAAGAAAGCAAGTTCCGATATTCCTGTAGTTTTATTTGGTACTGAATATTGGAAAGGAGTGATTAATTTTGAGCTCATGGCAAAATTTAATACTATTGAGGATAAGGATTTGGAACTTTTCCACTATGCCGATACCGTTGATGAAGCCTACACATTTATTACGGGACGACTTAAAAAAGTTTTTTTTCTTACTAACTGAGATTCTTAAGTAATTTATTTCGTTGTTATGAGAATAAAATTTGAATTTATCCAGTCATTATTCCCTAAAAAGGTAGAAGGGCAAATAAGAGAAGAAATGGGGTTGGTAGGAAGTATTTACCCCGAGGAAAGGGAACTGATTAAGTATGCGATAGACAAGAGGCAACGGGAATTTGCGGCAGGCAGACTTTGTGCAAAGGAAGGATTGCGGGAACTCGGGATAACAGATTTCCCTATTTTAAAAGATCATAAAGGAGCACCCATTTGGCCTCCGGGAATAGGTGGCAGTATTAGCCACGCAAGAGGATGTTGCGCAGCAATTGTTGCTCGGGTGAACGAAAGGGAATCTTTGGGGTTAGATATTGAAAAGATAGACAGATTAGATTCAAATTTGTGGGGGCATTTATTTGTTCAGAAGGAAATAAAATGGCTTAAAAGTATGGGCGATGAGGCACAAAAATATGCAAGTATCCAGTTTTCAGCTAAAGAAGCTTTTTATAAGGCACAATATCTTCTAACGCATTCCTGGCTGGGGTTTAAGGACGTGATGATTGAGATTAAAGAAACAGAAGAAAAGTTTATTCTTCATTTACTTATTGATATAGGCGAATGGAAGAAAGGTACAGAATTTCAGGGGAAATATAAATTATTCGAAGGCTATGTAGCGAGTGGAATATGGATTGATGAAAATTCGATTTAAAAAATTTAGGTTTGGCGAGAATGTGAGAGAATAAGTCTTATAAAAAATGCTTGAAAAATTCAGAAAAGCCATGTACAACAGTGCACGAAGGAGAATAGAAAGAGCAAATTCATTATGAAATTACCTATAGGAGTGAGTGATTTTAAAGATTTAATTAAAGGTGAATATTTATTTGCCGATAAAAGTCTCTTTGCTAAAGATGTGATGGAAGATGGGGCTAAAGTTGTTTTAATTACTCGTCCTAGACGTTTTGGAAAGACGTTGAATCTATCAATGCTCTATTATTTTTTAAGGCAGAATCATATTGCAGATGAAAACCTATTTAAAGATTTGAATATTTCAAAGGATACCGAATTTTGTGCAAAACATCAGCACCAACATCCTGTTATATTTGTTACATTTAAGGATATAAAACAAGATAGTTATAAAGAATCATATGCTGATATAGTAACATTAATGAGTAATTTATATGAAGATCATAGTTATCTTCTTGACGGCAATATATTATCAGAAAGTGAAAAAAGAATATTTAGAGCTGTGCAAGATCAAACGGCTAGTTTATCAAATATAAGAGAAGCACTTAAGAAGTTATCTAAATATCTAAAGAAAAAATTTAAAAAACCCGTGATTATACTTGTAGATGAATATGATACCCCCATACAAGAAGCTTATTTGCAAAATTATTACGAGGATATGATAAAATTGATGCGAAGTATTTTCGGTCAAGCGCTCAAGGATAATGAGTATTTAGATAAAGCTATCATAACAGGTATTACTCGAATTTCACAAGAAAGCCTATTTTCGGGACTGAATAATATTGAGGTTTATTCTGTTTTACGAGAGGAATATGGACAATATTTTGGCTTTACGGAAATAGAGGTAAGTCAATTAATTACTCAAACGGAGCAAGAAATATTTCTGCATTTCATTACAGAATGGTACAATGGTTATCAAGTCGGTAAATACATACTTTATAATCCATGGTCGATAATAAGTTGCTTGAAAAATCAGGGCAAATTACAATCTTACTGGATCAACACTGCCAGCAATGATTTAGTCGCCAAGTTATTGAGAAATGCCAAATTTTCAACTAAACAACAATTTGAACAATTATTGCAAGGTAACATTATTGAACAACCCATATCTGAGAATCTTGTATTTGCAAATATTGAAAAAAGAGAAGAAGCCTTATGGAGTTTATTACTCTATGCAGGGTATCTTAAAGTTCTATCAACTGAATTGGGTAATTATCAATTAAAGGCTAGAATTGCTATACCTAATAAAGAAGTTAGTTTTATTTATGGAAATATAATAGCTAACTGGTTCGGTGAAGCAATTAGTTTAGATGCCTATGGGGAATTTGTAAAAAGCTTAGCAGATGGAGAGATGATTCGATTTAAAGAGATATTATCTAGTTATATCATGCAAACAGGTAGTTATTTTGATTTTAATAGCAATACGGCCGAACAAGTATTTCATTCATTTATTTTAGGATTAGTAGTAGGTTTAAGAGGCGACTATATTATTTCTTCAAATCAAGAATCTGGTCTAGGCCGTCTTGATGTCATACTTATCCCTAAAAATGAACTAAAAAATGGAATATTATTAGAGTTTAAAACAAGCACTACTCCTGAGCTATTATTAGATAAAGCACGAGAAGCATTAGAACAGATTAAAGATAAAAAATATATATCAACTTTTAAACAACATAATATTAATTCTGTGTCAGCAATAGGGTTAGCTTTTTGCGGAAAACAAGTAGAAATGATTCATGAAAATATTAGCATTACTTAGAAAATCTGAGTTAAATATAATGCTTATTTAGTCTGATCTTTTTTCTCTTTAATGGTTCCTCCCTCGAGTTTGCCTATTTGTGCATTGTCTTTTATAAGAAGGCTGCCTTTTCCGGACTTGAAAGTAATTTTTCCTGAAACGGATGTATTTCCTTCAAGGGTAAGGACTTGTTCTTGAGTAGATAATGGGACTTTATCAATTGTGATATCATTTACCTTTACATCCTTGAGTTTCATTTCATGGGCGGTTAAGAATAAATTTTTGATAGTTGCATTTTCAATATCGGTACCGCCTACAAGTTTGACTTCACCTGTTGCTTGAAGTTCTTCTAATTTTGCAGAGCCTACTATATTGATATCTACGCATTGAACTCTTTTGGCATGGACAGGGCCTAGAACGTCGAGGTCTTTGCATATTAAATCTGTGCTCTCTTCTTCAATTGGCCCTACGACAGTAACATCGTCAGATACTTCAAGTTGGTTAAATAGTAATGTACCTGTTACTGTTAAAGATCCCGTTTTGATATTTGTTAATTTTGCAGTTCCTAAAACAATAATAGAATCATATGTTTTTTCGGAAAGTTCAGTTGATCCCATAAAAGTTTCTGCTTGGGCTATGCTGAAATTTAACAGACTGATTGCAAGGATTGATGGGAATTTCATTATTTTTGTTGGGTTTGGAGTTCCTCGTATACTATTATTTTTTTTATAAATTTTGCAATACATTTTTTATTTTATTCTTTGCTTACTATAGCTCCTTCTTTATTTACTACAGCTCCATTAATTTCGCCATTAACTATAGCATCCTTATCCATAAAAATAGTTCCTTGATCGGATTTGAAATTAATAGATCCGGCTACTAAAGTTTTGCCTTTGAGATAAAGTATTTGGTTAGTAAATGGCAAGCGAGGCTTTTCTATAATAATGTCATTGACGTTAACATTTTGAAGATGGATTTCGTTGGAAAACAAATTTAAATTTTGGATCTTTCCATTTTTAATCTTAGTATCGCCTTTTATTATAGTATCTCCTGATACTTCGAAATTTTCTAGACAAGCAGAGCCGCATATGAGAGCACTTTCGCATTTTAGGTTGTTCGCTGTCATGGACTTTCCGGATACTAAATGTCTGCATTTTAGGTTTTGACTATCGTCGCGAACCAGTTTTGTAATAGTGACATCACCAACAACATCCAAATTATTAAAAGCCAAAGTGCCATCCACAGTTACAGAACTGGCCTTAACATTGGTGAGTCTTGCAGGTCCTTTGACAAGGATTTTTTTAGTTTTCTTTCCTGAAATAAATGTATCTGCATGGGTGAAATGGGTGCTTAGGAAACTGAGGAATAAGATAAATAGGATTTTCATAAATTTAAAAATGTAAGTTTAAAATATCATTTAATTTTTGTAAAGCAATTCTGGATGCATAAAAGAGCTTCATTTGAGAAAGGTCAGAAGGATACAACCGATCAGGATAATATTTATCAATACACTCGGAGAGTGCATTATATAATGTATCATTAAGAAAGATATTTGAAGGCAGTGCCTGAAATTCTTCATGAGTAAGAACTATCCTAATCCTTAAGCAAGCGGGGCCGCCTCCGTTGCGCATGCTTTGGGTTAGGTCGACGCTCGGTGTTGAATCAATTTCTGGGTAATTATGAACTAATTCTTTAAGAAAGGATTTCACTGCAAAAGATTTTTGGCATTCCATTGGCACAATGAGTGCTTTTTTATGTGTAGGTAATGTTACAAATTGGCTATTAAAAAGATAAGTTTTCACGGCCTCTTGAAGCGAAACTTTAGCTTGAGGGACTTCTATGCAAAGGAGTGGCTGATTAAAGCATGAATAGTATCGTTGCTTGAGATTTTCTATGACAATAGGAGTATTAACAAAAGCTTTTTCATGGTACAGTAAGATGTTTTCATTGCCTACGCAAACGAGATCATTATGGAAAACACCGGCATCAATTGCTTCAGGATTTTGTTGTGCAAAAAAGGTATGAGAGGCAGGGATCTTGTGAAAGCGAGCTATTGCCTGAGAGGCTTCTAAAGTTTGACGAGGATAGAATCGGGTAGGGCGAATGACGTTAGTTCTAATATCACTGCGTCCATAAACGAAAAAATGAAGCCCTGGATGGGCATGATTGGGACATAAACGCGTATGATTTGCAGATCCCTCATCGGCAAGGGTAGAGCTTGCTTTCAATGGAGGGTGGACAGTGAAAAAAGAAGCGTTTTTAAAAATATGATTAAGTAGTTGAGATCTAGGAAGTGTTTCAATTGTACGGTGAAATTCACTAATGAGATTTGCGGGTGTAATGTGGAGCTTGCGATCTAAGCTATCGAGACTTGGAGTACAGGTTGCAGCGTTGGACGTCCACATGTAGGCTGAAGATGAGCAATTTCGAAGTGGATGAACATTTTCTATTTGCGATGCAGTTTTTAGAATGAATTCTTCTGAACCCGAAAAGCCTAGTTGCTCGAGGGCGTGAATCGAAGGGCGCTCTTGAGGGGGGAGAACAGCTTGTTTAATGCCAAGATCGGCAAGAAGCTTCATTTTTTTTAAACCTTGCAAAGCAGCTTCTTTAGGATTGGAAGGTGTCCCTTCATTTTCAAGGCAAGCAAGATTATCATGAGAAAGTCCAGAGTAGTTATGTGTCGGTCCTACTAAGGTATCGAAATTGACTTCAAAGACATCTTGCATAAAATTTATATATAGCTATAGCTTTATTCCAGAAGGGAGTTCTTTGGGAAGTTCAACAAGCGGAACTTCGATTGATGATACTGGATAGGAGCAATAGTCTGCGGCAAAATAGGCTGTAGGACGGTGATTGCCACTGAGTCCAATACCCCCAAATGGGACAGCAGAGCTCGCGCCTGTAGTTTGTTGATTCCAGTTGATGACTCCTGCATTTACTTGTTTATAAAATAAGTCGTAGTTTTCTTTTTCATCAGTGATGATACTGGCACAAAGTCCATAAGCAGTTTTATTGGCTTCTTCAATTGCATCTTGGAGGCTACTGATGCGAATGCATTGTAGAAGAGGGCCAAATACTTCAATATCTTCACGATTTGGAATAGAGGTTACATCAATGAGGCCAGGAGAAAGGAGAGGGATTTTGGTCGACAAAGATTTCAATGGAAGGATGGATTTGGCTCCTTGAGAAAGCCATTTATTTTGTATTTGAAGCAGTTTATCAGCAGCTTGAATAGAAATTACTGGCCCCATAAAAGGTTCGGGGCGATCGCTAACGGGGCCAATTTTTAAAAGACCAATTTGGCGAACGAGTTCCTTAAGAAAATCATCACCTTCTTTAGTATTAGAGATAATCAGGCGGCGAGCGCAGGTGCAGCGTTGACCAGCTGTAATAAATGCAGATTGAATTACAATGTGGGCAGCTGCTTCGAAATTTTTAACATTGTAAACAACAAGAGGATTATTGCCACCTAATTCTAAGACGACAAGTTTTTGAAGTTCGTGAGCAACGGCTTTATTGATAGTGATTCCGGTTGCCAGGCTTCCAGTAAAAAAGATACCTTTGATTAAAGGATGTGCTACGAGAGACTCGCCAACAGTGCGAGCTCCTTGCACTAAATTCAAAACTCCTGCAGGAAGGCCTGATTTTTCCCACAGTTCAACAGTTTTTTGAGCTATACTGGGTGCAAGTTCACTCGGTTTAAAAATGACAGTATTTCCAGCTAATAAAGCAGGAATGATCTGGCCATTAGCAATATGCAGCGGGGAATTAAAGGTTCCAAAGACAGCTACTGGGCCGTGCGGTTTGAACCGGGCTAGAGCTGAGCCACCCGAGATAGGTTGGCATCTTTGGTTAAAAGCTTCTACTGAAATATCAAATTTATTAATAGCACTTTGGATTTCAATCAGGGCTTCCCAATGAGGTTTGCCTACTTCAAGTGAAATGGTTTTGGCTAGCTCTTGTTTATGCTCGGTGAGAAGATTAGTGAAGGTTTGGAGATGTTGTTGACGTTTTGAAAGAGTAAGATTGCTCCAAGCTGGAAAAACCGAATGGGCAGCGGAAACGGCATGATCGACATCTTGGGCAGAGGCAGCATGTCCTTGCCAAAAGACTTCATTGGTTGAGGGATTTGTGGAAAAAAAAGAATCTCCAGAAACTGTTGTCCATAGCAGTCTGATGAGGTAAGGCAGGATTTTGCATGAGAATAATACTAAATGATGAATATCCACATTGTCTAACGTTTAATGATTTGGGACAAGATTATTTTTGTATAATGAAGAATGCAATGAACTTTTGATATTATGTTTCGAATGTAATAGAGTAGGCGGGCCCTAACGGGCCTGCCTACTCTATTATTTTTATCTAGGAAAATAAAAGCTGTCTTGACAGTGAGAATAAAAATCTTAGGTATAGAGGGAGCACTTTAAAAATTAACAGTGTTTCTATAATTGTGTGTGTTATGAAATTTAAATTACAATTACATTGGCAAATATTAATCTCGATTCTTTTAGCAATGCTTGCGAGTTGGTTGGTGAAAAGTTATGGAGGAGCTGAAAGTGTGATTGGTGTTAAATTTGTGGCTGTATGTGATTTTGTTGGAACGTTGTTTTTAAATGGTTTGAAGATGATAGTGGTTCCGCTCATTGCCTGTTCTATTGTCAGTGGGATGATTGGAATCGGCGCGGAAAAGAATTTGGGGCGGATGGGTCTTAAGACTTTGAGTTTTTATTTTGTAACAACCTTAATTGCTGTACTCATCGGTTTAATTTGCGTTAATATAATTCGTCCTGGAGTGGTCAGTCCGGAAGCGGCACAAGCAATGTTGGCACAGGCAAAGACTCCAGTAGGTTTTGAAGAGAAATTAGCAGAGCATTCCACGAGCGATATCATGAATATTTTTATTCGGATGATTCCAGTGAATATTTTTAGTGCGGCTTCAAGCAATACAGAACTTTTAGGGGTAATATTTTTCTGTTTATTGTTTGGTTATTTTATGACTCGATTGCCATTAAAGCTGAGGCGGTTCCAGGTAAAATTTTGGCACAGTTTTCAGCAAGTTACTTTAAATATGGCGGATTTGATTTTAACCTTTGCCCCTATTGGAGTTTTTGCTTTAGTGACTCCAAAGTTCATTGATTTTGGATTTCAACTTTTTGTTCCGGTGGCAAAATTTTCGGTTACGGTTTTGCTCGGGCTAGGATTGCATTTCTTTGGAGTAATGTCGCTATTCTTAATTTTAGCTCGAATTAATCCGCTAGATCATTTTCGTGCAATGGCTCCCGCTATTATGACAGCATTTTCAACAGCTTCTTCTGTTACAACGATTCCCCTTACTATGGAAGCTCTTGAAAAAACGGCAGGAGTTTCTAATCGAGTAGCGAGTTTTACAGTTCCATTGGGTTCTACGATGAATATGAATGGCACGGCTCTTTATGAATGTGTCGTTGTTGTTTTTGTAGCACAATTCTATAAAGTGGCAGTGAATCCAGATTTTGTTTTCGGCATTGGGACTCAAATTTCTGTTGTCATTTTATCACTTTTTACATCATTTGGCATAGCAGGGATTCCGGGTTCGAGCATTGTATCTATTGCGTTAATATTGGGTGTAGTAGGATTACCTTTTGAGTATGTTGGGATTGTGTTAGTTGTTGATCGGGTGTTAGACATGTGCCGTACGGTAGTCAATATGTTTGGTGATAGTGTTGCTGCAGTTGTCATTGGTAAGAGTGAAGGGGAGACTGGAATTTATGCTAAAAAATCCTCTGATGATAACGACATGGGGTTACCAAGCTAAGTCTTAGTTTTGGGAAATGGGTAACGAAGGAAAATTCAAGATAACATCGGATTATAAGCCTACGGGAGATCAACCGGAAGCAATTGAAAGTATAGTGAAGTCTTTGAATGCTGGGCATCGCAATCAAACTTTACTCGGAGTTACGGGTTCTGGAAAAACATTTACAATGGCGAATGTTATTGAGCGAGTACAGAGGCCGACTTTAATTATTTGTCATAATAAAACGCTCGCAGCGCAACTCTACTCTGAATTCAAGATGTTTTTCCCTGAGAATGCTGTGGAGTATTTTGTGAGTTATTATGATTACTATCAGCCTGAAGCTTATATTCCTCATACGGATACTCATATTGAGAAGGATGCTTCGGTTAATGAGGATATAGAACGTTTTCGAATAGCAACGAGCAGTGCGCTGTTAAATCGTCGTGATGTGATTGTGATAGCGAGTGTTTCTTGTATCTATGGTTTGGGATCCCCTGAAGATTTTCGTTCATCGGTAGTATCTCTTGAAGTGGGGAAGGAAATGCGTCGTGATGATTTTTTAGAGTTATTAGTGGCTACTCAGTACAATCGTACGGAGAAAGATTTAACAAGAGGGAAATTTAGGGTGCGAGGTGGGGTGATTGACGTTGCACCTGCGGATAAAGAAGAGATTGTACGAATTGAATTTTGGGGTGATAGGATTGATGCAATTTATGAGTTAGACGCACAGACGGGAGAAATTATTGAAAATCATAAGTATTTTCAAATATATCCTGCCAATCCCTATGTGATACCTCCTGGAAAGGTAGCTATTGCCATAGATCATATCAGAGAAGAACTTGAAGAGCGCGTTCAGTGGTTAGAGAACCATGGGAAGCTTTTGGAAGCACAGCGACTGCGTTTGCGTACAGAATATGATTTAGAAATGCTGCAGGAGCTTGGATTTTGTTCGGGGATAGAAAATTATTCGATGCACTTGAGTGGTCGAAGTCCAGGTTCGAGGCCTTGGTGTCTTATAGATTTTTTCCCAAAGGATTTTTTGACTATTATTGATGAAAGCCATGTCAGTTTGCCTCAGATTCGAGGGATGTATAATGGGGATAGGGTACGCAAGCAACGGCTAGTGGACTATGGTTTTCGTTTACCTTCAGCACTCGATAATAGACCTTTGAAGCCAGAAGAGTTTGATGCAATTACGGGCCAAATGCTTTATGTTTCGGCAACACCGGCTCGTTATGAACTTGAAGTTTCATCAGTGGTTGCTGAACAACTGATAAGGCCAACAGGTCTATTGGATCCTATTATGGAAGTCTATCCTATAAAAGGTCAAGTGGAGCATTTAATCGGCGAAATTCATAAAACAATTGCTCAGGGAGATAGAATTTTAGTAACGACTTTGACAAAGCGAATGTCGGAAGATCTTGCGCATTTTTTGAGGGAAGCAGGAATAAAAGTGGAATATTTGCATTCGGATATCGATGCGATTGAGCGAGTTGAGATATTGCGTCATTTGCGAAGTGGGCAATTCGATGTATTAGTGGGAGTCAATTTACTTAGAGAAGGTCTAGATTTACCGGAAGTCGCACTCGTAGGGATTTTAGATGCGGATAAGGAAGGTTTTTTAAGAAGCCAAACAAGTTTAATCCAAACAGCTGGGCGAGCGGCTCGGCATGAAAAAGGGCGTGTTTTGCTTTATGCAGATGTGATGACGGAGTCTTTAAAAAGTACCTTGGCTATTACAGCCTATCGGCGGAATGAGCAAATGCTTTATAATGAAAAACATGGAATAAAGCCAAGGAGCGTGAAAAGGCCGGTTCAGGCTAGCTTATATGTATCGCATAGAGAATCGATCGTAGATCCTATCAGTCTAGAAGATGCTAAAGGGGATGAGGTTCTTGCAAGAACGATTGCTGGTTTAGAAGGGGAAATGATAGAGGCTGCCGACAAACTTGAATTTGAACGTGCAGCCCTATTGAGAGATCAAATTAACGCTTTAAAGACTAAGACTCAGTAAGCTTGTTGCGAAACGAGGTTATTTAGCAGCAGAAAACGTAGAGTCATTAGCTTTATTGAAAGGAATAGCAATATTACTTTCAGGTAAGCTTTGGATAACATAAGCAATATAGTTGGAACGACTACGTTTATCTTCTCTAGCCAAAGCGTCAATTTTATCAACTAGATTTTGTGGCAAACTGATAGAGATTTGCGTCATTCCCATTGCTCTTGAGTGTGATTTTTTATTTTCTTTTGTCATAATGATTTTTATTGATAATTATTGATACGGTATATTTTTATGTTTTATTTGGTTCATTTAATAAAAATTATATATTGAATGATATAAAC
>Ga0206799_1136_pt1 | contig 12589 bp, 10 predicted proteins | sample Alteio_BWOrgCont_67_FD_152900 | JGI IMG/M metagenome (GOLD analysis project Ga0206799, IMG submission 152900) | Enriched cells from forest soil in Barre Woods Harvard Forest LTER site, Petersham, Massachusetts, United States -... | ecosystem: Environmental > Terrestrial > Soil > Temperate forest >...
AGCAGGTAATTCAACTGCCGTTCACAAAGCATGGATAGCTTGGTGATAGCAATTTTCAGTTTATCCATTTCCAGCGACACATAATCGCCGTGGAAGTTACCGCCATGAAAAATATTGTGGTTCTCGTGGTCGATAACCGGGTTATCGTTCACCGAGTTCAATTCATTTACCAATACCGTTTCAGCATTGGCGATGGTATCATATATCGGGCCCAAAACCTGTGTAACACAGCGCAGCGAGTAATATTCCTGTACCTTATCTTCAAAAACTTCCTGGTCAAGGTTGTCCGGGTTGTACAAATGCTCCGAGCGGTCACGGATCATTTTGCTGTCCTTCAAAATATCGCGCATCATACCCGCAATAGCATTCTGACCCTTGTGGTGTTTCACTATGTTCAGCTCGTGCGAATAATGGTCGTCAAATGCCTCCACAACCTCATTTATCATTGCCGAAAACAAAACTGCCCAGTTGAGCAGCTTTTTTGCCTGTACGATATTGAGCAAACCGATACCTGTCATCGCTGAAGTACCATTGATAATAGCCAACCCTTCGCGGATATGGATTGACAGCGGTTTGAGGTTAAAACGGTTAAATATTTCGATAGTGGGATAAATTTCACCTTCAAACAGCACTTCACCTTCACCAATCAAAACGAGGCCCAAATGCGCCAATTGCACCAGGTCGCCGCTGGCGCCTACACCACCGTGCTCGTAGATACATGGACAGATATTATTATTGATCATGTCCCTCAGCAATTCAACCACCTCGGTATGCACACCCGAATAAGCCTGCATAAAGCTGTTCAGACGGGCAACCATCAATGCTTTTGCCAGTTGGGCAGGCATCAGTTTGCCGCTGCCCGATGAATGACTTCGGATCAGGTTATATTGCAGTTGCAGGATATTCTCCTCGTTCACCTTGTATTGGGCCATCGGACCAAAACCGGTGTTGATGCCATAGATAAGCTTATTGGATGAGAATTTTTTGAGGAACTCAAAACTGGCATTAACCTTATTTAAAGCAGCTTTATCCAAAGCAACCTTTTTGTGTTTAAACAGCAGTTCAGCAAAATCGTCTAAAGAAAGCGCACTTTGTCCAATTGTTATCATGGGCAAAAAATAATGGTTTTATCGTTTTTAAATAATGGGCTAAAGTAGGAAATAAGTCCGGAAGTCGGAAAGTCCGCATAAGTCCGAAAGTTTATATTATTGAAGCTATTATGCCATACCAAATATTTCTTTCGGACTTTCCGACTTACGCGGACTTTCGGACTAAACTCTCTTATCAATAAACTTTATCGCTTTTCGGCTTACTTCGTTGAATTGAATCTTTTGTATTTCTTCAGGTGTGACGTATTTGATATGCGGACTAACCCTAAGGCGGGCCTGCAAATAAGCACGGATACGATGGTCGCATTCTTCGCTATCTTCAGCCGGGACAAGATACAGCGATACCTGGTCGAGGCCTATCTCGTTGGAATATACTTCTACCACAAAATCCAGTATTTCCTCGCGTTCGTTTAACAGATCGAATAGTGCCGGCGGGTATAAGGTTGTACCCTTAAATTTTATCATCTGCTTTTTGCGACCCATTAGGGGCGATAATCGCAAAGTTGTTCTGCCGCAGGCACAGGGCTGATCCTCATACATACATATATCGCCGGTTTTATAGCGCAGCAAAGGCATGCCTTCAACGCCTAACGTGGTAATAGTAACTTCGCCGGGGGTATTTGGCCCGACTTGCCTATCGTTCTCATCTAGTAACTCTACAATAACCAACTCCGGCTGATAATGCCCGCCTTTACCCTCGCCGCACTCAGTAAAGGCAGTTTGCATTTCGGTAGAGGCGTATGTAGAATACAATTTAATATCCCAGGATTCGGTTATTTTTTTACCCAGCATATTCAGCGAAAAATCAGTGTTGCGGATATTTTCGCCTATGCAAATGGCTTTTTTAACCGAGGTTTTGTTGATGTCGATATTGTTTTCTTTCGCGAAACTTATCAGTTTAAGGATAAAGGAAGGCACGGCCACTATAGCTGTCGGCTTTAAGCGTTGTATGGTTTCCCATTGCAGGGATGGCACACCCGGCCCAAGGCGTATGATACCCGCACCTATTTTACGGATACCCAGATAGTAGGCAATCCCGGCCATAAACTGCCTGTCTAAAGTCAGCATTAACTGGTAAATATCGTCCTTTGAACCATCGGCGCAGAGGAAAGAGTTGTACTCGTTATGAGCTAAACGATTGAGGTCATTTTCGGTCAGCGCCACAGTAACCGGGCCGCCTAATGTCCCAGACGTCGAGGTATATTCAACCACTTTTTCAACCGGTGCACACACAAAATCATTATTGCGTTTTTGCAGGTCATCCTTTTCGGTAGTTGGAATTTTAGCGAGGTCAGCAAGTGTTTTTATATCAGAAACCGCAATGCTGTGCTTTGTGAATAGTTCCTGGTAGAACGGCGAATTTTGCGCAACATATTGCAAAAGCTGCTGTAATTTTTGCTCCTGCATAGCGGTTATCCTATCTGTTTCCTGTATGATCGTCATTATTTTTCTAAAATTACTACTGCCGACGCCATTTTTTTGACGTGGGATAATGATACCAAAATTTTAGTTATTCCCATGGCATTGATCGTACTTTGCGTAGAGCCTGATAAATGTATTTCGGGTTTCCCGTCAATATTATTGATTATTTCAACTTCACTGAACAGTGTATTTTCAATCCAGCCCGTACCCAGTGCTTTAAAAAAGGCTTCTTTGGCCGCAAACCGGGCCGCATAGTGCTCAAATTTGTTTTTCTTCGACTCGCAATAAGCTATCTCTGACGCTGAAAAAACCATCTCCCTGAAGCCGCTTTCCTTATTGATGCCCAATGCCACGCGCTCCACTTCGATCATATCTATTCCTACACCAAAGGTCATAATTCAATTTATCAGCATTCCAAATGTAACAAAAAAGAGAAACTGAAACTTTTAAGCAGTTACAAGGTTATCAGTATAATCTAAATAACTAAATTTAAATATTATGAAATTGATAAAAATCATTGCGGTAGTTTTGATATTGACCGGCTTAAGCGTGGTCGACGCCTCTGCCACCGTCTTATCTCCGCAGCATCGCTATTACAGGCATCATCGTCACTATCGCCACCACAGACATTACAGAGCTCATGCCCGGGTGGATATTAATTTACCGGGGCACCCTGGGCCGCCTCCACCCCCGCCGCGACCATAATTGATGTGTAACAATTTAGAAGAGGTGCAAACGTTATCTGTTTTTAATTGTACATTAGTAATAACCAATTAATATTTATTAAAAATGAAATACATCAAAATTTTTATCGCAGCATTAGCAGTTTTTGGACTACAGTTTTCAGTAGCCTCTGCCGCCAGCCCAATTAAAAGGCCGGGCACATCTATTACAGCAAATAAACCATCGCCACAACAAAAGCATCACCGCAGGCATCACTATCGTCATCGTCCGCATCGTAAGCACTAATAGGCCGTGATGGATCAAATAGAATTTATAAAGCCCGCTGGTTAGCGGGCTTTTTTATTATGCGTTGTACATGATGCGATAGTACTCATCGGCCATTCTGCCGGAGTCGAACGCCGGGGACACATCCGCCGCCGCTTTTTTAACTATGGCAAGCCATTTTTTCTGATCCTTATAATACATCGGCCTGATGATATTTTCGATAATATCCATCAGGTTTTCAGACTCTTTTATATCTTTCTGATCATTCGGAATGCTATCGTCAGCAGGCTGTATCACAAAGCTGTTTTCCTTGTCTTTGGCAAACTCCGGCACCCAGCCATCGGGCAACGAAAGGTTGACGCTGCCATTCATAGCCGCTGTCATGCCGCTGGTACCCGATGCTTCGCGGTACATGCGCGGGTTGTTGAGCCATACGTCCGAGCCTCTTTTGAGCAGTGCCGATAAACCAAGCTCATATCCTGTTATCACTGCACAATTGGCAAAGGGCCACATTTTACGTATGATCTCATTGAATTGCGCTATAGCACCATAATCCTCGGGATAAGGTTTACCAGCCCATACCAGTTGAACCGGCATTTCGCTGGCATAAACCAGTTTGATGAACCTGTCCCAGTCATAGGTCATCAGGTCGGCGCGTTTGTATCCCGCAAAGCGGCGCGCCCACACGATGGTCAATATATTTTCGTCGAATATTTTTCCGCATTGATTAGCCACCACTTTAAATAGTTTGCGCTTCATTCGTTTTTTACGGGCGATAAGCGCTTCATCATCATTGTCTGCCAATGCTTTTTGGAAAGGCTTATCCTGCCAGTAGGTTTGGTTTTGGGCGTTAGTTATGGATGTGATCTCGCAGATACCAGGGTTGTGGTCCCACATTTCGTTGGCAACCTGGCCATGCAGTTTAGAAACGCCATTAGCTTTTTTGGCGAATTTCAACGCGGCAAGGGTATAATTCAGCCCATAATTATCAATATTGAGCAGCTTCTTTACATCCTCTGTTTCCATACCGCAAAAGAAGGACATCTTTTTGAGCAGGTCGTAATTATGCTCTTCGTTGCCTGCTGCTTCAGGTGTATGTGTAGTAAATACGACGCGTTTCTTCACCTCATCCAGGCTTTTATATTTTTGATAGAGATAAAAATTCAGCGGAAGCGAATGGCCCTCATTCATATGATAAATGTCAATATTCAAGCCCAGCTTGTCTATCAGGGTAGCGCCGCCCACACCTAAAATGATGGATTGGGCGATACGTGTCGATTCAGTAGAATCATAAAGCTTGTAACTGATAGATCGCGATTGCTCATCGTTCTCATTCAGGTTGGTTGTGAGCAAAAAAATCGGCGCCGAGCCAAATGTTTGCGGATGTAATAAAAACGCCCGTACATATACCGGGTAATCGTGCACCTGCACAGTAAACATTATCCCGGTATCCTGTAGAAATGAATAGCCTTTCTCGATAAAAGTAGGCTTCATATTGGCGTTCAACTCGCGCCACTGATCGTAATAGCCGTATTTCCACAGCATTCCTATGCCGATCACGTTCTGTTTCAACTCATAGGCGCTGCGCATGTGCGAACCAGCCAGGAAGCCGAGGCCACCGCTGTATATTTTTAATGCCTGGTCGATTGCAAACTCCATGCTGAAGTAGGCAACCGCTTTACTATATTTTGGATCAGGCTCGTAGCCGAAAATTTCATCTCTGGTCATAGTTTGGAATAATGATTTTTATGGGTTGAAAGATAGTAAAAGATAAATCTCAGGTTATAACATCTATTGCTAAGAAATGTTGATTATTTACCGGCCGCCCAAAATATCGCATTAGTAAAAATCCTTTTATAAACATCGTCGTCAAACAAAATAGGCGAATGCCCCATAAAAATATAAACATTGCGGGCCTTTACTTTTTCATTCGTCCATATCACCGGGTGGTCGCCCATTTTGATATCCGAATTTGGCGTGTACGAATTTTCATCCACGCTGGCTATCACGTGCACATTCGGGCGCGGACTTTTATCGTAAGTATAAAACTCTTCTTTTTTTACGATAAAAGATGATGGTATACCCTTCATAACCGGGTGCTGAGAGTCTTCTACGTTTACTTGCCCCTGTACAAACGTGGCGATATAATTTTTGTAACGGATGCCGCCCATAAAATTAGAGAACCAGTCCCACATCGGGTAACCATCAAATTCGCCCAGCAAAGTAGCATGGTGAAAACCTATCCAGCCGCCCCGGCCTTCTTCAATATATTTTATAAAAGCGGATGCCGCGTCAGGTTTCCAGGCATAAGGCGGGTAATCCAACTGGATAAAAAGCTGGTAATGATTTAGGAACTCATCATTTATTTTATCGGTATTCTGGATGTAGTCGATGCTGAAATTGCTGTCAGCAGCCAGTTTATCCAGCCATATTTTGGCTGCTTTGGAGTATTCTATGTGATGGCCGCCATTCTCGTATAAGGCTATAACTTTAAAACGAGGGGCCAGCTGCTGGGCGTAGGTTGTTGTAAAAGCGCACAGCAGGATTATTAATAATAGGGCGTACTTTTTCATTACAGATGATTTCATCCAAATATAACCTGTAAAAACAATATTTTTATCCAATATCATGCCTGCATCACCCGCCATAAAAAAGATCCGCATTTTGCCGCTTATTGCTGTGATCTTTTTTACGGTATCCGGCGGACCTTATGGCCTTGAGCCACTACTCCGTTTTGCAGGCGACCATGGCGCTTTATTATTGCTGATGCTTACCCCCATGCTTTGGGATCTGCCGGCCATTTTCACCGTACTCGAACTAAACAGCATGATGCCTGTTGAAGGCGGCTATTATAAATGGGTAAAACACGCGCTCGGCACCCGCTGGGGTTTTTACGAGGGCTGGTGGACCTGGCTCTATACTTTTATCGACCTGGCCATTTACCCGGTGCTTTTTGTGCAATATGCGGCCTTCTTTTTCCCCGAGCTTGCAGCTTACAAAATACCGGTGTGCCTGTTTATTATCTGGTCGTCGGCAGGTTTAAATATATTAGGGATCGTTCCGGTTGGGAAAGTTTCACTTTTGCTGAGTGTGGTTGTATTGACCCCTTTCCTTATATTAATACTTACTTTTTTTCATCACCATGCCGGGGTATTGGCTTTGCCGTCACCATCGATAAAAGGAATTTTATTCCCGTCGTTGGGCATGGCTTTGTATACCATCATGTGGAACTGCCTGGGCTGGGACAACGTCACCACTTATGCCGAAGAAGTGGAAAAACCAATCCGCTCGTACATCATATCTATTTTTATCGCTTTTGCACTGGTTTTGGTGGTTTACTTTTTTACGATACTGGTTGCACAGCAATCCCATATCAATTTTAAGGTATTGGAAGATCAGGGTTTTCCTGCTTTGGGCGAATTGTTAGGGGGGCATTGGCTGGGCATATTGGTTGCTGCCGGCGGGATGGCAAGTACATTAGGTATATATGCAGCGGTATTACTTTCCGTATCGAGGGTACCTAAGGTAATGTCGGACGACAAGTTATTACCGAAAGCATTGAATAAACTTCACCCTAAATTTAATACGCCTTATGTTTCAATTATTATCTGCTCGCTTGTGGTAAGCCTGATGGTACTCTGGAGTTTTGAGGAATTGATCATTATTGACGTGACGGTTTACGGCGCCGGGCTTTTCCTGGAATACATTTCGTTGATCAGGTTGAGGTTAAAAGAGCCTGCCACATACCGTCCATTTAAAGTCCCATTGAATATAGCAGGACTCTGTTTGATGCTGGTATTACCAACTGCCGTATATTTTGTCGCCTTATCGGGAGCGCTTTTATCCAAAGGAGGTAGCATTATACCGGCAGTTTTTGCCATATGTACCCTTTTGACTGCTGAGGTTGGCTGGTGGATAATCAAATGGCGATGGTCATCTGCGAAAGCATCACCATAATTCCTATTGTAAAATATTGGTGATAAAGTCTATTTCTTAATTAATAATTGTCAATATTACAATTTATTTATACCTTAGTTTCACCAATTATTAAAGCTATGAAGAAATGCATTTTCGGTTCTATAGCCGGCATTATAGTACTAACACTGCTAATTTTTTCACCAACAGCCACTAAAGCACAGGGGCGCCCAAGCGGAAAACCGGGACAGCCGTTTGAGGTGCAAATAACTCCCTACCGAACCACCATGAAAGCGGATGGTAAGGATACCGCTGTGATTGCTGTGAATATCATAGATAACGAAGGCAAAACCGTTACCACTGCCGATAATATGGTCACCTTTACGGCAATAGGCAAAGGTAAGATCATCAGCATCCGGAAAGGCGATAATACGGTAATGACCGCTCCCGATAACGGCACATGGAAAACGCATGTTTACAACGGCACCTGCCAGGTAATTGTACAAACAACGACCGAGCGCGGGGCCATCAAATTTGAAGCGAAAGCCGATAGTTTGTGGACCGGCTCTACAGACATACAAGCCGTTTGGCCCGGCATAGCTCACCCGGTTACCACAAAAAATTATAAGCCAAAAAAAGTAAAAGGTGAAGTTTTAGGTGCAGATATTTCCTTCCTGCCGGAATTGGAAAGTCGGGGCATAAAATTTTCGGATAATGGCGTAGAAAAAGACGCCATCCAAATACTGAAAGAGCATGGATTCAACTATATCCGGCTAAGGATATTTAACGACCCTGCCGAACCCAAAGGCTATTCGCCGGGTAAAGGTTTTTGCGATTTGGAACATACCAAAGCCATGGCAAAAAGAATAAAAGCTGCCGGGATGAAATTCCTGTTAGACTTTCATTACAGCGATACCTGGGCCGACCCGGGCAAGCAGTTCAAGCCTGCCGCGTGGGTTGGTGAAGACTTCCCGGCGCTGAAAAAATCGATACATGATTTCACAGTAAAAGTAATGCAGGAATTAAAGGACCAGGGCACCACGCCGGATATGGTACAGGTTGGCAACGAGATTAATCACGGTATGCTTTGGCCCGATGGCGCTATCAATAACCTGGATACGCTGGCACAATTCTTTTATGCGGGGATAACGGGTGTGAAGGAAGTTAGCCCGTCGACCACAATTATGCTGCACATTGCTTTGGGTGGCCAGAATACCGAGTCGCGCTTTTTCCTGGATGCCATGGCCGAGCGCAAGGTTCCTTTTGACGTGATCGGCTTGTCCTATTATCCTAAATGGCACGGCACTTTAACTGATCTTAAAAATAACATGGCCGATCTGGCCCAGCGTTATCCGCAACAGGTAATGGTAGCTGAATACACGCAGTTAAAACGCGAGGTAAATGATATTGCATTCACCGTGCCCAATGGCAAAGCCTTAGGCACATTTATATGGGAGCCGCTAAACACCTGGGAGCAATTTTTTGACAAGGATGGCAAAACCAACGCGCTGATTAATGTGTACCCCGATGTTGCCAAAAAATATAATATCAAATAAATTCGTAGAGACGCGATGCATCGCGTCTCTACATTAATAATAAAATTCATGAAAACATCTGCTCAATTCTTAACTGGCCTGGTTTTATCAGCGGTCCTCTTTTTCTCATTTTCAAACGTTGATGCACAACAACGTCGCTTGCGTAGCGGGGTGCAGATAACGCCTTACAAAACCACAGTTATCGCCAACGGCAAGGATGAAATATCGATAAGGGTTGTTGCGATAGACCCTATGGGTGCGGAAATGAAGGGAGCTAATAATCTCATCAAATTTTCATTACAGGGTGATGCGAGAATCACCGCTATAAAGCCGGACAATACTGCGGATGCCGATAAAAAATTGGGCGATACCTCGGCGCAAGCTCATTTAGTAAATGGTATTTTGTGGGTGACGTTAACATCAGGCACTACTATAGGCCATTTAAAATTTGAAGCAAAATCAGATACCTTATTTGCAGGCTCTACAGAGATACACGAAATACAGCCTGGCAAGCCACACCCGGTTACCACGGCTAAATATGTTCCCAAAAAAGTAACAGGTAAGATATTGGGGGCCGATATCTCCTTTTTACCCGAATTGGAAAGCAGGGGCATGAAGTTTTCGGATAATGGCACGCCGGGCGACGCGATCGAGATCATGAAAGCTCACGGGTTTAATTATATCCGTTTGCGCATATTTAATGAGCCTGCTAATCCTAAAGGGTATTCGCCAAACAAAGGCTTTTGCGACCTTGCCCATACCGAAGCGATGGCTAAACGCATTAAAGCTTCAGGAATGAAATTCCTACTAGATTTCCATTACAGCGATTACTGGGCCGATCCGCAGCAGCAAAATAAACCTGCAGCATGGGTTGGACAGGATTTTACCACATTGAAAAAATCATTGCATGATTATACGGTAAAAGTTATGCAGGCTTTGAAGGAACAAGGCACTACACCTGATATGGTGCAGGTGGGTAATGAGATCAATCACGGTATGGTTTGGCCGGATGGCGCTGTTAACAATTTGGATAGCCTGGCCCAATTGATCTATGCGGGGGTAACTGCTGTTAAGGAAGTAAGCCCTTCAACTACGATTATGCTGCATATTGCTTTAGGAGGACAGAATCCTGAAGCGCGTTTCTTCCTCGATAATATGAAAGCGCGTAATGTGCCTTTTGATGTGATCGGCTTATCTTATTATCCAAGGTGGCATGGTACGCCAGAAGACCTAAAAAATAATATGGCCTACCTGGCCAAACGCTATCCGCAACAGGTAATGGTGGCCGAATATTCGCAACTGAAACGCGAGGTGAATGATATTTCATTCAATGTGCCTAATGGCAAAGCTGTAGGCTCATTTATATGGGAACCGATAAGCAGCTGGGAAGGTATATTTGACCGTAAAGGTGTCGCCAACCAATATATGGATGTGGTTTACCCGGAGATAGCGAAGAAGTATGATGTGAAATAGCGTATCGGTAATCGGATTTTATGGTTAACACGTTTTTTAATTAAGTAATTGATAATCAATATATTAACTGCAAAATGACTGAAATTGTGTAAACCATGTTAACCCTGCCCGTGACCATTATTTCAAAGAAGCCTAATTTCCGCACATTCAATTTCTAATAAAACCGTTTACTCCCTTTCATAGTTATAGTAGTTACAATAATTACGCTGATTATGAGATCCATCTGGAAAGGCTCCATCGGTTTTGGGCTGGTGAGCATCCCCGTCAAATTATATTCTGCCGTACAATCTTCCGGCCTCGACCTGGATATGCTGGACAGTCGCGATCACGCACATATCCGCTACCTGCGGGTAAATGAGCATACACACAAGGAAGTTCCTTACGAAAAAATTGTAAAAGGCTACAAGCTCAACGATGACTATGTGATACTGGAAGACCGGGATTTTGAAGATGCCGCACCGGAAAAAACCAAAGTTATCGAAATAGAAAGCTTTGTGGATGTTGCTGACGTGAACCTGATGTATTACGAGACATCGTACTATACCGAACCGGAAACCAAAAACAACAAGGCCTATGCACTTTTAGTTGAGGCGCTGAAAAAGTCGAGGAAAGCTGGGCTGGCAAGGTTTGTATTGCGGAACAACGAAAACCTGTGCATTATACACCCCGTGGATCATGTGCTGGTGGTGACTAAAATTCGCTTTGCACAGGAAATACGCAGCACGGAGGAACTGGTTATCGACGATGTGAACATCAGTAAAAAGGAATTGGACATGGGTCTCGCCCTAATCAAACAGTACGAAGAAGATTTTGATGTATCAAAATTTAAGGATGATTACCACGAGGAATTACTAAAAATCATCCAGGCTAAAGCCAAGGGTAAACGTCCGACGATCAAGAAATTGGTGCCGCATAAAACCAAAAACGACGACCTGTACGAACAGTTAATGGAAAGTTTGAAAACCAAGAAGGGGGCGTAATTTATGGGCTTGGCTGAATATTTAAAAAAGCGGGTATTCGGACATACGCCTGAACCTAAGAGCGGCAAAAGCACCGGCAAGCAGCTTAGGTTTGTAGTGCAGCGTCACCATGCCTCGCATTTGCATTACGATTTCAGGCTTGAGTTGGATGGCGCGATGAAAAGCTGGGCGATACCCAAGGGCCCCTCACTCAATCCCGGCGATAAGCGTTTGGCTATGATGGTGGAAGATCATCCACTCGATTACCAGTATTTTGAAGGCATAATACCGCAAGGAAACTATGGCGCGGGCGTAGTAATGATATGGGATCATGGCACCTACACTTCTTTAACAGACAAGCGTGCTGATGATGTTAAAACATTGCGTGCGGGACTAAAATCGGGTAATTTAAAATTTAAGCTGAATGGTGAAAAACTGAAAGGTGAATTCGCCCTCGTAAAACTGCACAGCGCTGAGGATAATTCGTGGCTGCTCATTAAACATAATGACCAATTCGCGGTACATAAGGCTTACAATAGCGAGGATAAAGTACCTGCTGAGGTCAAAAAAATGCTGAATAATAAAAACGGCGAGTCGATTTCATTGCCCAAGGTAAAGGCAGAAAAAAAAACTCCTGATCTAAACGAGGAGCCCGAAGAAGAGCCAGATGGTGAAAAAGCTTACACGCCTATGATGGCCAAACTGGAATCTAAAGTTTTTGATGATCCGGATTGGATCTACGAAAAAAAGCTGGATGGTTACAGGGCGTTGGGTTATACGGGCAAAAACGCTAAACTCATTTCGAGAAATGGTATAGACTTCAGCCATAAATATCAAACGGTTTTGGATGAACTGAAGGAAATAGAACAAAACGCTATACTGGACGGTGAGCTTGTAATAGAAGACAAAAACGGACGAAGCCGTTTCCAGCATATCCAGAATTATGATGGTGATACGGATGGATTGTCCTTAAAATATTACGTATTCGACTTGTTAAAACTTAACGGGCACGACCTGCGCGGGTTGGAATTGATCAAAAGAAAAGGCTTACTCGAAACACTCATTGAATCGCTAAAAAGCAAGCGGATAATTTATAGCGAACACGTGGAAGGTAAGGGTTCTGAACTGTTCGAGAAAGCCAAAAAAAAGGAGTGGGAAGGTATTATAGGTAAGGATGCACGCAGTTATTATGACAGCGGGCGGCGTTCGGACCGATGGCGAAAATTTA